>Ga0082335_1005488_pt1 | contig 17470 bp, 20 predicted proteins | sample Subgrocontami58m_FD_72375 | JGI IMG/M metagenome (GOLD analysis project Ga0082335, IMG submission 72375) | Subsurface groundwater microbial communities from S. Glens Falls, New York, USA - GMW37 contaminated, 5.8 m (SPADES assembly) (version 2) ... | reverse complement strand
CTCTTTGCCAAGTGGAAATAAAGCCTTTAGTACCTTTGAATTTATTAAATATCCTCATGCTCCTTGGGTTTCAAGGAGTGCCATATGTATCTGAACTTATGCAGGACTCATTGCTAAAAAATCATTTAGAGCTAATTGCCTTTTAAATATTTTTTATGCATTTTTTTCAAAAAATAATGTAGGACATAAGCCGTGGCCCAGCCCAAAAGCGCGCCTCCCAGAATATCTGTGGGATAATGCACACCCGAAATAACGCGCGCTAAAACCATCGCGCCCGAGACGCCGTAAAAAATCCAGCCCCATTTTTTATTTTGTAAATAGACGAAAGTAGCAAGCGCGAAGAAAAAAAGCGCGTGACCCGAAGGAAACGACCAACTGCTCTCGCTGAATAATTTTATGACGTCATGCGACAAAAAAGGCCGTGGGCGAAGAAAAATAATTCTCACTAAAGAACCCACCACAAATCTCGCGACCAAAGCGACCGCTAAACCGCCTCCAACCATATAAGCCCTATTTATCCAAGAATTTTTTTCAAAATAAACCCAGACAAAAAAAGTTAAGACGACCAAATACGGCAAATATTCCGCCAAAAAAATAAAAAGCACATCACTTAAAAGCGACAAACCGGCCAAACCGTTCAGCGCGTAAAATAAAGCCAAGTCAATTGCCATATTTTTAGTTTAAAGTTTTAAATTTTAAGTTAGAAGTTGATGACTTAGGCCGGGCACGTAATTTTTTAAGAGCCAGCCAACTTAAGGCGATTGCTAAACCAATTAAATTTGGCAAATATATTTCTAAATGACTCCAAGGAATGCCGTCAAAACGAAAATCCGACAGTGGCCACAAAAAAGGCGTGGCAAAAAAAGCGCGACTGTGTGTTGGGATATCAAGCAAAATATGAAGTGGCCAGGCCAACATAACTAAAATTGGTCGTTTAAAAATTAACCAAACTAAACCAAAGACCATTATAAAAACTATTAAACTATGCGTGATGTCGTAAAATCTCGCGATATGATCGGGGATTGCGCTCATCGGTGGCAAACCAGCGCTAAAATCTACTTTTTTATAAAAACCTAAAAACCGACCCACAGCAAAAATACCAAAAGACAAAACATCTGGCATAATACCCCAAATAAAAGCATATAGAAATTCTCGCCAGTTTTTTCGACCAAAAACTGCGCCACCCCAAAGTCCATGCGAAACAAAATCCATATAATCACTACACGAACATACTTACATTCTCAAGTTTATAAGTATGTTTTAAGTGCGTTGAAATAATTTAAGAAAATTAACGAAAATTTTACCATAAGGCGAAAGCGTATGTTCTACAAATTTACCCCGATATTTCTTGTTAATTAATCCCGCTTGATATAACCTTCTTGTATGTTCGCCAAGTGTTTTTTCATTTGCGCCTATTATTTTAACAATTTCCTCAAGAGTTATGCCTTCGCTCTCAGCCACTAAAAGCAATATCTCAATTCGATAATGATTGGCCATCCCCTTGAGATGCCGCTCCATTTGTTTCGTCGTTTTTAACTTAGTCATATTTATACTATACAATACATACCAACATTCTCAAGTTTATAAGTATGTATTTATGTTTTATTGTAATTATTCCTTCCGTGATCAGCTATCTCGCAACGAGTTAACAAAGCAATTGATTATGACGCTATTTTACGCCACAAAAATTTTTAAGAGCTAAAACATCCGCTGAAGTCAGCTCGCCATTTTTGCCCTGATTCAGATAATACATAATGGCTTTAGGGTCGTTTAAATGTTCCAATCCTAAAGCATGTCCCAATTCGTGAGCCAAAACTCTGGTTAATTTATTTTTATCATCAAATTGATAAATATTTATTGTTTCACTTTGACCGTCGCTGACATATTCGCCTTCTGTAAATTCGCCACCACGTTGTTCACCGATGTTATTGTACCTGTTGGCTTTTAAATTCAATTCACTCGCCAATTTATTTAAAATATTCACCGTTGCGTTAATCGTGTCTACTAAATTATTAAAACTATCTTGGGCCGAATTCAATTCCCGCGCCAGCGCGTTTAAGGTCTGCCGTTCTTGTTCTAATCGTTCATATTGGGAAGCCGAAACCGGTTGACCACCAAATGACGCCACTTCTTTTTCATATATATCTCGTCTCGCTTCATAATTTTTCAGCTGTTGGTCCAACAGACTTTTGTCTCTATTATATTCGGCCGACAGATTCGCGTATTTTATTTTAAGTTCATTATAAGTGGCCTCGGTATCATCTATAACCAAGCCCAGCGCTTGCAGTTTTTTAGTCGAGTCTTGGCGATAATCGTAAATTAAATTTATGGTCATTGCCCCCTTAGGCGCAGGCGCAAAAAGTTCACGCCCAATGGTTTGGCTCCACATCTGGGTCGCTTGCGCAATGGCTTCGTTAAAATCAGCTCTGGTCAAACCAAAACGCTGGTCAAAATTACCCACTGTATAAGTCAAAGGAGTTTGGCACGGTTGGCGAGTTTGGATTAAGCGCTGGCCCAAACTAAAAAGTTCGTCACGTAAAATAAAAGCGCCGGCTCCGATTAAAGCGATCGACGCTAAGCCCCCAATTATTTTTTTAGCGCTCGGACTCATATTTTTCGCGCCAACTAAAAATAAAATAGGCGAGAGCAATTATTAAAACATTTTTGATAATAAATTGGCCTTCCAAAGTTGGCACAAGTAAATTTTGCCAAATTTCTCTGGGCAACAAAACTAAAGGCGCCAAGGTCGCAAAAATATGTAACATGACCAAAATGGTTGTTGCCTTGGTCGCTTTGGGCCACAGCCATAAAAGGCCCACGACCATTTCAAAAATACCTAAAATAATAATGAAAGTTTCAAAAGGAATAAAAGGCAAAGTGACCTCCAATAAATTTTTGACCAAAGGACTGACAGCGCTAATACTAAAAACTTTGATGGCGCCAAACCAAAAATAAACAATAAAAAGGGCAATTCGCCCCACCCAACTGGCTGTCTTTAATGATTTATTCATAAAATTTTTATATTAATTTAAAAAATATTTATATTTCCAGTATATTTGATTGTTGTTAATTGTGCTAGATTAGAAAAAAAGATTTTCTAACATTTAACTGAATAAAAGAGTACAAATATCCGACGGTGATGCACGATTAAATAAAAGAACTTCTGGCCAAGTACTAGGACATTTAGCCCGCCGAGATTTGTTTACCCCGGGGGCGAGCTTTGTGCCGAGAGTAAGAGCTTTGCACCAATTGAGAAACTGACGAGCCGTAAAACCAAATTTGAGAGCATGCCTGCCCGTCCGAAGCTTTAGCGTAGGCGGGGGACGATTTGCTTAACTTAGTTTAATGCCCAGATCGCATAGTTTAAGTACATCGCGAAACTGACCCAAGCGATGTACGGAATCAAAAGCCACACGGCCGGTTTGGAGATTTTATAAAACGTGATGATCGTGGCGAGAATGGCCAGCCAAAGGAATGCGATCTCAACGAGCGCACCGCCCGGACTGTGTAGACCAAAAAAGATTATTGACCAGAGAGTATTCAAGACCAACTGGATGCCAAACAATATCAACGCCACCTTAATCCCTTTCTTTTTATCCTCCGTAGCCTTGGCGTAGGAGGACCAAACAAGAAACGCCGCGATACCCATAAGCGCAAACAATGTTGTCCAGACCGGTCCAAACACCCACGCCGGAGGATTGAGAGCCGGTTTGACGATCCCGGCGTACCAGCCAGCAATGGACGGCGTCGTGAACACCGAGCCAATAATACCGGCAAGCTCGGAGACTACGATAGCGATGATGAGTTTGAATGTGTTGTTGATTTTCATAAGTTTATTTTACTCCCTTTTATCCCAAATTTATAGACTATTTTCACTTGATTTTTGATTATCTTCTTTCTCATTTGTTCCAAAGACAATCCGAACGTCTTGCCCCTTTTCCTGCTTTATATGCCTAACTGTAAGAGTTTGAAAATAAATCTCGCAGTACTCTTTCATTCCGTATACTGCCGAAAGATTAACAGTTCCTTTATGTTCCACCTCTACTTTAAAAGCCAGATCAAACAATTTATGCATATCCTCGATAATTTTTGGAGGCATTTCAGAAAATTTGTGCCACTCGTTTACTTTCAAATAAGCATCAGTAAAAGATGACTTTTCATCCCAATCGCCATTTTCAATCATTGCTATCTTTAGAGACTTAAAAAATTCATCAAACGAATTCATCTCAAAACGCAGATGTACATCGCTTTTAGCAAGGAAACTTAATCCGGCTACATAATGATCTAAATGTTTTTCTTTGTGGTTGATATGACAGTAACCAAGGTAGGAAAAAATGATCGAAACGAGAGACAAATCAACTTCTCTAAGAACCCAGCGTTTCTCTTTCCAATTTCGTTCTAATTCCTCACTTGGCTGAAGATTAATACCAGCATTATTTTCCAGGTCCCAAATTTCCTTATAATAACGGGCGTCTCTCTTGGAATTCCACCAAAACAAGCCATGTGTTGCAACATTAAGAGCAACAACGAACATTCGTGCCATGCCCCATCCATGCCACCACAATCCTTGTATCGGTATATTTTTCGTAAGAGTAAATTCTATTCCTAAAGTATTTGTGTCCTTATATTTTAGTTTTATCCAATTTACTCCGTCGTTAAACTGTTTAAGGTTTTTCTGTCTTATTGAATGTGATGGAGTCATAATCTCAATACTCAGTCGCCATTTCGGGTCCAGCTTTTCATCCTCCGGTGGTTCTTGACGGATTAACTCTTTTTCAGCAATTTCACGCATTTCCTCTTCATTCTTTTGATAAATATCTTTCAACCATTTAATCCAAGATTTGACATCCTTAAGCTCAAGTAATTTTTCCTGAGATTTGTGTCCCCAAATCTCTTTCTTTTTTTGTTCATCTTCTTGTGCTTTAAAAAACCACGCGAGATCGTCATCTGGTTCAAATGTGTTTTCTGAATCAAGCTCTCCACTGGATTGCGCCATTTTCAATCTAACTTCCGCAAGTCCGTAAAGTTTCTTTGCTTCATCTTGTCCCATTAGTTCACTCCAGTGTTGTGGATTTTCAGGATCAGAATACAGATATAGCAACCTACTCTCGTGTAGATTTTTGGCTAGAGTGTGGTTATTATCTAAAAGTGTTTTAGTCTGTTTCTCTCTACCAAAAGAAGGTCCCCAAAAAGAAAAGAACAGCTTTCTTTGGTGATCGTCTGTAGCTAGGTTATAGCGAATTGGTTCAGGTTTTGGATGCAGTAACGACATTGTTTGAATTATCTCCATTTCCATCTTCCCAATTTCTTCTAAAGCCAGAAGAGTAAGATGAAAAGAGGCATGATCAACGCCTGCTTCGAGGGATACTTTTGATGCTCTCAATAAATCTTCAGAGTTTCTTAGGCAAACATCCTTAAATTTGTTGAAAGACGTGATAATTTCTTTGTTACTCATATTTAAGTAATCCACAACCGCCCATTTCCGTTTTCGTAAGATTTTCGGTATACTGATAGTATAACAGTTGAAGCTAAAAACATCAACCAAATTTATGCCTTATCCAATAACAAAAAGACAAAAGCAGGTTTATGACTTTGTTAAAGTCTTTATTGATGACAAAGGATACTCTCCCACTCTTGAGGAGATAAAGAAAAGACTTCGCTTATCAGCAGTTTCTACTGTTCATCAGCATATTAATGCCCTGATCGATAAGGGATACATCAAAAGATTTGATAACTTGGCTCGAGCAATTGAAATTAATGGGGCCACGGAAGAAAATCGAAACTTTATAGAAATTCCCTTGTTGGGAATGATAGCCGCGGGTGAGCCAATAGAAGCCATAGAGATACCGGAGACAGTATCAGTACCCAAGGAGCTCACTCTTGGCCAAGGCAGACACTATGGTCTAAAAGTTCGCGGAGATAGCATGCAGGACGATGGTATTTTTGATAGCGACACTGTAATCGTGCGTGAGCAGTCGATAGTCAACGATGGCCAGATCGGGGTGGCAATAGTAAATGACAATGAAGCTACCCTCAAAAGAATCTACAAAGAGAAAAATGGCTTTAGATTACAACCAGCCAATAAAAACTATAAACCTATTCTTACAAAGAACTTGGAGATACGCGGTCGGGTTACTGGCGTGTTGCGAAGTCGTTTTGATCCATTGCCAAAACCTGCCCAGCTTCCGCTTTTCATGTTTCCTCAAAACCAAAAGGCGGAGCAACTACTCCAAATACACAACAGGCGATTTTTAGGAAACAAAACCAAGCTACTTGGCTTTATCGGCGACATAGTGGGAGATAAGTGTCGTGGTTATTACACCTTTTGCGATATTTTTGCTGGTACGGGTGTGGTCGGTCAATATTTTAACAGACCAGATACTAAAGTAATTTCAAACGATATACTAGATAGCAGTTACACTTCACTCCAATGCTGGCTTACTACTAAGAATTACAACAAAGAGAAAATAGCTAACATTATTAATTTCCTAAATGACCTACAGCCCAAAAAAGAAAACTATGTTTCTGAAAAGTTTGGTGGATCGTACTTTACTAAAGAAAATGCTTTGAAAATCGGAGCTGTTCGAGAGGAGATAGAAAAACTTGATGAAAAAGGAGAAATAAATAAAGAGGAAAAAAATATTCTCCTGACCTCTTTGATTTATGCCATAGATAAGGTAGCTAATACCGTCGGCCATTACGAAACTTATAGGAAAAAGCTTGATACGATTCAAAGTTTAAAACTTTTAGTACCTGATATAGATACAAAAAATAACGCCAACAACGAGATTTACCAAAAAGACGCGAATCAGTTGGTTCGGGAAATAAAGTGTGACGTGCTTTATATAGACCCTCCATACAATTCAAGACAATATGGCGACTCATATCACCTGCTCGAGAATATAATCACTTGGAAAAAACCAAAAGTAGAAGGTGTGGGTAAGAAAATGGCTGAACGGAATCATCTTAAAAGCAGATATTGCTTGAAGGGAGCCGCTGAAGCCTTTGAGGATCTGATAAAAAACGCTCAAACCAATCACATTCTTATTTCTTATAACAACACCGGTGAGAAGAAAAATGAAAGATCAAATGCTAAGATTCCCGATAACCGGATTGTAGAAATATTGAAAGCCAAAGGTGAAGTTGAGGTATTCGAGCGAGAATATAAAGGATTCACCACTGGGAAAAGCGATACCCAGGGGCATACCGAAAGAGTGTTTTATTGCAAAGTAACCAAGTAAATATATGAAATATTTTCAATGGACAATTGGATCAACAACAGTTCGCAATCCAGATAGGTTACGAGAAGGATTACAAGTTCTCAAAGACCATTTTAATGGAAAAGAATGGAATACTGCTCAGCAGGAAAAGTTCTTTGATTTGCTAAGAGATAGGGGTGTTTATGAAATGGAAGAGGATGACTATGGGAGAATGACGAGTGCTCGAAAACAAGAACACGCCAGAAAATGGGTATCTATTTTGAATCAACTCGGTTTCTGCTTTGCCTATGAATCTTCGGAAAAGCCGGTCCTAATAACAAAGGCTGGTATTTCTCTCCTCGATAATCCGGATATTGAGGACGAGGTTTTCTTACGACAATTACTTAAATATCAGAAACCATCTGCTCTACCAAAACAAAATGGGGCTTCTTTTGAAAATGTTTCTGTATTGCCATTTCTCGTGAGTTTAAGAGTGACATATGAAATGCAGGGATTATCGAAAGAGGAAATCAGTATTTTCTTAAATACCACGGTCCGAATGGAAGATATCGATAGGATCATTAAGGAAATCGGTGAATACCGCACACAAAAAAGTAAAATCGAAGGACGGGTCAAAAAGAAGGAATTTTATGTAAAGACACAACTGGCTTGGCTGGAAGAAATTTTTGCCGATGAGATCAAGGAGCGTGTTGTTTTGATTAAAGAATTAATTGCTAGTTACAAAAAAGACCTGGCTTTTATTTCCTCTGCTCAAGGCCAACAGCTACTTGCTAATATTACTAAAGGCGGAAAGGGATCGAATACTATAAAAGCAAAGAGGGCTCAACTAGCAATATCGGGCGTTATTAAATCAGGCAAGAATGCCACGGAAGCTCGAAAAGTTTTTCTTGCTTACTATCTCCCGCTAAAGATAGCTACCTTAAGAGATTACGCAGATCTTACGGCTCGATACCTGAGAAAAAGCGGATTATTCTCCGTAAGCAGAGATAAACTGATCACGATTACAGAAAAAGAAGATTTGATTAAATCACTGCTCGCTCAAAAGTGGGGCTTAGTTGGAGATGATAAATATCTGGATTACCTGTGGAGTGATTCCTTGCCAGCTTTGCCAAGCGATAAAGCCGACTATCTCAAAGATCACTTGGTTACCATAAAAGCCAAAGAAAAGGTTTTGTTTGATAAAGTGGGAGCGAGAGAGTCATTAGAATTGGTTGGAGAAAAAATAACCCCAGGAAAAGATGTTCTCCAGCTAAAACAACAAACAAGGAGTATCGAAACAAACTTACTGAAATTGAGAGAAATTGAATTTTACTATTCGCAAAGAGAGGAAAAACAGGTTGACGATATTATTAATTTTTACGACCTAATTCTCACTAAACAAATCTTAGGCGGTGAGGCCTATTATCCTGCTTATCTTGAGTGGAATACTTGGCGTGTATTTTTAGCAATAGACACATTAGCAAACAAACCTTACGAGGCCAGAAACTTTAAACTCGATGATGAATTACAGCCGGTAAATCATGCTCCGGGCAATAGAGCAGATATGGTTTTTGAGTATGAGAATTTTATCCTAGTCACGGAAGTGACTTTGATTGTACGTGCAAATCAGTGGAGCGCAGAAGCAGAGCCGGTCCCAAGGCATGTTGCAAAGATTCAGTCGGAAAATAAAGATAAAGATGTTTTTGGTCTATTCGTGGCTCCGCAGATCGACATCAATACATTCCTGACATTCTTCAATAACAGAAAGTATGCAGTGAACGATGAAATAATAGATTTGACCATTATTCCTTTCTCAGTTGATCAGATAAAACAATTGCTATCGGTGTTTAAGGAAAAGCGTTTTACTACGCAGGACATGAAAAGATTATTTGAATCAATAAAAGACGATATTGCCACTTCAAAAGACGCGATTGAGTGGGGTAAGAAGATTCCAACGATCATGCATGATTGGACTCAAAAATTATGAAAACGAACCAAATTCACAAAGGAGATTGCCGTGAGATTCTAAAGAAAGAAATGCCGGACGCGAGCATTGACCTAATTTTTGCTGATCCTCCTTATAACCTTTCCGGCAAAAGCATGGCATGGAAAAACAAAGGTATGGGTGGCGACTGGTTCAAAGTTAACGAGAAATGGGACACCATGACCGAATCGGATTATCTTAAATTTACCCAAGAATGGCTCAAAGAATCTCATCGTGTCCTGAAGCCTAATGGCAGTATTTATATTTCTTGCACATACCACAACATTGGAGAGCTTATGATGGCTCTTAAACTCCTAGGCTTTATCCCGAGGAACATTATTACTTGGCATAAAAATAATGCCATGCCAAGCATGACCAGACGCACTTTCACTCACTCATGCGAGTATGTTTTATTTTTTTCCAAAGGTAAAAAGTGGACATTTAATTACTCTGATATTAAAAAGATGAATCCCGACAAAGCTAAGGATGGATCCGAAAAACAAATGCGTGATTTATGGATTATGCCAGTCGTCCAGGGAAGGGAAAGAGTAAGAGATAAAACCGGACGAGCCGCTCATCCAACACAAAAACCTGAGAATTTACTGGAGAGAGTGATCCTCGCCAGTAGCAATAAGGGCGATGTCGTTCTCGATCCGTTTCTAGGAAGCGGTACCACTGCCTTTGTTGCCCAAAAATTAGGCCGTAAATGGATAGGGGTAGAGACTGATGATAATTACATCAAGATTGCTGAGAAAAGAATAAAAGCGACTCAAAACCGCCATTAACACCACTGGATATAAATTTATTTTTGGATTTCTTCGTAATCCTCTGGCTTACCGATAACTCTCACTAACTCTTTAGAGCCATCGACAGAAATAGCCCCACACTTGCATGGGGTTAAATTACCGTGCGTAATAGAAAGAACCTCAGTGCCACATTTCTTACACTTGATGTAGGTTTCTTCCTTAGTTTTGATGGCGATTTTCTTTGGCATAAATGTTTTATCTCTTGAAGAGGTCCAGATATTCGTGCAGGACGAAAATCCGGTTACGGGAAAAACCGGTTACTTCTTTAAGAATTCCGACACGTTCCATTTCCCCGACAAGAGTATTAGTCGCTGTGTTTGAGGCATTAAGATATTTGGAAGCATCGGAAACCTTAAATGCTGGCATAGAGAATGATTGCAACAACAGTTTATGAGCCAACTTCGCCCGGCGTCCAAGTTCCAGAATTTGTTTCTCGTAACGAGCGCGTAGATCAATAATCTTCTCGAATGTGTCCGTGCCTTTTTTAGCTGTCTCAATGACTGCTGAGAGAAAAAAGACAACCCATTGATCCAAGTCATTTCGCTCACGCACAAAAGTAAGCGCGTCATAATACGCCCCTTTGTTTCTTTCAAAGAAGTCCGAGAGGTAGAGCGTCGGTTTTCGTAGAATTCCAAGCTCAATGAGATGAAGCCCTATGAGCATGCGTCCAATTCTTCCATTGCCGTCATTGAATGGGTGAATTGTCTCAAATTGATAATGCGAAATGGCCATCTTAATCAGGTGAGGCATATTTAATCCCTTGTTGTGCCAAAAGAACTCAAGGTCCTTTAAGGCCTCTCCCATATCTTCGGGGTGAGGGGGAATGAAAGCGGCCGTCTGAATGCTTGTGCCACCAATCCAATTTTGTCCGGTGCGAACTTCTCCTGGTTGCTTGTGTTCGCCACGAACACCAGACAACAAAATTTTATGAGCTCCTTGCAGAAGTCTCATTGAGATTGGGAGTTCGCTAAGACGAGCAATGCTTGTATTCATTGCCTTGATGTAATTTTGCACATCGGTCCAATCGTCTCTTTTTTCTGGGGAGATTTCTTCCTCTGGTAGGACAGCTTCATCCATGCCGGTGCGAGTACCTTCAATACGACTCGACTTCACCGCTTCATTACGTACGTGCATTTGAATGAAAAAATCTACATCTGGAACAAGGGTGGAGTAGGCGTTCAATTCACCGACAAGCCTGATCGCTTCCTCTAAGAGGACAGGGATTCTTTTATCCTGCCATTCATAAGGGCGATTGACCGGGGACGGCAAAAAACTCTGGTATTCGTAGTCTTTACCCCAGAAATGCTTCTTGTGTGTGCCTGCTACAAACTGATTTTGCTGTGGTTTGTTTGCCATAGTTTTACTGGTTTACCCCATTAGATAACCTCGTATCTAACGGGGTAAATCTAAGTTGAAATATGTATTTCCATGTTACCAGATATCAACAAAAAGTGCAATAAGGATATGTGTATTACGACTTGCCACAAGAAGATGATGCAATTAACCTATAGAGGAAGACCAGTAAAACCAGACTTTTTGCTCCGCGTTTCCGAAATATGACACTTTTGTATCATTACGGAAAAGCGTACTGGAAGTGACCTTAAAGGCCACTTCCAGTCAACAAATGAACTTTTGCACAACACCCTATGGCAACTTAGGCATAATAAGTGGTAAAATAAATCCAACAGTTAAATATCGCCTCACGAGGCATTCCTGAAAGGCATTCCGGGCTCAAGAGCTCGCGATCCGCTATCACGTTTTTGTGGTAACAGATCGCGAGCCTTTTGTTTAACTGATAATGATTATGAAAATGAAAAAGGCCACAAAAACAACAAGATGCAAATTTAAGCATAAAGTTGGAATTTTTTCTTTGGCTCGGTATTATAGACGATATTAGAACCTATTTTATAAAAGAAAGTCGTTGCTTTCACATTCCTAATTTCCAACAACTTTCAGAAAATCAGTTAATGAGTCAGTACCTATAAAACCTTTTACATAACAATCAAGAGCGGGATCTTTTGTTGGCTCTGAAAAGTAAATTGGCTTTTGCCGTGCAACTGCGTATCCAAGTTCTAGTTTACAGCTGGTGCCCATATACCCTTCGGGGGTAATGAAGTACACCACATCCGCCTCATCAATGGCTTTGTAATGCTCCATAGCAAGCCGCTTTTTTTCTTCGGTCGTATCTGCTTTGTTAGTATTTTCGTGGCTATAATCCAAGTTAGGAAAAAGGGGAGTCAATCCTAATTCCGAAAGTTTTGCCACGGTCTCGCATACCAAACTTCTGTATTTCATTGTGCATCCGATAACAATTTTCATATCAAAAGCATAGCAGGTTCTAACGTCCTACGTCTATCCAAAAAATTATGGCTCAAACAAAAGAGAAAAACTTTGTTCCGGGGATGGGAGTTTTATTAATCAGTAGATAAAATATTAAATTCTTTATATTTATTATATAGTTCTTTTGCTTGCGATTGAGTCAGAGCTTTAACATATAAAACGTCGTTTCCGTATGAACTAGGAACGTCCCATATCGCATGTTTTATTAGCGGTCCCCAAGCCCATTTGGAAATCACTTTACCAGCTTGAAGTGTGCCTATGTGTGTAATCACATTAGGATGATTTTTAATATCTTTATACAAAATATAATCACCATCAACTGGCGTCAAGGTAATTTGAACCTCGCCCAAGTCTATTAACTTTTGAAAAAAAGTATCATAAATAAATCCTTTTGTTTCTTTGAGTAAGGCCTGATCTTGATATAGATCCAAAGTATAAATGAAGCAATTGTAATTTTCTTCTTCTGGCGGGGGATTAGCGAGTATTTCTAATTCTTGAGGGAGATTAGGAAGGGTATTGATAATAAACAATGCCGGTTTCCACCAATTATTTCCTGCGTCAGTTCTAATAATTTTATCCAATTTTTCTCTATCTATCATAAAATAAGTATAGTAAAATATAACTTTTTCTCAAAAGTTAGTTAAAAATATTTGGTAAAATATTCCATCATGAATTTATTTTAAAGGAAGACCAACCTCCGGGGGTGGAATCTGCCAGCTGGCGGACCACGACCAATTGGTTAACAGCCAACTGTCCGTCAACCGACGGACTACCCCGAAATTAATTTTATTTAAAGAAAGACCAAGCTCCGGGGGTGGGATCCGCCAGCTGGCGGACCACAACCAATTGGTTAACAGCCAACTGTCCGTCAGCCGACGGACTACCCCATTATCAATTTATTATATTTAAAGAAAGACCAAGCTCCGGGGGTGGGATCCGCCAGCTGGCGGACCACGACCAATTGGTTAACAGCCAACTGTCCGTCAGCCGACGGACTACCCCATTATCAATTTATTATATTTAAAGAAAGACCAAGCTCCGGGGGTGGGAGTCGGACCCACGACCAATTGGTTAACAGCCAACTGCTCTGACCACTGAGCTACCCCGGAGCTTGACCTTCCTCTATAACCATTCATTATACAAAAATTAAATATTCCAGCCAACTGTCCGTCAACCGACGGACTACCCCGGAGCTCCACGCTCATTCAATATCTTTTTTAAAAATATTCTGCCTTGAGAGCTTTTTAACTGTTTTTCTCTCAACATGGCTCCACTTCTACTATCATATTCTCTAGAATAAAACACTATCCACCGACCATTATATTTTGAAGTATATTTACCACCCACTTTTAAATCCTGATAATTATGCTCCTGCAATCTTCTTTCCAAATTATTAGTTTGGCCAATATAAATTTTATCGCTAACTTTATTATAAATAGTATAAACATAAAAAGTCATCTATTAAATTGTAATGAACAAATGGCCTTCACGCCAACTGTCCGTCAGCCGACGGACTACCCCGGAATATAAAAATAAAAAGAACAATGTTTGATAGTCTAAAATATTTTTGATAAAAAATCAACCCTTGGGATAAAGGGTGGTGGCGACCATTTTGGCTTCAGTTAAAATATCCAATTCATCAGCCCGCACCAATGGCTCGGCCCGTTTAATTTCTGTGACATTGCCTGAAGCAAAATCCGCCAGCGCCTCAATTTGCGTTTCGTGTTCATAGAGCAAACACCGACTTTGCAAAATAGCCACATCATCGCTGGGCAAAATTTCTATCCGTTTTGTTTTTAAAACTGCGCCTCGGTCAAACTCTAAAGCCACTCTTTGCGCCGTCACTTCAGTCCAAAAATCATGACCCGTTTTCCGAACAAAATAAAGACGCGCGCAATGCACCGCCCGACCATACATCCCGCGCCCGCCAAAATCCGCTCGACCCGGATCGAGCGGACCCGGATGCTGATTTATCATACGATCCTGATAGGCCTCGATTAAAAGAGCTGGCGTTAATGGCAACCAACCATATTGACCGACCATATCAATATTTCTTTTTTGACACGCTTCCACCAAAGTTTGTCCCCAATTTTCTCCTTGCTCTTTTTTTGAAATTACTAAAACATCTTCAGTCGGAATACCTAAAGCGCGCGCTTTATCTAAACCACCCGCCTCGACGCGACTAGCTATGACCAACGTTGGTTCCAAATTTAGTCGCCCGCTCTGGCAGGCATTGATTATTGCCTCCATGGTTGTGCCTGAACCAGAAATTAATAAAGCTAAACGCAATTTAGTCATAACTTACCCTCACAATTTTTTAGTCTAAAAATTTTACTTGACCAAGATTACTTTTTTCAAAATAACATCTTCTGTTGGCCGATCGCCCGCGCCTGTTTTAACATTACCAATTTTCAAAATCACTTCCAGTCCAGCCGAAACTTCGCCAAAATTTGTATGGACTCCATCTAGCCACGGGGTCGCTTCAGCGGTGACAATAAAAAACTGACTGCCGTTAGTGTTGGGGCCTGAATTAGCCATAGCTAAAGAACCTCGCACCAACTTGTGTTGATTAAATTCATCGGCGAATTTATAATCGGGTCCGCCCATGCCCCAGCGACTCGCCATTTTTGTATCTTGGCTTAAAGGATCGCCACCTTGAATCATAAAATCTTTAATCACACGATGAAAACGGGTGCCATCATAAAAACCACTGGTGGCCAATTTGATAAAATTCGCCACAGTTTTGGGCGAAACGCTCTCATAAAATTTTATAGTAAAATTACCCAAGCTGGTTTCAAAAGTCGCGCCAGAAAATTTTTCCGCGTTGTTTTCGCTGGGAGTAGTCATATTATTAGATGGCAGAAAAAGGGGAGTTTCAGAAATTTTATTTTCGGGTTGAGTGGTTTTTGAAAAGGGCCCAGTACAGCCGCTTAAAAAAATTGCCAAAAATCCGACCAATAAAAAGACTGAATATTTTTTCATACTACCAGATTGTAGCGGAGGAAAATATTGTCGGCAAGCCGTGCTATAATTTAAAAATGGAAAAGACTCAAACAATATTAAAAAAATATCCCGAGCTTCGGCCTTTGGCTAAACTGACTACATCTAAAAAAATCCAAGATTTTTTAAATGCCTTGCCTCTTAATACTGGCCGTGATTGGAATACTTGTCGCTCGGCTGTAAAAACCTTACAAGCCAAAAAAGCCCACTGCCTGGAAGGCGCTTTTGTTGGCGCGGCCGCTTTATATTTTCAAGGCCACAAACCCTTGTTGCTTGATTTAAAAACTTCCGCGCCCGATTACGACCATGTGGTCGTCTTATTTAAAAAATATGGCCACTGGGGGGCCTTGTCTAAAACAGGACACGCCGTTTTAAGATACCGCGAACCAATTTATCAAACCATTCGAGAGCTGGCACTATCTTACTTTCATGAATACTTTTTAGATTCTGGCAAAAAAACCTTGCGCGCGTATTCACAACCTTTCAACTTGTTGCACTTTGAAACAGATTGGCTTTGGGCCGACTACGATTTATGGCAAATTGCCGAAGATTTAGACGATAGTCCGCATTTTAAAATTTTAACCTCAAAAATGATCGCGAATTTGCGGCCAGCCGACCCGCTAGAGATTGCCGCCGGTAAACTTGTGGAAAAAAATCATACACAAGGCAAGACCATTAAAACAAAGTAGACTTAAATTAAGAAAAGGAGGTGATTATATGGATTGGAAAAAAACTATTGGTTATGGCGCGCTCTTGTGGGCGATTATGTTCGCGCTCATTTCTTTTTTCATGGCCTATAAATTGTATCCGGCCGAAAATATGGATTTGATTATTGCCGTCATTACCGGCGTTTTGTCTTTTCTTTTGGCTGGCTATGCTAAACCGACCAACATCAATAACGCTTTGGCCTTGGGTTTATCTTGGGTCGTCGTCGCTTTGGTTTTGGACTCTTTAATCACCTTGAAATTTGCGCCTGATGTCTTTGGTAATTGGATTTACTGGCTCGGTACGATTTTGGTTTTATTGGCCCCAACTTTGCGTTTAAAGAAGGGTTAATTTTTTAAAAACCTTTTAAACAACCCCGACTCTGGTCGGGGTTGTTTTTTTGCACTAAAATAAAGTTATGAAAAATCCTTTTGAATCTCCTCCCCAAAAGAAAGTGACGCGGAAAAACAAGAGCTGGCTTTATTAAGAGAAATAGCCAATGTTCCTGAAGAAAAATTACGCGATCTAGAACCATTGAATAAATACTTGAATGAAATTTTTGGCCCCACTGATTGCGTTGAAGTTGACATTGAAAAAATGCTTTAAACTGCCAGACTTTTAACAAAAATTGGGAAAATTACAGATGCTCATTCTATTTTATTTGATGCTCTAAAAGTTGCCTATGAATGTAACCTAGATAAAGCATGGCGAGATACTATAAACATAAACATATCAGAACTACCTAAATAAAATGATTCCCGCCGGAGTTTATCCGCCAACTGGCGTAACTGAAATGACGAAACGAGTAAAGATTATTTTACCCATAATGATAACTTAAAACTTTCAACTTAAAACTTAAAACTAACTTTAATAGTCTTTCAGCTTTTTCATATATTCGTGCTGTTCGATTCGCTCTAGCGCTTTGGCCTCGATCTGCCGAATACGTTCACGGGTGACGCCAAATTCTTGGCCGACTTCTTCTAAAGTGTGCGAAATGCCATCGCCCAAACCAAAACGCATTTCCAAAATTTTCTGTTCGCGCGGAGACAGTTCAGAAATAATTTCTTTAACATGGTCTTTAAGCAATTGCATCGCCGCCTGTTTGTCTGGACTAATCGTTTTAGTGTCTTCAATAAAGTCCATCCGAGACGAGGCCTCATCATCGTCGTCTGAATCGCCAATTTTATCTTCTAGGGAAACTGTCTCTTGCGAAATTTTCATAATATGAAGCACTTTATCCAAGGGCTCGCCCATTTCCGCGGCAATTTCTTCGGGCAATGGTTCCCGACCCAAATCTTGAATCAACTGTCGCTCAATCTGATGAAATTTATTAATCGTTTCCACCATATGCACCGGAATACGAATCGTGCGCGACTGGTCGGCTAAAGCGCGATTGATGGCTTGCTTAATCCACCACGTGGCATAAGTGGAAAATT
>Ga0082335_1005482_pt1 | contig 17488 bp, 15 predicted proteins | sample Subgrocontami58m_FD_72375 | JGI IMG/M metagenome (GOLD analysis project Ga0082335, IMG submission 72375) | Subsurface groundwater microbial communities from S. Glens Falls, New York, USA - GMW37 contaminated, 5.8 m (SPADES assembly) (version 2) ... | reverse complement strand
CGGGGTATCCCATCTCTACGCCATCGGCGACCTCATCGGGGGCATGCTGCTGGCCCACGTGGCCATGGCCGAGGGCATCCTGGCGGTGGAGACTATCGCCGGGGAGGCCCCCGACCCCCTGGACTACAATCGGGTCCCGCGCGGCATTTACTGCGAGCCACAGGTGGGGAGCCTGGGCCTATCTGAGGAGCAGGCCCAGGCCCAGGGCTATGCGGTAAGCGTGGGGCGTTTCCCCTTCCGGGCCAATGGCCGAGCCCTCATCTGGGGGGAGGCAGAGGGGTTCGCGAAGGTCGTGGCTGATAAGAAGACCCAGGCTATCCTGGGGGTGCATATCCTGGGCCCCCAGGCCACTGAGCTTATCATGGAGCCTGCCCTGGCCAAATTCCTGGATTCCACGGCCTGGGAGATGGGGAAGAGCATCCACGCCCATCCCACTCTCTTCGAGGTGGTGGGGGAGGCCTCCCTGGCGGTGGAGGGGAAGGCCATTCATATTTGAGAAGACCAGAGCGGCCGGGGTTCCCCGAGAGGCTGGGTATCCATGGCGCCAAAGGTCCAATAGCGTCCCGAAGAGCTGAATAGAAGGAGAGGATAATCATGGCGGCTAAGACTGCGCAGACCAAAGTAGGCGTTAGCATGCCGTTGGGCCTCAAGCCGGAGGCCCTGTTGGACTGGTACTACAAGATGGTGTTGATCCGGACCCTGGACGAGCGGGCCTGGGCCCTCAACCGCATGGGCAAGGTCGGCTTCGTCGCCTCCTGTCGCGGCCATGAGGGAGCCCAGGTAGGGAGCGCGTCCGTCATGCGCCCTGGAGTGGACTTCATCTTACCGTATTATCGGGACATGGGGGTGGCCATCACCATCGGACTTACCCCCAAGGAACACATGCTCAGCCTGCTGGCTAAGGTTGAGGATGTTAACAGCCGCGGCCGCCAGATGCCGGGACATTGGGGAGATCAGTCCCTGCGCATCATCTCGGGCTCCAGCCCGGTGGCTACGCAGGTGCCCCATGCCGCGGGCATCGCCTACGCTTCTAAGCTTAGAGGGGAGGACGCCGTTACCATCGTCTACTTTGGGGATGGGGCTACGTCCAGGGGCGACACGCACGAGGGGATGAACTTCGCCGGGATCCACAAGCTGCCGGTCATCTTCCTGTGCGAGTTTAACGGCCTGGCCATCTCGGTCCCCCAGGAGAAGCAGATGGCCGTTCAGAACGTGGCGGTCCGGGCCCAGGGATACGGGTTCCCCGGCGTGACCGTCGACGGTACCGACGTATTGGCGGTCTACGAGGCTACCAAGGAGGCTTGGGACAGGGCCAGGCGCGGCGAAGGGCCTACCTTCATCGAGTGCAAGGTCCAGCGGATGCTCCCCCACTCCAGCGACGACGACGACCGCCGCTACCGTTCCCCGGAGGAGATGGAAGAGATGCGCAAGCGAGACCCCTTGGAGCGCTTTCGCGGGTACCTGCGCGAGGCGGGCATTCTGGACGAGGCGATGGAATCCGAGATACGGGCCAGAGCCAAGAGGGAAGTGGACGAGGCCAACGACTACGCGGAGCGAGCCCCTGATCCTGCCCCAGAGGACCTGCTGACCCACCTTTACGCCGAGTAAGGAGGCAAGACATGGCGGTAAAAATGGTAATCGAGGCGGTACGCGAGGCCCTCCACGAAGAAATGAAGAGGGACGATAGAGTAATTGTTATGGGCGAGGACGTGGGGCGAGACGGAGGCGTCTTTAGGGTTACCGAAGGGCTCCTGCGGGAGTACGGAGAGGGCCGGGTCATAGATTCACCACTGGCCGAGTCCTCTATTGTGGGCGTAGCTGTTGGCATGTCCCTTAACGGTCTTATCCCAGTGGCCGAGATCCAGTTTGCTGACTTCATCTACTCGGCCGTAGACCAGATCATCAGCGAGGCTGCTAAGATGCGGTACCGCTCCGGCGGGGCCTTCAGTTGCCCCATGGTGGTGCGAACTCCCTACGGCGGTGGAGTAAGGGGTGGCCTCTACCACTCTCAGAGCGTGGAGGCGGTCTTCGCTAACACGCCCGGGTTGAAGATCGTGGCGCCCACTACCCCTTACGACGTCAAGGGGCTTCTCAAGGCGTCTATCCGGGACCCAGACCCGGTACTCTTCCTGGAGCACAAGCGGACCTACCGTCTCATACGGGGCGAGGTGCCGGAAGAGGAATACGTCCTGCCCATTGGCAAGGCTGACATCAAGCGGCCGGGGAAGGACCTGACAGTAGTATCCTACGGACTGATGTTGCACTTCAGCCTGGAGGCGGCTGAGCGCTTGAGCAAGGAAGGCGTGGACGTCGAGGTGGTGGACCCCCGCACGTTGGTGCCCCTGGACAAGGAGACCATACTGGGCTCGGTCAAGAAGACGGGCAAGGCCCTGGTGGTCTACGAGGCCAACCGCACGGCAGGCTTCGGGGCCGAGATCGCGGCCACCATCGCCGAGGAGGCCTTCGACTATTTGGATGGCCCGGTGACCAGGTTGGCGAGTCCTGACGTCCCGGCGATGCCGTACAACGCCAAGCTGGAGGCCCTCTTCCTCCCCAACGTGGACCGTATATCCGAGGCCATGCGCAAGCTGGCCGGCTACTAGTCCCAGTCAACAGGTCTGGGAGGGCCTTTACCTATACCGCACCATTAATTGTGCGGTATAGGTAAAGATTGTCCAGACCGGTTTCTTGTATTTAAGGAGGTATGGATGGCAACTGAGATAACTATGCCCCAACTCGGGGAGTCAGTCGTCGAAGGGACCATTTCCAAGTGGCTTAGAGCGGTCGGCGATAAAGTGGAGAAGTACGACCCGCTGGTGGAGATTGTTACGGACAAGGTCACGGTAGAGCTTCCATCCCCCGCCGCCGGAACCATTACCGAGATCCTGGTAAAGGAAGGCGAGACGGTGAAAGTTGGCGCAGTCCTGGCCATGATCGAAGAAGTAGGAGGGGCCGCCGGGCCAGCCGCAGCCCCGCCAGAGGCGAAGCCCGCACCAGTTGCAGTTGGGGCCGGCCCTGCTCCGGCGGCGGCCGCCGTGGCCCCAGCGCCTCCGGAGGAAGAGGAAGTCGAAACCCGGCGGGCCACGCCTGCGGTGCGGCGACTGGCCCGCGAGCTGGGAGTGGACCTGGCCCAGGTCCAAGGCACCGGGCCCGGAGGACGCATCGCCAGGGAGGACGTAGAGAACTATGCCGCCCAGCGCGCCAGCGCTCCGCCGGAGGTCCCCAAGGCTCCGCCGGCTCCCGCGCGAGAGGAAGCGCAACCCATATCTCCTGTCCGGAAGATTATCGCCGAGCACATGGTACGCAGCAAGAGGGAAATCCCCCATGCCCTGACCGTCATGGAGGTGGACATGACCACTATCGTCCGTCTCCGGGAGACCGCAGGGGAGCAGTTCCGGCAGCAGGAAGGGGTGGAGCTCTCCTACGTGGCACTGGTGGTCAAGGCCGTGGTGGAGGCTCTCAAGGAACACCCCGTCCTGAATTCCGCGTGGCTGGACGACAAGATTGTACTGAAGAAGGAGATCAACATCGGGATAGCCGTGGCCATCCCCGACGGCCTCATCGTGCCCGTCATCCACGGCGCCGACGGCATGAGCATCGCCGGCCTGAACAGGGCGGTCAATGACCTGGCCGGTCGCGCCCGGGCGAATAAGCTAAGCCTTACCGATGTGCAGGGGGGCACCTTCACTGTCAACAACACCGGGGCATTCGGCTCGGTCCTGGGATACCCCATTATCAACCATCCCCAGGCGGCCATCATGAACATGGAAGCCATCGTCAAGCGCCCGGTGGTCAAAGACGATGCCATCGCCATCCGCTCGATGATGAACCTCTGCTTATCCTTCGACCATCGCGTCATGGACGGCGCCATAGCCGGCCGGTTCCTGGCCCGGGTAAAGGCCCTGCTGGAGGGGTTTGGCCCCAACGTGCCCATCTACTAGAGGGTCCGCTGGCGACGGTCGAATCCGAAGTTTGTCATGCCCCCGTGGGGCGCCACCGGGTATGAAAATTGCTTAGCCCCATGCCACGCGCCTTAGCCTGTGGTATCGCTGTACCCCAGGCTGGAAGCCTGGGGCGTGGTGCGCCGGCTCCCCGCAGTCCCATTTTCATAGGAGAGTACGGAGATTGAGCGCCTCGCTGTAAGAGGGTTCTGCTGCTTTCGACGATGCCTGTAGGGGCGGGTTTGAAACCCGCCCCTACGTTCCCTCCAGCCCCAATGTTCCGTGGAGACAGACCATTGCTTGCGGCGGCGGGACGCCGCCGCTCGTAGGAGGCGCGCCTTCAATTGGCGGTTGCTTCTGCGGCGGCCTATAATGAGCGCGGATTTACGGTTCGGGCAGGGCAAGGAAGACAGTCCGCTGCCTGCTTGGGCGAGGCCAGAGGCTTGGGCCAGTTACACGAAGGAGGGAGCATGGAAGTCCTGCGGGTAGATTTAACAAACCTCGGCGTCCGGCGGGAGCCGGCCCCACTGGAATGGGCCGGTTGGGGAGGACGGGGGCTGATCGGGCGAATTCTGCGGGCGGAGGTGCCCCCCACGTGCGATCCCCTGGAGCGCCCCAATATGCTCATCTTCGCTCCCGGGCTTCTGACCGGCCGGGGCGTCTCGGCCGGCGATCGCTTGTCCGTGGGCGCCAAGAGCCCTCTCACCGGCACCATCAAAGAGAGCAATACGGGGGGCAACCCTGGGGGCAGCCTGGCGTGCCTGGGGCTCAAGGCCCTGATAGTGGAGGGCACGGACCTCTTCGGGAAGACCCACATCCTGCACCTGGACAAGGACCGGGCGGAGCTCCTTCCGGCGGAGGACTGCTGGGGCCTCTCTATCTTCGAGGCCTGCGCCCGGCTACGCGAGCGCTTCGGGAAGAAGGCCGCGGTCCTCTGCATCGGGCCGACCGGGGAACGGCGCCTGCCCAATTCGATCATTGCCGCGACCGATCAAGAGGGCTATCCCTCCCGCTCCGCCTCCCGCGGCGGGCTGGGCGCCGTTATGGGCGCCAAGGGCCTCAAGGCCATCGTAATCCAGGACCCCGGAAGCCGGCGCGCCGCCCCGGTGGCCGACCCTGCCGCCTTCCGCCGTGCCGTCCGGGCCTACCACCAGTCCCTGGCGGACGAATACTTCACCAGCAAGATCTTCCCGGAGATGGGCACCGCCTTCGTCATGGAGAACGTGAACCACCACGGCGCCTTTCCCTGTAAGAACTACACCTGTGGCACCATCTCACACCTGGACAAGATCTCCGGGAAGGCGCTGAGAGAGCTGATCCTCAGCCGCGGCGGCGAAGGCCGGACGGCCCACGTCTGTATGCCGGGGTGCACCATCCGTTCCTCCAACGTGGTCGCCGATGCGCAGGGCAAGCGCCTGACCAGCACTCTCCAGTACGAGGCTATGGGCGAGTTTGGAGCCAACCTGGGGATAGAGGACCTGGACGCCATTGCCAGGCTCAATGAGATGTGCAACGACATCGGCCTGGACGTTATTGAGACGGGTGCTACTTTGGGAGTGGCCATTGAGGCGGGGCTGTTGGAGTACGGCGATGCCTCAGGGGCCATCCGGCTCCTGGACGAGGCCCGCAGCGGCACCGTCCTGGGCCGTCTGCTGGCCAGCGGCACGGCTACTTTCGGTAGAGTCATGGGCGTGAGGCGATTGCCCGTGGTCAAGGGGCAGGCCATCGCGGCCTACGATCCGCGGGCTTACAAGGGCCTGGGCGTAACCTTAGCCACATCGCCCCAGGGCGCCGACCACACCGCCGGCTATCCGCTTTATTCGCCTCTGGACCCCCATCAGCCGGAGGGCCAGGTAGCCCTGTCTCGGGAGGTGCAGGTACTGCGGGCGGCGAACGACACCCTGGGCCTTTGCTCCTTCGTCCTGGCGGTCACCGGGCCTGAGCCGGAGCTAGTCAACGACATGTTGACCTCGGCCCATGGGCCGAACGTGTGCCTCCCATTCCCGGAGGCCCTGGGCCAGGAGGTCCTGCGGACCGAGCTGGCCTTCAACCGGGCCGCCGGCTTCACACCTGCCCACGACCGGCTGCCCGAGTTCTTCCGCGACGAGAAGCTGCCGCCCTTCGACCTCGTCTTCGACGTGCCGCAGGAGGAGATGGCCAGGATATTCGAGTTTGGCTAGATGTTGAATCCTTTTCTACCTTGATAGTTATGATTGTCGGAAAGCGGCTTTCAATATGTTAGTATGTCGGTGCCAATTCAAGTGCGCAACAAGGCTCAGGTCACTTTGCCCCATCCGTTCCTCGACGTTAAAGTGAAGGAAGGCGAGATCGTTCTGCGAGTGAAGAAGCTGGCGGATAAGGGCCAGGCCTGGTTTTGGACGAAGCGCTGGCAGGAAGGTGAGAGAGAAGCCGAGAAGGATATTCGTGAGGGGCGAACCCACGGCTTTGACAACGCCGAAGAGGCCATAGCCTTCCTCCATAACCAGGTGAACAGAGGCTCGGGCGAAACTAGTCAAGGCTAGCTTGGAATGCCCCGCCCAGTTTACTGAGCGAATTGTCAAACAACATGGCAGATTGCCCAAGACAACGGTTTGGGGCGGTAATTTTGGTCCTGGCTCTAATGCTGGTTTCGCCTTATGCGTGCGGGGTTCCGGCAGGCCCATCTGTGCCAGCGCCAACGTCTTCCTCGGCGGGTGTAGTCGGCTACCTTGAAGGCCGGGCGAGCATTGGTCCGCTCACGCCAGTAGAAAAGGTTGGCGTTCCCCCGCCCACGCCGTCGCCCGCAGCGTGTGCGGCCCGTGGTCTGACTGTACGTGAGGCAACGGGGGATACTGAGGTGGCCAAGTTCAATTTGCAATCGGACTGCACCTATCGAGTAGCTCTCAGGCCCGGCTCCTATGTGGTCAACCTAGCACGGACTCAAGGCATCGGCGGTAGTAAGGACCTTCCCCAGATTGTAGCGATCGAGAGCGGAAAGACAGTGCGGCTGGATATTAGTATTGATACGGGTATAAGATGAGGGAGACGGGGCAAATTCTCAACGGATGACGGATGAGAGGAACGGATAACGGATACGGGGTAAACCTGTGGCTACGGACTCTTCGTTCCCTATCCGTTATCCGTTTTAGGTATTCGAGGAAGAGCATCCTTAGCATCGGGCAGCACCTGGGGTTACTGCGCATCCGTTGAGAATCAGGTCCATCAACTACTGATCTCTGCATGGGGGGCTAGAGATGGCGCATGGTAGCATGGGGGAGAGAGTCCAGTGGGTGTAGGTATCTGCCACAAGAGCATGAGGCTGGAGCAGGCCCGCCCCGGGCTAAAGCCATGGGCTAAGATAGCGAAGCCCGCTAAAGGGGCTGATCTGGTGGAAGTAACCACGGGAGGGGTGCTGACGTATTCATGAATCCCCATCATCCCCCCTGGATCCGCGTCCGCTTGGCCCAGGGCCCCAACTACCACGAGGTCAAGGGGCTGCTGGGCGGGCTGAGCCTGCATACGGTCTGCCAAGAGGCCCGCTGCCCCAACATGGGCGAGTGCTTCGAGAGCCGCACGGCCACCTTCCTCATCCTGGGCCCGGTGTGTACCCGCAACTGCCGGTTTTGCGCCGTGGAGGGAGGCCGGCCGTTGCTCCCGGACCCCGAGGAGCCGCTCCACGTGGCAGAGGCCGTGCGGACCCTGGGGCTGCGGCACGCCGTGATTACCTCCGTGACCCGGGATGACCTGCCGGACGGGGGAGCGTCCCAGTTTGCCCAGGCCATCACCGCCATCCGGCAGGAGAGCCCCGGCTGCAGCGTCGAGGTGCTCATCCCCGACTTCCAGGGCTCTGCCCGCGCCCTTGACGCGGTCCTGGAGGCCGGGCCGGATATCCTCAACCATAACGTGGAGACAGTGCCGCGCCTCTATCCCCGGGTGCGGCCCCAGGCCGATTATGAGCGCTCTCTCGAAGTGCTGAAGCGCGCCAAGGAGCACGGGGGCTGCCTCACGAAGTCGGGCCTGATGGTAGGGGTGGGGGAGTCCGGGGACGAGTTGCTGGAGGTCATGGCTGACCTGCGTGAAGCGGGCTGTGACCTGCTGACCATCGGCCAGTACCTGAGGCCTTCCCAGCAGCACCTGCCCATTGTGCGCTACTATACCCCGGAAGAATTCGGCCGGCTGGCCGGGCAAGGCCGGGCCATGGGATTCCGGCACGTGGAGGCCGGGCCCCTGGTGCGCAGCTCATACCACGCTCGCCAGCAATTGGAAGCAGGCGATAAGTAATGCCTCTCGATAAGGGAGATTGGAAGAGATGTAACTACTCAGCCACAAAGTCACAAAGACACGAAGGAAATCAGACAACAATATGAACGATGTATGCTGCTTCGACCATGGCCTTTGCTATTTCTTCTTTACGCTATGGAAGAGGTTTGCATTCCATAGCTTTCTTTGTGCCTTGGTGTCTTAGTGGTTGAGTAGGTACGAAGAGACAACGCCAATGTCGGATATGTCCAAGAAGGGAGGCTAGCGTTGAACGTTGTAGGCCAGTCCGTACCCCGCCTGGACGGCCCGCTGAAGGCCAGCGGCCAGGCCCAGTACACAGGGGACCTGGCCCTCCCCCGTATGCTGCAGGCCAGGGTGTTGCGCAGTCCCTATCCTCACGCTCGCCTCTTGCGGGTGGACGCCAGCCGGGCCCGCCGGGCGCCAGGCGTGCGGACGGTCCTGACCTCCGCCGACCTGGGCAGGGTGGAGATCGGCGCCGGCCAACGTCTGCTGCCGCCGGACCGTGTGGTCTACCTGGGCGAGGAGGTGGCAGCCGTGGCCGCCGCGGATCTGGAGGCCGCGGATGAGGCCCTGGCCTTGATCGAGGTGGAGTATGAGCCCTTGACGCCCTCCCTGGACTTCCGTTGTGCCAGACAACAAGCGGCCCTCCACCCCGACGCCCCGGACAATGTCGCCTATCAGATCCATTTGCATCACGGCGATGTCGAGAAGGGCCTCGCGGCCGCGGACCTGGTCCGGGAGGGCGTGTTTGCCATAGATCCCTCTTACAATTGCTTTCTGGAGCCTCACGTGTCCCTGGCCGCTTTTGACGCCTCTGGTAAGCTGACCCTGTGGTCTCCCACCCAGAGCCCCCATTTCATGCGGAAAGACCTGGCGAAAGCCCTGGGCCTGAGTGAGGGCGATGTGCGGGTCATCGCTACCCATACCGGCGGCGCCTTCTCCGGCAGGAACAGCACCCTTCCTCACCATTACCTTTCCGCCTTTCTTTCCATGCGAAGCGGTCAGCCGGTTCGCCTGGCCTGCCCTCGAGATGAGGACTTCATCGTTTACAGGGGAGGGCCGGCCCTGGACGTGGAGGTGCGGGTGGGGTGTCGTACTGATGGGACCATCTTAGCCCTGGATGTTCGGGCGGTTGCCGACGCCGGGGCCTATCTGGGTAGGCAGCAGACCTACATTTACCTGGGTGGCCTGTACTCCTCGTTCCCCTATCGGATTGCGAACGTTAGATACGATGGCTATCTCATTTACACCAACAACCCCCCCGCGGGCACTCACCATGGGGGAGGCATAGTGCCCGTCAGCTATGCTGTGGGCCTGATGCTGGATTCACTATCTCAGGAGTTGGGGATCGACCGGCTGGAACAGCGGCGCCGCCACGCTCTGGAGCCTGGGTCAGTGACCGCTAGCAAGATGCAGATCACCAGTTGTGGCCTGAGAGAGTGCATTGAGAAGGCTGAGGACAGGTCCGGTTGGCCGGCCGGAAAGGGGTTGGGCATGGAGTGCGGGGGCGCCGCCTCCGGGGGGAGTGACACGTCTGCCGCGATTATCAGGGTCAATGATGATGGGACCGTGGTTGTGCTGATCGGGCTGCCGGACATCGGCCAGGGCTCCAACACGGCCATAGCCCAGATCGCCGCCCAGGAGTTGGGGGTGGGCTTGAAGCGGGTGAGGGTCACGTCCGCGGATACCGACATAACTCCGAGGGATTTGGGGGCATATGCCCAGCGGGGGACCTTTGTGACCGGTAACGCCGTAAAAGACGCCGCCCGCCAGATCAGAGAGAAGCTGCTGAAGGCCGCCGCCGATATGATGGAGGCGCGTCAAGACGATCTGGAAATCGAGGATGAGGAGGTCCGGGTGCGCGGCGTCCCGGAGCGCCGATTGTCGTTCACCCAGGTCGTGGCGGCTGTCCAGACACCGGATCGGGGAGAGCCTCTGGTGGGGGTTGGCCGTTACAGTTCTCCGAGCGAGCGAGTCGACCGGCGCACGTGGCAGGGGAATATCTCCGGCGCCTACTCATTCCACGCCCAGGTAGCCCAGGTGGACGTGGACCGGGAGACCGGCCTGGCGCAGGTCACTCGGGTAGTGGCGGCCCATGACTGCGGCTTCGCCATAAACCCCCAGTCGGTGGAGGGCCAGGTGGAGGGCCAGGCCTGGTCCGGCATGGCCCAGGCGCTGTACGAGCGCAAAGTCATGGACGGCGGCCAGGTCATGAACCCTTCTCTGGCGGACTATAAACTCCCCACGGCCCTGGACTCGCCGCCTATCGAGACCATCATTGTGGAGAGCCAGGACCCCAACGGGCCGTTCGGGGCCAAGGAATGTGGCGAGGGGCCGATTACCGCCGCCGCCCCGGCCGTCGGAAACGCCCTACAGACGTTCCTCCGCTCCCCCATCCGCCGCATGCCAGTGGGGCCCGAAGAGATCTTAGCGCTTAGCGCTTAGCACTTAGTGCTCAATGCTCAATGCTCAGTGCTCAGTGGTCAGCAGCCAGCCGGCAGTGATCAGCCGCCAGCGGTCGGATGTGGGAGATTTTCATGCTTCATTCGGGGCGCCACCGCCGATGAAAACCTGTTACCTGGGAGCGCCGGCGTCCCGCCGGCCAGTGGCCAGGCCTCCCAGGCTGCAATCTGGCAGGGCTATTTTCAAAGGCCCGCCAAGACCGACTCGGTTTTCAAAACCGAGTCGGTCTAGAATATGGAATCGCAATTATGATTCGGAGCACTAATCGCTTCCCGCCAGATACGAGTAGTAGGCGGCGTCGGCGATCCACCAGATGCCGAAACCCCCTAGAGTAATCAGCTTCAGGATAGCCAAACCGGCCTGGCCGTTGAAGGCCCGGTCCACACCCAAAAAGCCGAGGGTGATGCTCAGTGCCATCCGGATCTGATTCCACCCCCAGTCCCTCTCTGGGCGCGCCTTACCCGCCTGGGAGGCCCAGTAGAGGTTATCAACAACCCACCAGATGCCAAAACCGCCGAAAGTGATGAGCTTGATAATGCCCCAAAGTACCTGTCCGCTGTAAATACGATCGACGCCAAAGAATCCGTAGATGAGACCCACGAGCAACCGCATGTTCTGCCACCACCAGCCCCGCGCGGGCTCAGCCTGGCCCGCCACATAAGCGTAGTAGAGGGCATCGATAATCCACCACACCAGGATTCCACCCCCGGTAGCGGCCTTAAGTATCCCCCATCCTATTTGGCCGTTGTAGAAACGGTCAGCCCCCGCCCACCCCAGGTAGAGACTCAGCCACATCCGGATATTGGCCTTCCGCCAGTCCTGAGTAGCAACTGCCACGGTACACCTCCTTATTACACAGACTGCTTATATCATCTCACCTTGGGATGGGTTTTTCAAGACTGTTTTCGAACGGTCCGCGCTTGAAACGAACGAGCCCATGAAGGGCTGAGGATGGCCAGGGCGATGGCGACTCGTCAAGGCCACCCTTGACATGGCGACCGGGCGCGTATGATACTGGCGGCTGGCGTTGCCATTTCTTCAAAGTTCATCAGGCATCTGACATCCACTATCTGGTGTAAGGAGGGACTCTTGGGCAGCATCCTGGACGTTATCACCGCTCGCCGCAGCATCCGCAAGATGACCGACCAGCCCATACCGGAGGAGAAGCTCCAGTCTATCTTGGAGGCGGTGCGCCAGGCGCCCTCTTGGGCCAATGGACAGTGCTGGCGCCTGATCCTGGTGAAGGACCCGGATAAACGCGCCCTCATCGGCGAAAACGCGAGCCGCTGGGAGAACATGAGGGTCTGTCCGGTGGTTGTTGTAGGGTGCGCCTTGCCGGAGCAATCAGGTAATCGCCAGGGCCAGGCCTATTACCTGGTGGACATGGGCATAGCCCTGGAGCACCTGGTGTTGGAGGCGACGGCCCAGGGCCTGGCGACCTGCTGGATCGGCATTTTCGACGAGCCCCATATCAAGAAAGCGCTCCAGATACCGGACCCGGTCCGGGTGGTGGCCCTGATCATGTTGGGCTACGCCGCCGAGGAGCGAAACCCCCGGCCCCGGCTCCCCGTGGAGCAGGTGAGTGCGGTGGACGGTTGGCCCCAGGATGCCTGGGGGCTGGACAAGGTCACGCCGATCGCGGTGCACTGATGGCGCCGGGCGGGGACTATTGAGGTCGGCAAACCCTGGAAAGCCGGTCCCAGGCCTTTCAGCGGCCGGGAAGCGATTTCCGAGATCGCGGTAACGCCATAGCCTCCGCCCCCTGCGTCGCCTGAGTCCAGCGGACTCGAAGGACGAGCAGCCGTTGGCCGGACGCGTGCTCCTGGACCGGTGCCGGCTGCTGGCCGGGGCGACGCCGGACACGTGTCGGACGCCCTAGAAAGCACCAATTGCTCAGTCTCAATCTCCGGCGTTGTGGGGCGCCGCCGGACACGTGTCGGACGCCCGAGAAACCTGCGGCTTCCCGCCGGCGGAGACGGCCCTCGCCCTTGTGGGACCACCATGAAGGAGCTGATTATGAACCAACTGCGGCGAAAGATATTGTGGCTGGCCTTTCCGTTGCTCGCGGTGCTGTCAGTCGCATGTGATGGCATGACCATCTCCAGGCCGCCCTGCCCCACGCCACCGGCCATCTGGACGGTAGGCACGGGCTCTAGCAAGCTAGTTCTCGACTCGAAGGACTACCCGATCGCCCCGAGGGCGGCCCAGACGAGCATAGACATCGAGCTAGGACAATTGTACATGCGACGCCGGATCGAGGCGTCCCTCGAGGCGCCGTCGCCGGACAACCCGAACCCGGGTTCTGGCGTCTTTGTGGACGATGTCAGGTTGGAGGAGCAGGGGAGCGGGCCGCAGAAGGTCAACCTCGTCACTATCCGGATTACTCCCTGGCTTCGCGGCGCCAGCGGCCAGCCGGCCAGCCTCCAACGGTCCTACCGGATGGGCCTCAACATCGTGCCCTATCTGATCACGCCCGCCACGGTGGCTGATGAGCAAAAGCGCCGGGCGTTTCTGAGGACCACCGACAGGGGCGCCGCACTCCGGTTTGAGCTTATCGAGCTCTACAGCATTGTCAATCAGGAGGCCGTCTCGTGTTCGAGCGCCAACTATGACCTGATCGACTCGAACGTCCTGACCGGCCTCTATGATTCGCTGGACCGGCAGGATCCCCTGGTGCTGCCGGCGGTGTCCCTGACAGCCATGGCCGACACCATGCTCAGTTCGACGACGAGCCTCGCGGGGATGAACGTCGGCTCCGACCTCGACCTGAAGATCGGTCTGACGCTCGATCAAGGAACACCGTCGACCTTCGACCCCCAGACGTCGCTTCCCCACTTCCCCTCAGCGGACTGGGGTGTGAGGCTTAGCACCTCGTTCGTCTCGGCCGCGATCGAGCGCACGGCGAGACAAGCCGCGACTGGCGCTGACCCGGCCGTGAGCGTCGACAGCGTGAGCGTCTCGTACGTGCCCGGCGGCATCGACGTCACAGTTAGAGGTGCGCTGAACAAGTGCGGGACTATTCGCTGGACAGATGAGGCCCACGTGACGCCGCTGGTGCGCATGCGCACCGACGGCAAGTTCATCCTGGTCGCACCGTCGACCGACAAGATGACGAACGATGCCGGGCTGTTGAACGTGGTGTGCGTCGCATTGGACCAAGTTTTCCAATCGCTCGCGAACCCCCTGGGTAGGGCAACCGCCACCATAAACCAGTTCGGCGTTTGCGGCTTCCCAATGTCGAGAGACCCCGTGGAGTTCGACGCCGGGCCGAACGACCATTTTTACGCCACCGCCGTCGATACGGATGAGTTATTTTATGTGGCCGGCAGGAGCACCTTCATGGACCAGATCGTTGGCGCGAGGCCTCCGGTACCCTCGTGTCCATGAGATTCAGGGAAGCCTGCTGGCAAGTGGGCCGATATCTTCTGGTTCAGCCTGTTTCACGAGATTGGACATATACTCCTCCATGGTCGGCAGGCCGTTATCCTCGAAGACGGCGATGACGACCCGGAGACTCGGCGTCGAGAGAGGGGGGCGAACCAGTTCGCCTCCGACCACCTCGTCCCCCCGCATGACTACGAGCGGTTTGTGAGGCGAGGGGAGTTCTATCCAGTCCATATTCAGGAATTTGCCCAGCAGATCGGTATCCAACCCGGCATTAAGGTGGGTCGTCTGCAACATGACCAACACCTGAAACCGGAATGGGAGAATGAGTTGCGGGCACGCTTCACGTGGACGAACGAACCATAGCGCTTCCTGCCGGCGCGAACAGGTCGCCTCCAATGAAAACTGCGGATACGTCCGAAGCGGGTTGGAAACCCTGATTGTGCCGGACCTGACAGGCGGAGAGCCGTTCATCTCCGGCGGACGTCCAGTGCATTACCTGGCCGAAGAGCCCGCGCCCGGCGGCGTCAACTGGTGGAGAAGGGGAGCTTTGGCATCGACTCCGAGAAGGTGGAGGTTCTTATCTTGACATGGCGACCGTGACTGATAATATTACCAATAGAAATGAACAAGTGAAGGTATTTTTATCAGGATGACTCAAGACACGGATAGCCGTGGTTCCCGGTTCGAAAGGGCGGTCGCCGTCTTCAAGAAGCACGGCGGAATCCTCCGCACGGCGCAGGCTCTTCGCGCGGGTATCCACCCCGGCACGCTCTACACCATGCGTGATACCGGGACGCTGGAGCTAGTGAGCCGCGGCGTGTATCGTCTTGCGGATGGCTCACCACTGGGCAACCCGGACATGGTGACCGTCGCGACCCGAGTTCCGGGCGGCGTGATCTGCCTGATCTCTGCGCTGGCCTTTCACGAACTGACCACCCAGATACCCCACGAGGTGCACGTGGCGCTGCCGCGCGGGGCGGAGGAACCCCGTCTGGACCACCCGCCGATCAAGACTTATCGCTTCTCCGACGAGGCGTTCACTGAGGGCGTGGAGACCCGTGAACTCGACGGCGTAAGCGTACGCATCTACAGCCCAGAGAAAACGCTCGCCGACTGCTTCAAGTTCCGAAACAAGATCGGGCTCGATACGGCGGTGGAGGCCGTCCGCTTTTACCGCGAACGGAGAAGCGTCAAGGTGGACGACATCATGCGTTATGCAGGGATCTGCCGGGTGAAAAAGATCATCCGCCCCTACCTCGAGGCGCTCCTGTAATGGCAAGGAACATCAAGAACACCGCCACGTCGGTGCATCAGCGCCTTCTTAACAAGGCCAAGGAATCCTCTCGCCCCTTCAATGAGCTTCTACAGCACTTCGCCATCGAGCGGTTCATCTACCGGCTCTCCCAGAGCCCCCACGCGGACAGGTTCGTCCTCAAGGGAGCCTTGATGTTTTCGGTATGGATCGGACTGGGGTCACGTCCCACCATGGACATTGATCTTCTAGGGAGAATCGAGAACAGCCTAGAAGTGATTGTCGCAGCCATGAAAGAGGCCTGCGGAATGGATGTCGAGGTGGACGGCATGTCTTACAACGAGGAGACGTTGACGGCCGCCAGGATTACGGAAGATGCCGAATACGAAGGCGTGCGTGTCCGTGTCCGGGGCAGCCTCGGCAACGCGCGAGTCTCCCTGCAGATCGATATCGGATTCGGGGATGTGATTGTTCCAGGCCCCAGCCGGGTCGCATATCCTGCACTTCTCGACTTTCCAGCGCCTGAGCTGAACGGCTACACCATGGAGAGCACCATCGCCGAGAAGTTCCAGGCCATGGTAAAACTCGGCGTCCTGAACAGCCGGATGAAGGACTTCTACGACATCTGGATGCTGTCCCGCGCGTTCGACTTCACGGGCGAAACGCTGGCTGAGGCGGCTTAGAAAACCTTCAAGAAACGAAACACACCGATCGTCATCGATCCCACCGTCTTCGATCCTTCGTTCTTGAAGGACGGGAACAAAAAGGTTCAATGGCAGGGCTTCATCAGGAAGGCCAAGCTTACCGACGCGCCGGGGGCCTTCGAGGATATCGTCGCGGCCATAAAGGTGTTCCTGGAACCTCCAGTAGCCTCTCTTGTCGAGCGCCGGGCGTTCCACGGCGTCTGGACCGCCCCAGGTCCGTGGCGATGATCTGCCCGCTTGACGGGCCTGGAGCGGGTTTTGTTTGGTCTCGCACGGGAAGCAGTAAATTTGCCGCAGTGCGAGTCACCGGCCGCCGAGTTCCTCCCGCAGTTGCCCGACGACATCTCCGACGAAATCGTGAAATCCCCAGCCGATGCCGTCGGCCATTTGCTCCACGCTCGCCAGCCGCTCGCTGAACTGCGGATACATCCCCCGCGCCTCGCCGCGCAACAGGGCGGCCAGTTCGTCCAGCGCCGACCCCACGCTGTTGTAGAACCGCTCGTCAATGTCCCCATACTCATGGGTGAATCTCGTGCCGTTCTCCACATAGGTCATCAGCAGTTCCGCCGTGCCGGGGAGGTTGCCCGTGGCCTTGCGGTAGTCACGGATGGCCTTGCGGGCCTCTCCCAGCTTCAGTTTGCCAAAGCCTCGTGCGGGAAAAAACTGCTCCACGATCTTGCCCCGATACCTTTCTAGCGCCTCGCCACCGCACCCTCCGGCCTCACTGCGGGCATGGATAAAGTCGCGGTTCCCGCCGGCAGCTTCGTACAGGTCTTTCAATAGTGCGAGCAGCGCGGGCTTCTCCCAGGTGGCGAGTTGTTGGCGGACCGCGCTCCAGCCGCCAGGCTTCTTGGTTGCGGTTGTCATGGTCTGCATGGGCGAGATAGGACGGGTTTCAAGGGGGGCAATGATTCGGGCGGAACGATCAAGGTGATGCTGCGCGCCTGGCCGGGAACGCGCCGAACGAAGCCCCGCCGTTCCAGCGTGAGCACCATCGAATGCACGCTCGGCGGCGTGATCTGAAAAAACCGCTGCATGTCTGCTTCAGCCGGAGCGCAACCGTTCACGATGCTGTATTGGTGGATGTAGGCCAGGAACTGGCCTTGTCGTTCGGTGTGGATCGGGTTCATAAAGGTCTGTTGCTGGTCAACATTGACTCCATTCATAACTCACGCCTCCGCCGAGGCTAGCTCCTCCTCGCCCCAGACGCCGGCGAGGGCCGCCTGGATCCGGCAATGACTAATGCAAGCACAGATGGCGATGCGTAGCCATCCCCCAAGGATTCCTGGCACGGCAGTTGATGCTCCCTTCAAGAGAATTTGCAGAGGCCGGGTATGCGCGACCCCGTGTTAGATGGTAAGCGCTAACGGGCCGAGCCGTTTCTATTGATCGGGGCCTGGCGTAGCGTCTCCGGTTGACGTTTCAGATCCCTACCCGGTCCGGGACGCCGTACCGGCGTCTCTACTCCTCCGCGGAACCCT
>Ga0082335_1005481_pt1 | contig 17498 bp, 12 predicted proteins | sample Subgrocontami58m_FD_72375 | JGI IMG/M metagenome (GOLD analysis project Ga0082335, IMG submission 72375) | Subsurface groundwater microbial communities from S. Glens Falls, New York, USA - GMW37 contaminated, 5.8 m (SPADES assembly) (version 2) ... | reverse complement strand
GGCGGCCCGCCGATGAAGTCGGCTGGGACCCGGCGAAGGCTGAAATCGACCTCGCTGGCCTGGCGGGCCCGGACGCGTTCATCAACCTGGCCGGCGAGAACATCGCCGACGGTCGCTGGACACGGAGCCGGCGGGAGGAAATTTTTCGCAGCCGGGTGGACGCCACGCGGACGCTCGTCCGCGCGATGGAAAACCTGCCGCGGAAGCCGCGCGTGTTTCTCAGCGCATCGGCGGTGGGGTATTACGGCGAGCGCGGTGATGAGATTTTGGATGAGGCCGGCGCCATCGGGCAGGGGTTCCTGCCGGAAGTATGCCTCGCCTGGGAAACGCACGCGGAAGGCGCGGCGCGCCACGGCGTGCGCACGGTGCTGATGCGCTTTGGTCTGGTGCTCACGCGCAGCGGCGGCGCGCTGGAGAAAATGCTGCCGCTCTTCCGGCCCGGGCTCGGCGGCCGACTCGGCAGCGGCCGGCAGTGGATGAGTTGGATTAGCATCGACGATCTGGTCGGCGCGGTGGAACACGCGCTCGGCGATGTCCGCTGCACCGGACCGGTGAATTTCGCCGCGCCGGGAGCGGTTACGAACGCGGAGTTCACGCAGACGCTCGGGAGCGTGTTGCACCGACCGGCGGTGTTGCCCGTGCCGGATTGGGCATTGGGCGTGGCGTTCGGAAAAATGGCCGACGAGACACTGCTTGCAAGCACACGCGCCGTGCCGGCGCGGCTGCAGGCGGGCGGCTACACGTTTCGTTACCCGGAGCTGGCGGCAGCGTTGCGAGCGGTGCTGCCGTAGGGCATCGTCGCGCACTGCGACGATTTTCATCGTTCTCGTTCTCGCCTCACGGAGTTTGAGAGAAAGAGAACGAGAACGAGGAACGAGAACGAATCGGATGAGTTCCCTTTGGTTGCGGCCACCATGCCGGTCAACGGGTCAATCCTTCGACGAGCGCACATCGAGCGCGTCGCGCAAACCATCGCCGAGGAAGTTCAGCGAAAACAGCGTGAGCGAAAACGCGGCGCCAGGAAAGAGCAGCAGCCACGGAAATTCCTCCATCTTTTGCTGACCATCGTTGATCAGCACACCCCACGACGTTGGCGCCGCACGCTTTCGCGAGAAACGCTCCGCGCTCGGCCGGCGGCTGCGCGAGCGCTTCGGCAAAGAGCGCCTCTTCCCGGGCGGGGAATGTGCTCATGGCTGGGGTAAACCTACGTTAAGACGCTTCTTCGCCAGCGGCGCGGGGACCAGGCGCTCCACCAACGTTGCTCTCCCGGCCGAGCAGGCCAAAAAATATACCACATGGCTGATGGTTTTGGCCGCAGAATTGCGCGCTGAGGGGTTGAGCGGTGCTGGGTGCGCCGCGCCAACTTCCTCATGAAAACCACACACACCATTACGAGTCTCGCCGCTGCTTGTCTCGCGGCTTCGTTCGCCCACCTGATCGACTTCACCACCATCGATGTCCTGACGTTGAGCCGGATCGCCGGCGCGGCGCTGGCGATCTCGCTGCTTGCGCTCGCCTGGTTCGACTACCGGCGCAAGCCCACGTTTCGGGTGCGGCGGTCCGCCGGCCGCGCGGAATCGCGATTCCCCGAACTGCCGGCGGAGGTTCCGCCGCCGGACTGGACGTACACCTCGCGCGCGCGCTAAGGCTGCCGCCGGAATCGCGCTGTGAGCCTGGAAACCACCAGTCGGATGCCCAAACACAATCGAAGGGTGGGGCGCCCTCGCGAGCTTCCGGCGCCGCCAGTCGCGGCGCGCGGAAGCAAAGCTATTCGCACAGCATTCGCGCTTACGATCATTGCATCACCAGCCGACGGCGGCCATTCTGGCCGCCCCTCGGTTTCCACAGCTTTTCACCCCAGCCCGATGAGCGCGATTCCCCTACCGGGAGCCAGCTCCCCCTGCGGCAGGCTACGTATCCATGGACCTGCTACGCTGGCGGCGGATCGGGTCCGCCCGCCCGCATTCGACCAGGAGGGGCGGCGCCCGTCGCGTCCGAAGCGCCGGGCCCGGCCCGCATCGCCATGAGCCATCCCTCCCCCAGCGTCGAGCAACTGTTCAACGCCGCGCTCGCCCGGCCGGCGCCGGAGCGGGGCGCATTTCTCGATCGCGCCTGCGCCGACCGGCCGAATCTGCGTGCCCGGCTCGACCGGCTGATCGCCGCGCACGACAGCCCCGAAGAACCGCTGGCCGCGCCGGTGTTCACACTGATCCCCGAGGAAAAGCCGGACGATGTCATCGGCCGTTACCGGCTGGTGCAAAAACTCGGGGAGGGCGGTTGTGGCGTCGTCTGGATGGCGGAACAGCAGGAGCCGGTCCGGCGCCAGGTCGCGGTCAAGGTGATCAAGCTGGGCATGGACACGCGCGAAGTCATCGCGCGGTTCGAGGCCGAGCGGCAGGCGCTCGCCATCCTCGAGCATCCGAACATCGCCAAGGTGTACGATGCCGGCGCGACCGAGACGGGGCGGCCCTACTTCGTGATGGAACTCGTGCGGGGCGTGCCGATCACGAAGCATTGCGACGAACACTGCCTCGACCCGCGGGCACGGCTGCAACTGTTCATCAAGGTCTGCGCCGCGGTTCAGCACGCGCACCAGAAAGGGATCATCCATCGCGACCTGAAGCCGTCGAACATCCTCGTGGCCGTCGACCAGGACGGCGCCGTGCCCAAGGTGATCGATTTCGGTATCGCCAAGGCCACGCAAGGCCCGCTGACCGACCATACCGTCGTCACGGCGGTCGAGCAGTTCCTGGGCACGCCCGCCTACATGAGCCCGGAGCAGGCGGCGGCGACGATGGACATCGACACCCGCACCGACGTGTACTCGCTCGGGGTGCTGCTCTACGAACTGCTGGTGGGGCGCCCGCCCTTCGACCCGCGGACCCTCGGCCGCGCGGGCCGCGACGAGATCCGCCGCATCATCCGCGAGGTCGATCCGGCCCGGCCATCGACGCAGTTCAACACCCTGCAAGGTGACGACCGCACCGCGATCGCCCGGCGGCGCGGCACCGCGCCGGAGCGACTCTCGGTGTTGTTGCGGGGCGACCTCGACTGGATCGTCATCAAGGCCCTCGAGAAAAACCGGCTGCGCCGTTACGAAACGCCGATCGCGCTGGCGGACGACCTGATGCGGCACCTGCAGCACCAGCCGGTCATCGCGCGCCCGCCGACCGTGCTGTACCGCACGCGCAAGCTGGTGCGAAGGCACCGGGTGGCGGTCGCCGCCGCGGGCGCGGTCGCCGTCGCGCTCCTCGCGGGCACCGCGGTGGCGACGTGGCAGGCGGTGCAGGCCGCGCGGGCGCGGGATCTGGCGGTCGCGCAAGGCCAGCGGGCGAACGAGCTGCTCGACTTCATCCTCCGCGATCTGCGGAAGCCGCTGCGCCGGGTCGGCCAGCTCGGCGTGCTGGACACCGTGGCCGCGAAGGCGCTCGGCCATTTCCGCTCGCTCGATCCCCGTGAGATGGACGAGGCGACGCTGACCAACAACGTCTCGGCGCTGACGGCGCTGGGCTTGGTGCGAGTCGACCAGGCGCGGTATGCCGAGGCGGCGAAGATTTTCGCCGAGGCCGATGCGCGGTCGCAACGGCTGCTGGCGCTGAATCCCCGCAACGCCGAGGCGCTCTTGGCGCGGGGCCAGGCGGAATGGTGCAACGGCTTTCTGCCGTATCGCGACGGCAGGATCGACGTCGCTCGTCCGTGGTTCCTGCGTTACCGCCGGACGGCGCTGGCGCTGGTCGACCTCGATCCGGCCGAGCCCCGCTGGCAGGCCGAACTGGCGCGCGCGGAGCATAATCTTTCCGCGCTGGAAAAAGATTACGGCGATCCCGCAACGGCGCGACAGGGTTTTCGGGCCGAATTGGGCGCGCTGCAGCGCGTGCTCGCCGTCACGCCGGCCGATACCGACCTGCGCGCCACGATGGCGGATGCGACCTCGTTTCTCGGCAGCCTGGCGGAAATGGCGGGCGACCTCGCGGAGGCGGCGCAGCGTTACGCGGAACTGACGGTGCAGTTCGGCGCGCTGCGCGAACTCGAACCCGACGACACGCATTGGCGATTCAAATACGCGTCCAGCCGCCTCTTCCAGGGAGCGCTCGCGAGCGCGATGGGGCAGCGCCGGGCGGCGCGGGAGCATTTCGATGAAGCGCGGAAATGGTTGGACGCCCTTGTCGCCCGCGACCCGACCAGCCGCCGGTGGCGCACTTCGCGGCTGGTGCTCGATCTCAAGGAAGCGCCGCTCGCGCGCGCCGAGGGCAACCTGGCCCGCGCCGTGACCTGCGCCGCCGCGGCGCTCGCCGCCGCCGAACAGCTCGCGGCGCAGGCGCCGTCGGATGCGGATCTTCAGTACCGACTGGCCATCGCTCTGCGGCTCGCGGCGGAGTTGCCACCCTCGCGGCCGGCCGGCGAAGCGGTGCCGCTGCTCGCCCGCGCGATGACGATCAGCGACAAGCTTCTCGGGCAGCCCGCGGCGAAGCACGCCCATCGCGCGGAACGCGCGGAAGCGGACCTGGCCGCGGGCCGGATTGCCGCTGCCGCGGGTGATGCCAATGCCGCGCGTCGTCATTGGCAGCACGGCGCGGAGTTGCTCGCGCCGCACATCGCGGCGACGAACGACTGGCGCGTACTCGATCCGGCTGCGCGCGTCGCCGACCTGCTCGGCCGGCCGGCCGAAGCCCGACCGCTGATCAAGCGGCTCGAGGGATTCGGCTACGTCCCCCTCGAGCCGTGGCCCAGCGCCGCAGGCATTCCTTCCCGTTAGCACCTCAACCACACTCGGAGATCCAGTCATGAAACCACAGCATGGACCCATCAGCACGCCGCGCACCGGCGGTTTCGTCCTGAAGATCGACAAGCTTCAGAACATCCTCGGCACGATCGAACAGAACAAGAAATTCACACCCTACACGCTGACCGGCCCGGAGCAAAAAGACAGCCCTTGCCTCTATTGGACGGACGGCAGCATGCAAAAGAATGAAGATCGCAGCAAGCCCACCACCATCCATGTGGGTCCCGACTGCCCGCATGCCGTCATCACCATCACAATCGACAGCGATGAGAACGTGGTGCCGGTCGGCATCGCCTTCCAACGGGCTGACGGCACGAAGCCGAATGGCGTGGTCTGCAGCACGGATCCGTGGCGCCCGAAGGATCCGGCGCATCCCGAGGAGCCGAATGATTCGACGCCGTTCAGCCGATTGCAAATTACCGGGAACCAGTTGGAGATCACGATTCACCGCAAGCGGATCACCAAGTGGACGCCGAAACCCTCGCACATCACCTACCGGTACTTCGTCTTCATCCAAAACCTCGATAGCGGAGAAATCGGGATCATTGATCCCGAGATCGAAGACGAGAACCCGGCGTGATGCGTAAAGCCGTGGCGCGCGGCCCGCGAGCGGCGCGGCCGGAAGACGCGCCTAATTCCAGTGTGCATTCAAGATGAGCGTTATTTGGTGGGGCCGGCTCTCCCGCTTCATTCATCTCAATTTGAACGCGAATTGGAATAAACGTGCTCCTGCCGTGATTCGCCCGCGGCAGGAGCAGGTTGGGCCAGATTTGTTTGCGACCGGCTGGGGGATCCGCCTGGCCGCGCAGTTCCGGCGTCAGGATGGCGTCCCGCGCGCGGACTCCGCGGCGCGCAACTCCTCCAGCAACCACGCGCGCGCGTACGCCCACCACCGCTGTGCGGTCGGCTCGGCAATCCCGAGCGACTGCGCCGCCTCCTTCAAGGTGAGGCCGACGAAGAAGCGCAGTTTCACCAGTTCGGCTTTTTCCGGCTCGTCGACGGCAAATTTCTCGAGGGCATCATTGACGCGCAGGATGCGCATGTCGTCCGTGGCGGCGGCGACATCGATGTCGTCGATGTTCAGCCGTTCGGCCCCGCCGCCGCGGCGCTGGGCGAGTCGCCGGCGGGCACGGTCGATCAGGATACGGCGCATGGCCTCCGCCGCCGCGGCGAAAAACTGCGCGCGACTCTTCCAGTCCGGCTGGCTATCAGCCCCGAGTCGCAACCAGGCTTCATGCACGAGCGCGGTGGGTTGCAGCGTGTGGCCGGCGCGCTCATGCGCCATCCGGGCCGCGGCGAGTTTCCGCAATTCATCGTAAACCAGCGGGAGCAATTTGTCGGCCGCCTGCGCATCGCCGCCTTCGATTTTTCTCAACAACAGGGTCACTTCTCCGGCGGGAGAATCGGAAGGCAGCGGGGTGCTCGACATGACACGGGAGCGTGCGTCCACCTACGGCCGCGCGTTTGCGAGCGGATGACAAACACGAGACGACAGGTTTGGCAACGCGGGAACCGGGCACCGGCGTGAGTTTCGCGGCGATCGGCGCGATGAGGTCTACCGGTGGGAAACCGGAATTTCAGGGCAGGCGAAGAATCGACTTCCGGCCGGCGGCTGTCATGCCGCCAAACCATCGGAGTCGAATGACTATCGCGCGCCAGCGGCCGCGCGGCGTCCCAGAGCGTGCGCCCGGTGCTCGCGTCGAGTGCCAGGAGGTGCGAGCTCGCCGTGCGGCTGTCGCGTTGCACGATGAGTCGATCGTCGACCAGCACGGGCGAGCTGGCGGCACCGTACTGCACTGGCAACATCGGCAGCGGACGCTGCCAGGCTTCCTTGCCCTCGAAATCGTAGGCCACGACGCCGAAGGAATTGAAATAGGCGAAACCGTGCCGTCCGTCCGTGCACGGAGTGGATGCCGCGGCCGAGCTGAACTTGTGCACCGTCTCCAGCTTTTCTGGGACGACGGAGCGCCGCCACCGCTCGCGGCCGGTGCGCGTGTCGTAGGCCAGTGTGACGAGCTCCTTCTCGATCACGCCGGTGAGAAACAGATGATCGCCCCAGACGATCGGTGACGAAACGCCGGCGGGCGCGGGCCCAGTGAAGATTTTTCCCGGGACCGAATTGCGTGGGCGGCGTGGCGGATTCGGCTATGCCGGCGCCATTAGGCCCGCGAAACTGCGGCCAATAATCCGCGGCGCGGAGCGCGGCCAGGGCAAACATTCCGGCCACAGCGGCCGCGCAACGCGCACCTGCGACGACCGACCGATTCATTTTCATGGATGACTCCTCGGGTTGGGCTGAGAGAGAAGGGTTCGGGGCCTCGTCGAGCATCAGCGACTCGGCTTTTTGCAGGAGGGCCAGCCGGCGCTGCGGGTCGGCCGTGTCGGCGGCTGCGTCGAGCAGACGATCGTATTCGGGACTTTTCCACCCGGTGAAATTGTTGCCGCCGCCGGCCCGCAGGATGTCGAGGAAGTTCACGAATTGATCCGACGACGGAGCGGTGTAGGTTCTCCGCCATGAAGAGAAAGTTTTACGTCACGCTGAGGCAGCACGACGAAGGCGTGTCGGTGAGTTGCCCCGAGTTGCCGGGTTGCCATTCACAAGGGGCGACGGTGAACGAGGCGCTGGAAAATATCCGGGACGCGATTGCGGGGTATCTGGAACTCTACGGCGAGCCCGAGACACGGTGTGAAATCCGCGAGGTGGAATTGATGACCGGTTAGGACATGCCCAGGCTGCCGGGCATAAATCACCAGCGGGCGGTGAAGGCGCTGCAGAAGGCGGGCTTTGGCGTTCAGATTCGCCATGGTGCGGCGGTTGCGTTCACTGGCCGCATGAAGGCAAGCGACGAGCCGCGGCTGCTGGTGCGGATCACCACCGATCCCGCGATCCTTGGAGGCAAACCCATCGTTCGGCGAATGCCGGATTAAACGGCGATCTCGCGTTTGGTGCAGCCGGTGAGCAGCAAAACGCTCAATCCGATTTTACAGAAGAAAACGAAGGCAACGAAGAGGGGACGCCGTGTTTTCATGCTCTGCTCCCTTTGCGGCCTCCTGTGAAATGCCTTGGCGTTCACTTCGCCTCCTCCAGCAAAATTGTGGATCGAAACTCAGGCGCGCGGCGGGCGTGGGTGTGCGCTTCGAAATCGGCGGCGAGCGCGAGCAGCCGGCCGTCGCTCCAGGCGCGGCCGAAAAACAGGATGCCTACAGGCAAACCAAAAATCTGCGTGGCCGGAACCGTCACGCTCGGATATCCGGCCACGGCGGGGAGGGTGGAGCTGCCGCCCGTATAGTGATCGCCATTCAAGGGATCTGTGATCCACGCGACTCCGTTCGTGATCGCGACGATTGCGTCGAGCCGTTGTTCGTCCATCCACGCGTCGATGCCTTCGGTGCGCGCGACGCGCAGGCAGGTCGCGCGCGCTTTCAAATAGGCTTTGTCCGTCAGCGGTCCCTTCGCCTGGGCGCGAACGAACAGTTCCTGCCCAAAGAACGGCATCTCCTGCGCGCGGTGAGCGTCGTTGAAAGCGATCAGGTCGGCGAGCGACTTCATCCGCGAGCGCGGGCCAAGCTCCGCCAGGTAGGCATTGATGCCGTCCTTGAATTCATAAAGCAGGAGTTCCTGCTCGATATCTCCAAGCGGGGTGAGCGCGGTATATTCACCCAAATTCACCGTCTCCGCACCGGCATTGCTCAGCACCGCGACGGCGTCGGCCAGCGTCGCTTCGAGGCGCGGGTGGAGGCCAAACGGACCGTGCAGCACACCGATCCGAGCGCCATGGAGTGCGCGCCGGGCCATTTTTGTGGCAAAACCCACACCCAATTCTGCCGGTCGTTTCCGAGTCGCGGTGTCGCGATCATCGGATCCGGCCAGCACCTCCAGCACAGTCGCGGCATCCCGCACCGTGCGCGCCATGGGGCCGGCGGTGTCCTGTGAAGCGGCAATCGGAATGATCCCGGCCCGGCTCACGAGACCGATCGTCGGCTTTACGCCGACGAGGCCACAGACCGACGCCGGCGAAACGATCGACCCGTCCGTTTCGGTGCCGATGGCCACCACACAGAGATTGGCGGCGACGGCCACCGCCGAACCCGAGCTCGAACCCGATGGGTTTCGATCCAGCGCATAAGGATTGCGTGTCTGTCCACCGCGTCCGCTCCAACCGCTGATGGAACTCGTCGAGCGAAAATTGGCCCATTCGCTGAGATTGGTTTTGCCGAGAATGACCGCGCCCGCCTCGCGGAGCCGCGCCACGATGTGAGCATCACGCGGTGGCTTCGCGCCGATGAGCGCGAGCGATCCCGCGGTGGTTTCCATGCGATCGGCCGTGGCGATGTTATCCTTGATCAGGATCGGGATGCCGTGCAGCGCGCCGCGCACTTTTCCGGTTTTGCGCTCGGCATCGAGCCGTGTCGCAATGTCGAGCGCGTCGGGATTGAGTTCGATGATGGCGTTGAGCGAGGGACCGGCCTGGTCGATTTCAGCAATGCGGCGCAAATACGCCTGGGAGAGTTCGCGCGACGAGAGCGTGCCGGAAGCCATCCGGGCTTGGAGATCATCGATGGTGACCTCCGCAAACGGGAATGGCACCGCCGCGCGGCCCGCTGTAATGATAACGGCAAGAACCCAGGAGCGGAAGCGGAGCGATTTCATAGCGGTCGGTTGAGCCCTGGCGACGCGAAGCGCACACTGCCGGCACGGGGCACGGCAGGTGCCGCGCGTGCGAAAGAAAGCTTCATCGCTGAACCGCGTTCGCGAGAAAAGGGAGCTGGGGCGGGACAGACTGCGGCTAGCTTGCCGCGAAAGCAACGTTTCAACTGGGAATGGATTGCGATTCGCCGCGACGACATCGCACTCACACGCCGGGCCACGACGAAGGCAAATGTGCGGGTCCGTCCCTGTACGCCGTGTTCGTGAATGGGGCGAAGTGAGGGACGTTAAAACAGCGGCTCGTTGTTCTTCGGATCGTTGAGCAGCGCCTCGAAGCGCGGGTCTCCGCGCAGCGGGTGATACGCCGGGTGATGTTTCATCTCGTGTACATTCAGTCCGCTCCACGGCACACGCAGCAGCCGGGCGTATTCCGCGATCGCGCGGTCCTTGTCTCCCGTCCACGCGTAGACGAAGGCAAGGCTGGCGCTGTGCGGTGGACCGTTCTGCGCATCGACTGATTCCGGTCTAAGTTCCATCGCTTTGCGTGCGCAGCGAAGTGCTTCGTCTTTGTTTCCCAGGAGCGCCTCGCGTTCGCCCAATTCCGACCATAACCACGGATTGGTCGGCTGTTGATCGAGGACGGTTCTGCGGGCGTCGGTATCGCTCAACTCCGCTCGGGCCGCGGAAAGATCGCCCTGCGCTGCGAGAACCAATGCCATGTCCATCGTCGGGGGGCGCGGTGTGGCCTGAGCCAGCCGCGCGTATCCCGTCAAATCGCCGATCGTCATCGCCCACACCCTTCTCAATCTGAGTACTTCGGTCGACTTCGCGTCCGCGTCGGTAAGCGTCGAAAAAAACTGCTCAACCTCTCGCGTTGAGCCGCTGGCCCGATAAGGAAGGAAGGCAATTTCATAGGATCGGGTGAGGCTTGGCGGGAGTGCATCCGTCCACTTTCGCCGCTCGATCTTCTCTTCATCGTAGCGACGCCCGGCCGCGAGCATGGTCTTCGTCTGGCGCACGGCGTTAATATTTCCTGCGTCGAGACTGGCGGACTTGCGCATATAGATTAGGGCGTCGGCTGCCCGACCTTGCCAACGAGCAATGGTGGCTAGCATGCCAAATGCGCGGGCATCATTCGGTGACTGACTCAGGGCACGCTCGAGGAGCTGAATTGCCCGCGAATAGTCCCTCTCTAGGCGCATCAGATAGCGTGCCTGCGCGACGAGGGTTTCCGTAGCCTCAGGCGCAAGCCGCACGGCCTGCGCGATCGCGGCCTTTGCACTGATCACCTTCGACGCTTGGTCTTTGTAATCGGTCATCGCGGACAAGGAGTAAGTTTCGCCTAACAATGCCCAAGCGGCTGAGAATTTAGGGTCGAGTTGGACGGCCGCTTTGAGCAAAGTTATTCTGTCTTCGGGGGCGCTAAGAGTGGAATCTCTCAGCGCGCGTGCCTTGAGGTAGAGATCGTAGGCGGCAATATTTTCCGTCGGGCGGTTTTCGATGACCTTCTTCTCCTGCGGTGAAATCGTCGCCTTCAATTCACCCGCGATGGCCTGCGCGAGTTCGGACTGAATGGCGATGATGTCGGTGACGGTGAGGTCGCGGTCGTAATTTTTCGCCCACAGATGTTCGTCGGTGGCGGCGCGAATAAGCTGGCCGGTCACGTGCACTTTGTTGCCGGCGCGTTGCACGCTGCCTTCCAGAATGTAGGCCACCCCCAGCTCTTCGCCGACCTGCTTCAGCGTTTTCTTCGTGGCGCGGTATTGCTCGACCGACGTGCGCGAGGTGACGCGCAACTCCCGGATGCGCGAAAGCTGCGTGAGAATGTCATCATGCATCCCGTCGGTAAAAAACTCGTTTTCCCTCTCCGTGCTTCGGTTCGCAAAGGGGATGACCGCGATGGACTTTGCCCCATTTCTCGGAGCGGCGGGCGAGGCTTTCGTTTCCGCCGCTGACTTCGCCGCCGCGGCGGTGTCGGGTGTTTCCTTTGCCGGCGGGCGCAGTGCAAAATAGGCGCCGGCGGCGAGCACGGCCACGCCGAGGGCAACCGTCGCCCAGAGCGGAAAACGGTGGCGCGCGTTTCCTGGTGCCGCGACGTGCTCCTTGTCCGTCGAGGCCTGGGCGAAGTCGGAGTCCGATTGAGCGGGACGAGGGCGTCCCGCCTCCATCGCAGAACCCGTCGCAAGCAAACCCCGCACACGCTGCACCAACCCCGCCGGATCTTCACCGTGGGCCAACCGCGTCCACTGCACGCCGAGAAACGATTTCGGCACGAGCGCGCCGCGTTCCCTGGTGTCGTCGATCGCCACGGGAAGGACGAACGGCGTGCCCTCGGCCATGAGGTGCGTCCGTTCGTCCGCGAGATGCCATTCCAGCCGGAAGTACCCTTCGCGGCGCGACTGGGTGTGGGCCGAGATGATCGGCACGAACAACGCGCACGTTTCGACGCGTTCCCGGATGCTGGCATCCCAGGCGTCGCCGCCCCTCAACTCGCTCTGATCGTACCAAACGTCCACGCCCGCCGCCCGCAGCGCGTCAGCGATGCACTGTGCCGCGGCTGCGTCCTCATGGGCGTAGCTGAGAAAGACGGCACGGCTCGTTTCGCTCATGGACGAGGTTCAGAACAGTGGCGCGTTGTTCTGCGGATCGTTGAGCAGTGCCTCGAACCGCGGATCGCCGCGCAAGGGCGCGAACGCCGGATGATGCCGCATCGCGTGGACGTTGAGGAGCATCGACCGCCAACTCAGGTTCCGGTTAAAGGGCGTGTGCAGCAGCCGCGCGCATTTCCGAATCGCGCCATCCGTATCACCGGTCCATGCCAGCACGATCGCAAGATTGATCCCGTGGATTGGTCCGTTCCAGGGATCGAGTGACTCCGGCACCAGCTCCACCGACTTATGAACGCACCGCAACGCCTCTTCGCGATGGCCGAGCAGGGCCTCCATCAAACCCAAGTCGGCCCAAGAAGTGGCATTCGTTGGTTGCCCGCTCAGACCAAGCCGGAGATCTTTCGCCAGCTCCACGAGTGCCAATTGCGCTGCCCCCTTTTCCCCACTGCGCATCAACATGAACGCCACCTGAATCGAGGTTGGGCTGCTATTTTGCGTTGTCGTCGGGAATTCTCCGCCACTCATCAGCGCGAAATCTCGGCCCCACGAAGATGACGAGAGATCCACCTCTCCGCGGGCCAGGAATGCCAGGCGGGCCGTCCGATAGCCGATCGTAGCTTCATTGCGGCCCAGTGCGGTCTCCCGGCGAAGTGCCGCTTCCGCATCGGCGTAGCGCCGGACCGCCAGCATCAGCATGAAGATATCGCCGGCATAAATCGGATTGGCCGGATCGAGCCGCTCCACCGCGGCGTAGCTCTGCAGCGCGTTCTGCCACTGCCCCTGCCGACGATAGGTGAGCGCGATGGCGTAGCGGGCTTCGGCCAGGCTGGGCGAACGCTCGACCGCTTTCCGGAATTCCGTCAGCGCCCGCGAAAAGTCCAAGGCGACAAAGAAGTGAAAATATCCCCGACTCAAAAAGACTTCCGGCCCATCCGGGATAATGCGTTCCGCCGCCTCGAGTGCCTCCCGCGCTTGCGCCGCGCGCGCCTCGGTTCGTTCATAATTTAGCGAGTAGAGATAACTGCGCGACCATGCGAGTTTCGCCCATGCGGCGCCGAACTGCGAATCGATCGCCACCGCGCGTTCCAGCAGTTTTTCCTGCTGCAACACGGCGCCGGTGCCGTCGTTCCAGCGATTGCGAACGTCCCTCGCCTGAAGAAAGAGGTCGTAGGCGTCGAGACTCGCGGTTGGCGCCCGCTCGATCAGTTTTTTTTCCTGCGGCGATAGCTTTGAATGCAATGCCGTGGAAATCTCGGTCGCGATGGCCGATTGAATCGCGAAAATGTCAATCAACTCCTCGTCGTAGGTCTTCGTCCAGAGCTGCTCGTCCGTGCGCACATTGATGAGCTTGCTGATAACGCGGAGTTTGTTTCCCGCGCGGCGGACGCTGCTTTCCAGCACATACGCGACCCCGAGCTCTTCACCGATCTGCTTCAAGCTTTTCTGCGGATCGCGATATTGCATCACCGTCGTGCGCGGAATCACCCGCAGCTCGCGGATCAGGCCGAGATTGGTGAGGATTTCCTCGTGCACGCCGTCGGAAAAAAACGCCGTGTTCTCCTTCTCGTCGCTCATGTTGGTGAACGGCAGGACGGCGATGGATTTGGCGTCCGGTTTGGGCGCCGAGCCTGCCACCGCTTCCTTTTGAGTTTCCTTTCTGAGTTTCGCGATGAGCGCCGCGAAACGTGGATCGCTCCGCAGCGGATCGAACGTTGGATCGCGAAGGAGAAAGGCGCGCCGTTCCCACCGCCGCTGCGTTCCGCGCTCCGAGCTCAGTACATCGTCGAGCAAACCAATGGCCGCATCGCGCCGATCCAAGGCCACGAGAATCGTCGCGACGTCGAATCTGTCGCCGCCTTGCTGTTCGAATATGTGAAGGATTTTGTCAGCCACTTCGTGTTCGCCGAGCAGGGCGCGCAATCGAGCCTGCCAATACAGCAAATCCGAATCGCTCGGCGACGCTGCCAATTGTCTTTCGACGATTTGGAGGGCCGCACGCCATTCAACCTGCGCGGCCGCCGGCCGGTTGGCCAATTGATGTGCCTGTCCTGCCAGAAACGCAGTCGGTGCGACCCAGAACTTGAAGTTCGAAATACCCACGAAATCGAGGCTACACCCACGCAGGACCGCGAGCGCTTTGCCCGGCTCGCGGCTCCAAAGCCACAACTTGCTCGCCAGGTCCACGCCGGGCATTTCCAGCAAATCAGTGCCCGGTATCGTCTCGATCGCGGCTCTCGCCTCCGCGAGTTCGTCATGTGCCACCAGGAGATAATAGAGTTTGTGCAGGCGCGCAGATCGGCCGGGCCGGACCGCGAGCGCATGCTCGGCGGCCGACTCGGCTTCGGCATATCTGCCCCGAATCTGATAGATTCTTTCTTTGGAGAGCCACGCTTCCGCGTCGCTTCCGGGCAGGGCAATCGCCTCGTCGAGAATTGCCAGCGCCTCATCGTCTCTTCTTTGCTTTTTCAACGCGTTGCCGAGAATTCGCAGCACGAGTTTGTCGCTCGAACGCTCTCGTATGAGTCCGCGCAGAATTTGTTCGGCTTCGGCTGTCGTCCCCGGCTTCCAACGATAACAGTTGGCCAGGGCGAGACGCGCGTCACTCGAGACTGGCGCGAGGGACATCGCGCGTTGCGCGCAGCTCAGCATGCGATCGAAACGCGGCTGCACTTGATCAAAAAATGAATAGGGACCTGAAATGACAAGCGAGTGAACCGCCCACGCCTCGGCATTCGCCGGTTCCAGCTTTACCGCCCGCGCTCCGAGGTCGTCAGCGAGCTTCCATTCCTCCTTTGTGGCATCGCTGAATTTTTCGAAAATCTGCCGCATTTGTCCGATGAGCTTTTGCGTTTCGGTCTGGGATGCGTCGGTGGCCGCAGCCGTCGTCGCAGAAAATGGGACGATCTTTCCGCTTGTGCGCCACGGTGCCCAAATCGCGACCGCAACGGTTCCTGCGATTGCGACAATCGCGGGTGCGAGCCAGCGACGATCGGCGGTGCGGCCGGTTGGAATGGCACGGGCACCTTGCCCGTGAGGCGCCGTCTTGCACGAGACGCCCGTGCCACTTTCGAGCAGCGACTTCACGCGAGCGCAAAACGCGGAAGAAGTTTCGCTGTTGGTAACGCGTGTCCACTGCACCTCGTGGAATTTCTCCGGCACGTGGACCGTCGTCTCCGGCGTGTCGTCGATCACGACGGGCAGCAGGTACGCGATCGAGTCATCGATGTCCTGCGCACATTCCACCGCCAGCTTCCACTCGCGGCGAAAATAGCCCTTCGACCGCGCGTCGGTGTTCGTCGAAATCACCGGCAGAAACAGCGCGCACTCCTTGATCTGCCGGCGAATCTGCTGGTCCCACGCATCGCCGCCGCGGAGCTCGTTTTCGTCAAACCACACCTCGATGCCCGTCGCGCGCAACGCGTCGGCGATGTGGCGCGCGGCGTCGGCATCTTCGCGCGCATAGCTGAGAAAGACAGCGTGGGGCGTGCTGGTGGCCATGGGACGGGGTTCGAAGCGGGCCCGCGGCTGGACGGATCGGACCGCGAGCTACATCGCTCGACGAAGCCGAAGCGAGCGGCCGGAACAGGGAAATTCGGGGTAACTGGACGGCGAAGGCTCATCTGTCTGGCCCACCGAGACCAGCCTGATGTTCGCCAGCGATTCGCATCGGTTGGCGCGCGGTCCCGGCTTGGCCGCCGACGCGCGGCGGTCGGGCTTCCTTCTCAGAGGAGACAAGTCCCGGCGAGCGAGCGCATCACAGATCTAAACCGAACGTCGTCGGCAGCACGAGGGGCGCCGCGGGGGGCGGACTCGGCGGCGGCGGAGGGGGAGGGGTTCGCAAGCCCGGCCAGATCTCTGACCGCGAAGCTCGGTTACACGGGCCATACACAGGCGCACTTCGAGCGGGCTTTGAGGGAGCGTCCCGTTCACGGCTTCTCCTGCCTTGCCGGAATCAAATCGCGGCATGATACTGCGCGGCGATGCGTTCCAGGGCGCTCCAGTTCGTCCTGATTCTTCCGCTGGCAGCCTTTGCGGCCGAACCGCCGGAGGTTGATCTCAACGCGCTAAGACAAGCGCGGCAGTGGTTCGCGTTTCGCGATGCCGTCCAACGCATGGCGAAAGCGCCCGATATCGTGCGCGGCATGGTGGCCTGCCGGTTCAACGACTTGCAGGGCTCCGAGGAGTACATGCTACGCGCCGCCAAATCGGGAAAGGCGGGAACCGAGATAGCCGTGGCGCATCTCGACCTGATTTTTCTCTACATGGCACTGGGCCGTTTTCGAACGGCGCTTCCCCATTACGAAGCGGCCATCGCTGCCTCCGAGCCGATGCGCGCCGCCCTCGATGGTGGCGGCCTGGGATCGTTGCTGCGGACCTACGCGCAATTCCCCGATCTGTCCGTCGAAGCGCGCGAGGCCTCTTCTTTGCCGTGCGACCAGAGCCGCGGCCATCTCGAGGTGCCGGTTAACCTCAATGGCGTGCCGGGGAAATACATGCTCGACACCGGTGCCGGTTTCTCGGGCGTGAGTGAATCCGAAGCGAGCCGCGTGGGAATGCGCGTCATGGAAACAAGCGCGTTGCGGGCGGTTGGCTTGGCGGGCGCAGCCGGCTCTGTCACCAAGGTCGGAGTCGCCGAGCGAGTAGACTTGGGTGCAATCCAGCTTCGGAATGTGCCATTTCTGGTTTTCAGCGATGCGGCGGTGGCGAGCCTTCACCCGGCCCGCGGCGGAGCTCTGGGGATTCAGGTGCTGATCGCCTGCGAAACCGTGCGATGGCACCGCGCCGGCTATGCCGAACTTGGCTTCGCCCGGCCGGAGCGACGCGAAGCCGTGCAGCCGAACCTCTATGTCGATAACCTCGCGCTCCGTGCGCAGGTCGAATACGGCGGCGAGAAATTGGATTTTGGACTCGATACCGGTACCTATGGAAGCCGGTTGCACGAATCTTTCGCGAAGCTGCTCCCGGCTGACGTGAAAGCCTCCGGGCGGCAGGACAAATGGAGAAGTGGCGGTTTTGCGGGCTCGAGGGAGTATCCGGCCATCACTCTGCCAGAGATTGAACTGATGCTCGCGCAGGCGCCCATCCTGATGCGCCCGGCGCGGATCGTTTCATTTCCCGCGGCGTGGGGACACGGCGTACTGGGCCTCGATGTATTCAAGGGTGCGCGGACCGTGACGCTCGATTTCGCCACGATGCGACTGACCCTCGCGCCGTAGCGCTTCCGACACGATTGAGTGCCGGCCCCACACGAGCGTGCGGGTGAACTCGCACGGAAAGCTTGGCGGGGAAAACCGGTTCCCGCTCCTCTGGCGTCGTGCAACTCTAGGCTTTTCAAACGCAGTGACCGGGCTACGTTGGCCGGTTCATATGCAGAAAACGTTCATCATTTTCAAGCCCGATGCCATGGAGAAGCGGCTTGTGGGCACCGTGTTGAGCCGGGTCGAGGCGGCGGGCTTCG
>Ga0082335_1005480_pt1 | contig 17500 bp, 21 predicted proteins | sample Subgrocontami58m_FD_72375 | JGI IMG/M metagenome (GOLD analysis project Ga0082335, IMG submission 72375) | Subsurface groundwater microbial communities from S. Glens Falls, New York, USA - GMW37 contaminated, 5.8 m (SPADES assembly) (version 2) ... | reverse complement strand
CGCCCACCCGCCACCCGACTCCTCCTCGTCAGCTTCCTCTCCCTCTTCTACGAGATGGTCGTCATCCGCTGGTTCTCGGCGCAGTGCCCCATCTTCGCCTACTACGCCAACCTTCCCCTCATCACAGCCGTCTTCGGCATCGGCCTCGGCTGCATCCTCGCCCCGCGCCGCGTCAACCTCTGGCCCGCGTTCGGCCCCCTCCTCCTGCTGTTCGTCTACCTCGCGACTACCCCTTTCTTCCAGGAGGTCTCCACCAAGGTTTCGTGGACCGGCGAGGAGCTGCGCGAGCTCGGGACCCTCTCCGGCTGGAAGGAGCCCGCCGAGTGGCACGCCGCCTTCCTCTTCCTCCTCCTCCTCTCCGGCGCCGCCTTCGTCCCGATCGGCCAGGAAATCGGCCGCGCCTTCCAGGGCTCCCCGCCCCTCGCCGCCTATTCCCTCAACCTCGTCGGCTCCCTCGTCGGCGTCTGGGGATTCGCCCTCCTCTGCTGGGTCCAGCGCACCTCCCTCGCATGGTTCGCCGTCGCAGGCGCCGTCGCACTCCTCCTCGGCCGATGGTGGCACCGCGTCCTCTGCGCGGTCTGCCTCGTTCCGGTGCTCCTGATCGTCCACGAGTGGGACAAGGGGCTCATCTGGTCGCCTTACTATCACATCGAGCTGTCGCCGTACGAGCTCGTCGACAAGTCGGGAGTGAAGCGGAAGGCCGGCACCAACCTCGCCGTGAACACGAACTACTACCAGAAGATGATCGACTTCGGATACCCGTCGGAGCAGGAGTTTCCCGACCTCCAGGTTTTCCGCGACTACTACGAGGAGCCGTACCGGAAGCGGCATCCGAAGAAGGTCCTCATCGTCGGCGCCGGCACGGGCAATGACGTCGCCGCCGCCCTCCGCTGCGGCGCCACGTGGATCGACGCCGTCGAGATCGACCCCGAGATCTACCGCATCGGATGCGAGATGCACCCCGAGCGGCCCTACGACAACCCGTTCGTCCATGCCCACGTCGAGGACGCGCGCTCTTTCTTCAAGAAGAGCCGCGACCGGTACGACCTTGTGGTCTTCGCCATCCTCGACTCCCATACGCTCGTCAGCGGCATCGGGCGCCTCCGCCTCGACAACTACGTCTACACCCTCGAGGCCCTCCAGGAGGCGCGCGACCACCTCATGCCCGACGGCGTCGTCCACCTCGCGTTCACGCTCCACCGCGGCTGGGTGTTCAACCGCTTCTACGGGATGTTCAAGGAGGTATTCGGAGAGGACTTCGTCACCCTTCCCTCGGGCGCGGCCTACGCGGTGGTGTTCGCCGGCGGCAAGGGGGTCCGCGACTGGGTCACCGGCGACCCGAAGGGGTGGAGGCATGACGAGCTCCCCGAGGAGGCCATCCCCGACCTCCCGACCGACGACTGGCCGTTCATCTACAAGGAGGACCGCACCTTCCCGAAGGAATACGCGGTCATGCTCGCGCTCCTCCTCGGCTGCTTCGTCGTCCTCGGCTGGGGCGGCCTCGCGAAGGGCGCGAAGTGGGACGGATTCATGGCCTCGCTCGGCGCCGCGTTCCTCCTGCTCGAGGTCCGCGGGATGGCCTCGCTCGCCCTCCTGTTCGGCGCGACCTGGGTCGTGACCGCCGTGGTCATCACGATGGTCCTCGTCATGGCGCTGCTGGGAAACCTCCTCGCGTCGATCCGCGCGAGGCCGCCCTCGAGGTGGATGCACGCCCTCCTGTGGGGGACGCTGATCCTCAACTACGCCGTGCCGTCGTCGGCGTTCCTCGGGATGGGGTTCGTCGGCCGATCGGTCCTGGGAGGGGCCCTCGTCGCGCTGCCGCTTTTCTTTGCGGGATTCCTCTTCGCGAGCGCGTTCCGCGAGGCGAAGGACGTCGAGGGGGCCCTCGGGTCGAACCTCCTCGGCGCGGTCGCGGGGGGGCTTTCCGAGTACCTCTCGATGGTCTCGGGGATCCGCGCGCTGCTGCTGCTTGCGCTCTTCTACTACCTCGCCGCGTTCATGGTCTGGGAGCGGCGCGCCAAGCAGTAGGAGTCCTCGAGGGCGGAGCCTAGACTGGAGAATCCGCAGTGTCGCCAGCAGGCGGTCCTCCGACGGATCTGCCTGTGCGCGGTCTTCGCCGCGGTCGTGTCGGGCGCCGCGCTCTTCTTCTGCACGCGGAGGCCACGAAGCGCAGTCGGCTGCGGGAGGATGGGTCGGCCTGCTGACCGGCGCCGCGCGAGTTGTCGCGTCGGTGCGGTAGGGGACCTCGTCGTTCGGACGAAGACCCGAAGGGTCATGAACCGCGAAACCTCCTGGCGGTACCGGTCCTGACTCTCGTTCCAGCGGATGTGGGGGAGCCTCCCTCAGTCGCGCGTCAGCTCGTTGAAACGCCGCGCGAGCGCCATCAAGCCCGAGGGGTACCATGACTCCCACTGCGGCTGCAACCCGACGGCCTCGCCGTCGACGCGCACGGCGATGAGGCGGTACGGCCCGCCGTCAGGGAGGCGATCGACGTCGAATCGTGCGACCGTCGTTTCATGGGGCGTGGAGGCTCCGCCGCCCCAGCGCACGGTTCCTCCCGAGTAATCCAGCTCGACCCAGCGCTTCCGCCTCCATGACGAGAGGAGGGAATATACGCTGCCTGCAAGGAGGGCCGTCGCCAAGGCCGCGAGCGGGGCGCAAACGTCCCGCACGGGGGACCCCCATAGACCCGAGAGGGCCGTGGCGGGGAGTGCGATGACCAGGAAGATGGCGATGAGCCACTCCGCGAGCGGGAACTCGCCCGCGCGGTAGCCGGTACCCGTCTCCTTCATCACGATCATGCGCCTACTTCCTCCGGCGCGTGCGGAACCGCACGGTCGCAGGCTGCTTGCGGATCCAGGCGAGGTAGGAGGCGAGCTCGGGCGCGGCGCGGAGCGCGTCGACGGTGTGGTAGAGCCTCTCGAGCTGCTTGTTGTCGAAGGTGGCGTGGACCATCTCGTGGCAGTTGCGGCAGAGGCCCACGAGCGGCAGCGTCGGGTCGCCGGTCTTCCTCGTCTTGTGGCGCTTGCGCGAACGCGGCACGAGGTGGTGCCTCGTGATGGGAGCGGCGCGTCCGCAGAGCTCGCAGGGGGAGGGCATGCACCGGATGCTATTCCGCAGTCCGCGCGAGATCAAGGGCTGGGAGGCAAGATCGCTCTGGTCCCGCTCTGCCGCCCGCTCCGCGGGCTCCGTTCCGGCCTCGGTCGCCGGAATCCTGCGGCTGGCGCGGCCGCGAATGCCAGCCAGCCCACGATCGCGTTCCCGTCCACCTCGCTCGCACGGTAGCCCTCCTTCGTCTCTCGCATGATGATCATGGCCCGACGATCCCCCCCGAGGCGTGCGACTATGGGACCGAAGACGGCGGTGAGGGCGATGGCGGCGGGAATCCGCACGCGGTCGCGAGACGAAGGAATCGCGCTTGGAGGTCGTCCAACTCCGTGTTGAGGAACCCTACGACGAGGTTGGCTTTAATTTCCGTGTAGGAGTGGACGATCACGTTCCGGAATCCCACCCATCCGCCAAAGGAGGAAACGGAGCCCGCATCGAGCGCGCCGTTCTCCGCGAGGACCTCGAATGCCTCGCGCGCGGTCGAGGGGGTCCGCCACCGGCGGTCGGCGATCAGCTCGTTGGCGAGGTCGATGGCAGCCTCGATGACGACCTGGAAGTTGCGCTCGACGATGTCGCGCAGGTCGCTGTCGCGGGCATAGAGGCTCTCGGTGACGCCTCGGGCGCGGATGGCGAAGAGCTTGGCGAGCGCCGCGTCAGCGCGTCGCCAGCGGTCGATCGTCCCGGGGTCGGGTGCCATAGGTTCCGTCCCTGATGCTCTGGAAGAGCGCCTCGTCATGGCGGCGCCGGTACGGCTCCCAGTCCCAGTATTCCCTCCGCGTGGCGACCTCGAACGCACGCCGGGCCGCAGGCGCACGGTCCAGGACGACAAGGCCGTCCCGGACGATCGAGAATCTCAATCCGAGGGGCGCGCCGTTCAGGAGGATGCAGTCGACCTCGAGGGGCTTCAAGGCCGCCGCGAGTCCGTCCACCACCTCGAACCACACGCGTGGCGCGCGCTCATTCGAGTTGATGGAGATCGCGACGTCGACGTCGCTTCGCGCGCCGGCGTCGCCCCGCGCCCGGCTGCCGAAGAGGTAGGCGAAAGCCACCTCGGGCCACCGATTGAGGATTTCGCCGATTCGACGCTCGAGCTCATCGCGATCCACGTTGGGCTTCCTCTCGATCAGGTTTCAGTCTAGCAGACGCCCACTTCCGTGCCAATGCCTCGGCGCCCGCAAGGGGTGGAATACGGGCTCGGGCGTGGCACGGTCGGGCCACTTCAATCGCGGGTGAGATCGTTGAGCCGACGCGACATGCTCTCCAGGCGGTCCGGGTCGGGACCCTCCCACTCAGGGAGCATCGCGACGCGCGTGCCATCGGGGCGGACGGTCACGAGTCGGTAGAGTGGAGTTCCCTCGCGTCGCTCGACCTCGAATCGGGCGACGACCGACTCATCAGCCGCTCTCGTATCGCGTCCCCAGCGGACGTTGTGCCCGGCGTGGTCGACCTCGATCCAGGGCTTGCGCCGCCACGCGGCGAGGACGATCCAGCCCCACAGGGATACTGCGGCTATCGCGGTGACATTCCATGCGACGAGCGGTGCCACATTGGCAGCGCGCGCGGTGCGATCGAAAACAGTCGTGAGGACACCGGCCACCGTCGCGCCGAAGATGAGCAAGCCAGCGAATACCTCCTGCGTCGGCACCTCGCTCGCACGGTATACGTCCTTCGTCTCTCGCATGATGATCATGGCGCACCATCCGCTCGGTGCGGGACGAGGACTTCGTTGAGCTGGGAGGCGATCCGCTGCGCGCGGGCCACGTCGACCGTCTCCCACGGGCCAAGGACCCGCACGCGGTCGCCGCGAGCGGTTACCGCTACGATGTGGTGGTGGGGCCGCGTGAAGACGCTCCACTCGCCGACGACCTCCACCTCGAAGGCCTTCACCTCGAGCGGCGCGGAGTCCCCCTCCAGGTGCGTCCCCCAGCGAATAGGCCCCCCCTTCAGCGGAACCTCCACCCACGCCGAGTACTCCCAGCGCATGTACGCGATGAGGAGAAGGACGAGGCATCCTCCCACGACGGGGCCTCCGAAGCAGATGTGCAGGAGGAGCCCGGGCTCGTGAAGGATCCCCCATGCGCCGACGCCAACGAAAGTGAGCGCGAGCGCCACGAACAGCGCGACCTCCTCCGCCTTCGACACGCGGAGCAGGTAGGCGTCCTTCCCCTCGATCCATCGCACCATGTCAGTCGTGCGCGCCGAGCAGGTCCCGCACCGGCGTCCCCTCGGGCACGAGCCGCCCCGCGCGGTGCAGCGCGCGAAGCTCCGCGAGCCGCGGGAGCCAGTATTCGCGGCCCTTCCGAACGAGCGCCGATACGCGCCTCTCGATTCCATCGGCGACCCTCGCGAGGGCGGAGGGGTCCTCGTCGCAGGCCTCCGAGCCCGATCGGAGCACGATCCGCGCGAGGGGATCGATCTTCGCGAGGTCGGCGAGTCGGTCTCGATGCCTCCGCACGATGGCCCAAGAGTCCTCGACGCGGAATGCGTTCGCGAGCGCCCAAGCCAGGAGCGCGGCCGATGGACGAGGGGTCCCGTCGAGGCGAAGCCGCGCGAGGCGCGAGATGACCTCGTAGTCGCCAAGGCGATTGGTCTTCTTGAGCTCGACGAGGTCCTGAATGGCCACCACCCGGACCTTCCCCCACGACGTGCTCATCGTGCTCGCCCGTCGGGCCGCCGCCGCGAAGCTCTGGACGCGCGGTGGCCGACCCATCACGTCCAGGAAAGTCGGCCCCATGTCGAGCCCGCCGAGTACGAAGTGGAAGCCATGCCCCTTCTGTACGAACTCAGTCGTCACGGGCGGGGTCAGCTTGTGGACCTTGCCGTCCAGGTTCGCGAGCGAGCGAAGCAGCGCCCGCAGGTTGGCTGCCGTCGGCTCCACCCAGATGTCAAGGTCCTGCGTGAATTGGGAGGCGCCGTAGAGGATCGCCGCCTGCCCGCCGATGAGGAGGTAGCGCACGCCCTCCCGGTCAAAGCTCCGGAAGAGATCTCTCATCGTGGGCCTTCTCGGGGTCCTTGAGGAGCCGGCGCATGGCCCACGCCCGCATCAGACGCTGGTTCGGCGTGAGGAGGAGCCACTCCTGCCAGTGTGGGTCGCTCTCCATGTCCGCGAGGAACGGGGAGAGCTCTCGGCGTGAAGTTCGCTTCGCCATGCCGACATCCTACTCCGGCGGATTGCGGGCGGCAAGGAGGCGACCTACGCCGGCGGCCTCTCGGCGCCCAGCAGGTCGTTCAGGCGGTCCGCGACCACGCGCGTCTGGATCGGAGGCGCGCTCCACGACTCGAGGACCGGCATGCGTCGGCCGTCGGGAAGGACCGCGACGATGTGGTGGTTCCACGCGCCCAGGAGCACCGCCGACTCGAATCGCTCGACCTCCACGAAGTCCGCCATCGGCACGCCCCCTCGCTCGCCCCAGCGCGCCGTCTTCCCCTTCAAGGAGACTTCGATCCACGAGCGGCGAGGCAGATCGAGCGAGCCTCGAACGAGGAACCCGAGGAAGATCGTCGCGGCGATCGTCGTCATGATCGCCGGGGCGAAGGGGACCGTCTCGAGCATCCCGGCGGGGAGCTCCCGCGCGAGCCAGACGAGCCCGGCCGCGGGGGCGGCGCCGAACAGCGCCCAGCCCGCCGCGCGCTCGCGCCGCGAGACGCTCACCACGTAGCCGTCCTGCTGTTCCCGCCAGTGGATCACGGCGAGGCGCCCTCCGCGGGAGGCGGCGGGGGTGCCGCGGGCCTGGGCGCCTTCGGCGGCTCGGGGACGCCGAGCAGCTCGTTGAGCCGCTTCACCATCCCGAGGATGTCGGCGCGCGGCGAGAAGTCGCCGAGGCGCATGACCGTCGCGCGGTTCTTGTCGCCGAGCATGGCGTAGACGTACGGCTGCATCCCCGGCGAGGCGCCCACGCAGAAGCGCGTCACGGCGACGGGAGTGGGGCGATAGGCGGTGCCCGACTTCCAGGTTGCCTCGCCGCCGCGCGTCGCGACCTGGACCCACGAGCCGCGCATCGCGGTCGACGCGGCCCAGCGCGCGAGCCCGAGGGCGACGATCGCCGCGATGTAGCAGTAGGGTCGCCAGCCGTGCAGGTACAGCCAGACGCCGAACGCGGCCAGGACGGCCGCGGAGGCGCCGAGGACGACCATCCGTTCCGTGCGCGTGATCGTGACGCGGACGCCCTCGCTCTCTTCGGACCAACGGATCATCGCGAGTCATCCTCCCCGGGAACGTGAGTCGTCGAGGTCGCCTGCAGGAGCTCATTCAGCCTGGCGACGAGGGCGGCGACGTTGGTGCGCGGCGGGATGTCGGATCGGCAGATCGCGACCCGGCGCTCGCCGCTCGGGAGCAACGCCACGATCCCCGCGTGAGGGGGATCGAGGTGCGCCAGGAACCGGCTCACGCCGATCGGCGACTCCTGCGGGGAGAGGCCCGTCGTGCACCATGACGCGTAGCCGCCGCGGGCGTCGACGTCGATCCAGGCGCCGTTCCGCGCGCTCCGGAGGAAGGCGAGGAGGATGGGCGCCAGAAGGAGGGCGGCTCCGACGAGGAGCGGGAGGATCAGGGCCTTCGGCGCAGCGACCACGAACGAGACAAGCGCCGCCCAGACGAGCCCGATCACGCCAATCGCCGTGCGGTCCCCCCAGGAGACGGTGAGGCGGTAGGCCTCCTCGCGCTCGGTCCAGCGGATCATCCCTGGTGTCTCCGGTCGTGTGCATGACCGTTTCTGCACCGCTCTGTCGCCCGTTCCGCGGGCTCGGTTGCGGTGTGTGCGGAGGTATCTGCGGGCTCGCGCCCGCAGCTACTGTCTGTCGCCCGCTCCGCGGGCTGGTCACCAGCCCGCGGAGCGGGCGGCAGGGAATAGCAGCGGGCGCCAGCCCGCGGAAACTCGATGCAGGACCTGGGAGGGAGCCCGCGAAGCGGGCGAAGGAGCGCACGGGGCGCGCCCGCGAGCAGCGCAAGCGCCGCACTCGCGGTGCCGCAAATCTCGAGCACGTAGCGGTCGTACCCTTCGGACCAGCGGATCATCCCCGGCGTCTCCCGTGTCGGCGGCTGCGCGGCTTGATTCTCCCGCCTCCATGCAGGACAATATCGCCCCTTCCCGCCAGGAGCCAGCATGGAGCTAGACCGCATCATCGTCAAGGGCGCTCGCCAGCACAACCTCAAGAGCGTCACCGTCGAGATCCCCAAGAAGAAGCTCGTCGTCTTCACCGGCGTCAGCGGCAGCGGCAAGTCCTCCCTCGCCTTCGATACCCTCTACGCCGAAGGGCAGCGCCGCTACGTCGAGTCGCTCTCCGCCTACGCGCGCCAATTCCTCGAGATGTGCGAGAAGCCCCTCTACGACCACATCCAGGGGATCTCGCCGACGATCTCCGTGGAGCAGAAGGCCGCGTCGAAAAACCCGCGCTCGACGGTCGGCACCGTCACCGAGATCCAGGACTACCTCCGCGTCCTCTACGCCCGCGCCGGCCGGATCCACTGCTGGAAGTGCGGCCAGCCCGTCCGCCCGCAGACCTCCCAGCAGATCGTCGACGCCATCCTCTCCCTCCCCGCCGGCGTCCGCTGCGCCGTCCTCGCGCCGCTCGTCTCCGATCGGAAAGGCGAGTACAAGCAGCTCTTCGACGGCCTCAAGGCGAGCGGCTTCTCCTCCGTCCGCGTGAACGGCCAGCTCTCCTCCCTCGACCAGAAGATCGCCCTCGACAAGAAGCGCAAGCACCGCGTCGAGCTTCTCGTCGACCGCCTCGCCGTCTCCAGGTCCGTCGCGGGCCGCGTCGCCGAGGCCGTCGAGACCGCGCTCCGCTACGGCAAGGGCTCCCTCATCCTCGCCCCCGACGGCGCCAACGAGCAGCTCCTCTCCGAAGAGCGCACCTGCACCTCCTGCGGCATCTCCTACCCCGAGCTCGACCCGACGCACTTCTCGTTCAACTCCCCCGCCGGCATGTGCGTCGACTGCAACGGCCTCGGCACCCGCGCGGAGATGGACCCCTCGAAGTGCATCCCCGACCCCGAGAAGTCCATTGCGGCGGGCGGCGTCCTCCCCCTCGGCAAGATCGACCCGAAGGCCTGGGACTGGGACGTCGTCAGCGGCCTCGCGAAGGAGTACAAGATCGACCTGAAGGCGCCGTGGAGCGCGCTCTCCAAGGAGCAGCAGCGCATCCTCCTCTTCGGCATCGGCGACCGCCGCATCAAGGTCACCTGGAGCGGCAGGCACGGCAGCGGGACGTACGCCTACCGCTGGGAGGGGGCCCTGCCGCGCATGATGCGCCGCATGAAGCAGACGCAGTCGGAGGCCGCGCGCCGCCACTATGCGCAGTTCCTCTCGAACCAGCCGTGCGACACCTGCAAGGGGAGCCGCCTCCGCCGCGACGTCCAGGGCGTCCGTGTCGGCGGGAAGACGATCATGGACGTCTCCGCGCTCCCGATCGAGGAGGCCCACGAGTTCTTCCGCGGGCTCGCGCTGGAGGGGAACGAGAAGCTCATCGCGGCCGAGGTGCTGAAGGAGATCAAGAGCCGCCTCCAGTTCCTGATCGACGTCGGGCTCGCCTACCTCACCCTCGACCGCAGCGCGCCGACGCTTTCGGGGGGCGAGGCGCAGCGGATCCGCCTCGCGAGCCAGATCGGCAGCGAGTTGACCGGCGTCATCTACGTCCTCGACGAGCCGAGCATCGGCCTCCACCAGAAGGACAACCGCCGCCTGCTGCGCGCCCTCGCGCACCTCCGCGACATCGGGAACTCGATCGTCGTCGTCGAGCACGACCGCGAGACGATGGAGTCGGCAGACTGGCTCGTCGACTTCGGCCCCGGCGCTGGGAAGCGGGGAGGGGAGATCGTCGAGCAGGGGCCTCCCGCCGAGGTGCGCGACCGGGGCCGCTCGGTCACGGCGATGTACCTGAACGGCGTTCTCGAGATCGCCTTGCCGAAGAAGCGTCGCAGTGCGGCCGGCCCGTGCATCGAGGTCCTTGGCGCGACGGAGAACAACCTGAAGGGCGTCGACGTCAGCTTCCCGCTCGGCCAGTTCATCTGCGTGACGGGGGTCAGCGGCGCGGGGAAGAGCACGCTGGTCAACCAGATCCTCTACCCGGCCCTCGCGCGGAAGCTCCACGACACCGACGTCGAGGTCGGCGCGCACCGCGCGATCCGCGGCCTCGAGCACATCGACAAGGTGATCGACATCGACCAGACGCCGATCGGCCGCACGCCGCGCTCGAATCCCGTGACCTACACGAAGGCGTTCGACCCGATCCGCGAGTTCTACGCGCTGCTGCCGGAGTCGAAGCTGCGGGGGTTCAACGCGGGGAGGTTCTCCTTCAACGTGAAGGGGGGGCGTTGCGAGGCGTGCCAGGGGGCGGGCGTGAAGACGGTCGAGATGCACTTCCTGCCCGACGTCTTCGTCCCGTGCGAGGTCTGCCACAGCAAGCGGTTCAACTCCGCCACGCTCGAGGTCCGCTACAAGGGGAAGAGCATCTCCGACCTGCTCGAGCTGACGGTCGACGAGGCGCTGGAGCTGTTCGACGCGCACCCCGACATCCGGCGGGTCCTGTCGACGCTCGCCGACGTCGGGATGGGGTACGTCCCGCTCGGGCAGCAGAGCCCGACGTTGTCGGGAGGCGAGGCGCAGCGGATCAAGCTCTCGCGGGAGCTGGCGAAGCGCGACACGGGGCGGACGTTCTACGTGCTGGACGAGCCGACGACGGGGCTGCACCTGGACGACGTGAAGAAGCTGCTGGTCGTGCTAGACCGCCTGGTCACGGCGGGGAACACGGTCGTGGTGATCGAGCACAACCTGGACGTGATCAAGACGGCCGACCACGTGATCGACCTGGGCCCCGAGGGGGGGGCGGCGGGAGGTCGGCTGATCGCGACGGGCACGCCGGAGGAGGTCGCTCGCGTGAAGGCCTCCCACACCGGCCAGTACCTTGCGCCGCTGCTCAAGCGCCCCGCGCCGCGGGCGGTCCCTGTCGCGACGTAGCCACTATCGCGGCCAGTTCACGGCCGGCCAAGACGGAGGGGGAATGAAACTGGTTCGGTGGGTCGAAATCTGGATCGATGAACCTGCACGAGGGGCCTATATGCTCCTGATCCGGGGGTGCGACGATGGGACGATCGATATCGTCGATCCCCAAAAGTGTGCTGAAATCGTCAAGGAGTTTACAGGATATGGGGATGCTCGGCTCTGGCTCAATGAAGAGGAATACCGCATGGTGAAGGGAAGGTGCCTGTTTGACTGGGACTAGCTCGGGGTGGCCCACGAGGGAGGAGCGCCGCGCCGTCGCGGAGGAAGTCCATGATTTGCGGCTTGACGGCCGCCCGCTGCCGCACGCAGACGAGCCAGCAGCGGACCGTTCGCGCGCTCACTCTCCTGGCGGAGCCGCTCCCAGCGCTCATCCTGGCTCGCCAGGTAAGGGTCCAACTCGCCGCGGTGCCCAAGGTAGAACGCGATCGCGCCGTAGATTTGCTCGAGCGTGACGCTCGGGAAGTCCAGGGCGATCGCCTCGGGAACGCGCCCCTGCCAATAGGCGCTCAGGATGGAGTCCAACGACACCCGCGTCCCTGTGAGTCGCCAACTACCGTCGGGTGTCTGAGTCACGTACGCATTGATGTCCATGGGGGTAAGACCTGCCAAGTTCGTCGTCACTCCTGCCATCGAAGTGCTGCCCCTTATTCTAGTTGAGCGGCCCCGGCATGGCAAGGAGTGAGGCCGAACTCGGGGACCATCCGGCCGGACTTCGGGAACCGCGCCGCACGGCGCGCGCGTAGGACGAGGCGCTGCACGAATCGCCTGGCGGCCCCCGGGTTGTCCGCCGCGATGTAATGGCCGATCGCAAGGAGGTCGCGCCGAGATCGGGCACTCCAGCGCAGCCTCATCTGAGCGGGCCGAACTCCCGGTCGAGCTCGCGCGCCAGCTCCCTGTCGGTTACGACCCGCCCTGCGCGCACGTCCGCCAGGCCCTCGGCGACGGCGCGCACCAACTTCTCGCGCTCCTGGAGCCGCTCGAACTCCTCCGGCGGCACGATGATCCCGATGCTCTCCCCCTTCTGCGTCAGGATCACGGCGCGATGGCGCGCGCGGGCGTCCCGCAGGATCCGCGCAGCCTGCGCCTTGAAGCGGGCGAGCGGCACCGATTGCCTCGCGATGCGAAGGGCACTCACGGGCTCGTCTCCCACATCCTGGGGTCGGATCTGCAAGGGCGAAACATGAGATGTGTCGCCCTTTCAGGGCTCCCTCTTCGATGGGCGCCAAGGCCCCAGGGGCTTCGCCCCTGGCCGGCCCGCTGCGCGGGCGCCCCGACGTCGCCCCTTCGGGGCTGCGACCTGACCTGGCGTCGGAGGCTACCCGATCGCCTTCTGGATCTCCTCGAGCGCCGCGCGCAGCTCGGCGGACTCGGACTCGGCGATCTCCTTGTCCTTCTGGGCGACCGCCAGGAGGTTCTGCACGGCCTGCAGCCGCCCGCGGGCCTCGTCACGCTCCTTCGCGGCGCCGTCGGAGGAGCCCTTGACCTGCAGGAGCTGCGTCTCGAGGGTGCGGACCTGGCCCTGGAAGTCGGTGGCGTCCTGCTTGGACTTCTTCTCGCGCTCCTCCGCCTCCTGCTTCAGGCGGGTCGCCTCGTCCATCGCCTCGCGCTGCTTGCCGATGCGATCGAGGATGTACTGCTTCGTGCGGTTCACGGGCGCGCGACCCCCCGCAGGGGCCACGGGCGCGACGGGCGCAGCCGCGGGCGCGGCGGGCGCGGCCGCGGGGGCGAGGGCAATGGCGGGCCTGGGCATCTCATTGGACATGCGACACTCCTCTTTCCACATGACGGGTCCGGAAGACGATCTCCTTCACGCGGGTCAGGCGCGCACGCGCCCTGGCCAACTCCCCGCGCACCTGCTCCAGCTCGCGCTCCGCCCCCGGATCGGCGTGCGCCTGGTGCGCGCCGCCGTGCTCCCGCTCCAGGCGCTCGACCCGGCTCCTCAGCGCGTTGTTCTCCGCGCGAAGCTGCCAGAGGTCCCGTAGGAGCGAGATGAGCTTGAACATTGAAGTCGCCTTATATCTTTGAGGGAAGCATTGGTCAAGGGGGGAGGAGGAAATGGGCAAGTTTCAACGCGCAATGAGCAGTCAATGCTCATTGCCCATTGAGGATTGCATCTTGCCCTGGTATCCTCCCCTGTTTCCAAGAGGACCCGCCCGCGTGAAGAAACCCCGCCCGTTCCGCATCTCCTTCGTCAGCCTCGGCTGCGCGAAAAACCTCGTCGACAGCGAGGTCCTCCTCGGGCGCCTCGTCCAGAGCGGAGGCGTCCTCTGCGCCGACCCGGACGACGCCGAGATGGTCGTCATCAACACCTGCGCCTTCATCGACAGCGCGATCGAGGAGTCGTTCGCGACGATCCGCGAGGCCCTCGAGCGCAAGCGCGCCGGGCTCGTGAAGGGGGTCGTCGTCGCCGGGTGCCTCGCGCAGCGGTTCCGCGAGAGGGTCATCGCCGAGGTCCCCGAGGTCGACGCGATCGTCGGCGTCTACGACCGCGAGCAGATCTCCGAGGTCTGCCGCGCCGTGCTCGCCAACGGTCGCTCCAAGAAACCCGCGGAGGACGCCTGCTGCCCGCCCACGGTCGGCGCGTCCCTCATCCGCGTCTCTCCGAATCGCGCGCCGTGGGGCCCCGACACCGCGCGGCTGCGCCTGACTCCGCGGCACTACGCCTTCGTCCGGATCAGCGAGGGGTGCTCGAACCCCTGCACCTTCTGCATCATCCCGCAGATCCGCGGCGCGTTCCGCTCGAAGCCGCCGGAGCGGCTCCTCGAGGAGGTCCGCGAGCTGGTCGCCGACGGGGCGCAGGAGCTGAACCTCATCGGACAGGACCTCACCGACTACGGCCGCGACTTGTGGGGCGAGCGGCGCCTGGGACCGATCCTCCGCCAGATCGGCGACGTCGCCGGCGTGCGGTGGGTCCGCCTCCTCTACGCCTATCCCGCGCACTTCGGCCGCGACGTGGAGGAGGCGATCGCCGAGCACCCGCGGATCGTGAAGTACCTCGACATGCCGATCCAGCACGCGGCCGACCGTGTCCTCGCGCGGATGCGGCGCGGCCACGACCGGAAGCACATGACCGACCTCTTCCTCCGCCTCCGCAGCCGCGTCCCCGAGATGGTGCTGCGGACGACCGTGATCGTCGGGTTCCCCGGCGAGACGGAGTCGGACGTACGCGAGCTGATCGACTTCATGAAGGAGGTCGAGTTCGACCGCCTGGGCGCCTTCGTCTACTCCCCGGAGAAGGGGACGATCGCGGAGCGGTTCGAGGACCAGATCGCGCCCGAGGTCAAGCAGGAGCGCTGGAAGCGCGTGATGGAGGCGCAGCAGAAGATCGCCTTCCGCCGCGCGGGGCGGATGGTCGGGAGGCGGGTCGAGGTCGTCGTCGAGCGCCCCGCGGGGACGAAGCGGCGGGACCAGCAAGCTGGCTTTGCCAGGACGACTGCGCCGGCCCCCGCGAGCATGGAGCAGTGGCACCACTCGCAGGGCGAGCTTGCTGGCGGCACGGACACGGCGCCCGCACGCCTCTCCAAGCGGCAGTGGGAGGGGCGCACGGCGGGGGACGCGCCGGACATCGACTCGCTCATCTACCTCTCGGGGAAGGATCTCGCCGAGGGGCAGTTCCGCATGGCGGAGGTCATCGGGACGAGCGGGTATGATCTGATCGGGAAGGTCGTCGACTAGGAGGAGCGAAGGGCGAGGGGCGAGGGGCGATCTCCCCTCGCTCTTCGCCCCTCGCTCCTCGTCCAAGAGCTAGGAGGGCTCTCGCATGGCAGTCCGAGGCACGAACGGCTCTCCGCGCATCCGCACGAAGATCGGCGTCATGGGCAGCGCGAGCGGCCCGACGGTCACGAACGAGCGCTCGATCCAGCTCTCGCGCGAGCTCGGGCACTGGGTCGCGAAAGCGGGATGCATCCTCGTCAACGGCGCCTGCCCCGGCCTCCCCGACCACGCCGCCGAGGCCGCGAAGAAGGCCGGCGGCTTCGTCATCGGCGTCTCCCCCGCGTTCAGCCGCCGCGAGCACCTGGAGACCTACCGCTCGCCCCTCGACTGGTACGACGTGATCCTCTACACCGGCCTCGGCCTGATGGAGCGCGACATCACGAACATCCGCTCCAGCGACGCGATCATCGTCGTCGGAGGGGGCGTCGGGACGCTGAACGAATTCACGGTCGCCTTCGAGGAGAAGAAGGTGATCGGGGTCCTCTCCGGGAGCGGCGGCGTCTCCGACCACATCCCCGCAATCCTGAAGATGTGCGACCGGAACGTCGCCCCCGAGCGGCTTCTCTTCGACAGCGACCCGAAGCGGCTGGTCTCGCAGGTCCTCCGCGCCCTGGACGGGTACGAGGGGCCCAAGCACGAGACGGAAGTCGGCGGCGAGCGGGACCGCGACAAGGGGAAGGCGGGGCAGCAGAAGAAGGACCGGGCGAAGACCCGACTCCAAAAGGAGAAGGGGAAGCACGACCTCCAGATGTTGAAGGACTGATCGCGGCACGATGGCCGACGTCACGACGCAAACCCCGACCCCACCGGCCCCCGCCCTCTCGAGCGGGGTCTTCAACCTCCCGAACAAGATCACGATCGCGCGGTTCGTGCTGTCGGTCGCCTACTTCGGGATGCTCGCGCTCGCGGGCGACCCCGGGCCGGTGGAGGCGACCGCGCAGTGGGGGCGCTGGCAGGCCGACACGAACTCGCTCCTCCACGACGCCGCGTTCCTCTTCTTCCTCGTCGCCGCCTGCACCGACATGCTCGACGGGTACCTGGCGAGGAAATACAACCTCGTCACCGACTTCGGCCGCGTGACCGACCCGTTCGTGGACAAGATCAGCGTCTGCGGGTCGTTCGTCTTCTTCGTGTCGTTCCCCTCGATCAAGAGCATCGTCCCGGCGTGGCTGGTGGTGGCGATCCTCGCGCGCGAATTCCTGGTGCACGGGATCCGCTCGCTCGCGGAGTCGAAGGGGATCCCGTTCGCGGCGAGCTTCTGGGGGAAGCAGAAGATGGTCGTGCAGTGCATCGCCGTCTGCACGGTCCTCTTCTACATGAACCACTTCAACGGCATCCTGTGGGCGATGGGGTTCACGATCGCGATGGTGTGGATCGCGCTCTTCTTCACGATCATGTCGGGCATGGTCTACCTGTGGGACGCGAGGCGAATCTTCCAGTAGGCCGCTGTCCGCGGCCGCTTCACTTCCTCGTGTCCGGATTCGGCGCGGGGCTGCTGCCTCGCGGGAAGGGGACCGCGGGAACGGCCGTCGCGCTCCTCCAGCACGTCGCGCTCGTGCATTCCGGGGCGCCGGCATGGTGGATCCCTGCGCTTGCGGGCTTCTGGTCGATCGTGTCGCTCGCGTGCGGGAACGCGGCGGAGCGGTACCTCGGGAAGGACCCGCCCTCGTTCGTCCTCGACGAGTTCGCGGGGTACCTGGTCGCGGCGACGTACCTCCCCGCCTCGCCGCACTGGGCGCAGTACCTGGGCGCCTTCGTCCTCTTCCGCGTTCTCGACATCCGGAAGCCGCTCGGGATCAACCGCCTCCAGGATCTGCCGGGGGGGTGGGGGATCCTGGTGGACGACCTGGCGGCGGGAATCGTCGCAAACGGGATGTTGCAGATTGCGCTCCGGATCGCGTTTTGAGGCTGAAGACGTCGGCGCAAGCGCCGGCATGCGGCCCGCTTCGGGAAAGCTCTTGACCGTGAGTACGGCGTGACGTATATCTCGGGGAACGGCGTCCAGGGTCGCCGCATGACCGCATTGGTGGGTCGTCGATGAACAAGCCCGTCCCGCGGCCCCGCTCGGGCGTGGGAAAGCCGGCATCGAAGCCAGGGCTCACCCCGTCCTCGGCGGGGCAGCGGAAGCCCGGCGCCAGGCCCGGCTCGGGCTCGACGATCAAGCCGAAGACCCCTCCCGAGGAGGTCGAGGCCGCGGCGGAGGAGCCGGAGAAGGAGGAGCATCCTTCTTCGAAGCTGCGTCGCATGAAGGCCCTCAAGTCGGCCGCGCCCGCGCCGCCGCCCCCCGAGCCGCTCGACCGCTCGATGCGCCCCGCGGGGCTGCCGCTCGCCGCGAAGTTCGCCATCATGATCGGCGTCACCGTCGCGACGACGTCGTTCATCATGGCGATCGCGATCTACAAGAGCGTCGCGGCAGAAGTGGACAACGAGATCAACGAGGCAGGCGTCCGCACGACGAGGATCCTCTGCGGGCTGGACGCCTCCAGCGTGAAGGGGATGAACGACAACTCCGTCGGTCCCGCGGTGACGAAGCTCAGCGGCGACATCAACGCCTATGTCAAGGTGGTCCAGACGATTCTCGAGGGACTCGCCGCGGGGGGCGTCGAGCTGCCCAAGGGAAACGACAAGCAGCGGAGCGAGGCCTTCGACGCGATGGCCGCCACCCTGACCGCCCTCGG
>Ga0082335_1005479_pt1 | contig 17503 bp, 13 predicted proteins | sample Subgrocontami58m_FD_72375 | JGI IMG/M metagenome (GOLD analysis project Ga0082335, IMG submission 72375) | Subsurface groundwater microbial communities from S. Glens Falls, New York, USA - GMW37 contaminated, 5.8 m (SPADES assembly) (version 2) ... | reverse complement strand
GCCCCCCCCGGCGGGAGCCGCGGGGGGCCCCCCGCGGGGGAGGCGCGCGCGGCCCCGCGCGGCCGGGCGCCCGCGGGGGCCGCGCCCGCGGGGATCTCCTGGGAGTTCGCGGGCGCCGGCCAACTCGACGACGCCCTCGCGGCCGCGAAGGCCGCGGGGAGGCGCGTCCTCGTGGGCGTCACCGGCGCGGAGACCTGATGACCCTCGACCCGGTTCGAGGGCCGTGCGCTCTCGGGGATGCTGGGCGACGCGAAGGTGATCGAGGCCGCGGGCGCCTTCGTCCGCCTCGTCCTGCGCCGCCCGCACGCCTACAATTTCTCTGCGGATCACGGGGACACGCCGATCCCGGGGCTCGTGGTCCTCGACGCCGACGGGAAGGTCGTCGGCTCGCTCGCGCTCCCCGCGGAGGATGCCGCGAGGGTCGCCTCGTTCCTCGCCGACGCCTCCAAGTAGATGGGAGTGGCGCCCGCGAGGGCGCCCGCGCGGCGCGGGATGTGATACAATCCAAACTCGCTCAGGAGGCCGCCATGCCCATCGAAGAAACCCTCAAGCTCACCTCGCTCTCCCACGGCGGTGGCTGAGCTTGCAAACTCTCCCAGAAGGACCTCGTCGAGGTCCTGTCGAAGCTGCCGCGCATGACCGACCCGAACCTCCTCGTCGGCACGGAGACGGGCGACGACGCCGCGGTCTACCGCCTCGGCGAGGAGCTCGCGCTCGTGCAGACCGTCGACTTCTTCATGCCCGTCGTCGACGACCCGTACGAGTTCGGGCAGATCGCCGCCGCGAACTCCCTCTCCGACGTCTACGCGATGGGCGGAAAGCCGATCACCGCGCTCAACATCGTCGGCTGGCCGAAGGCGCAGCCGATGGAGATCCTCGGCCGCATCCTCCTGGGGGGCCAGGACAAGGTCGCCGAGGCGGGCGCCCTCGTCGTCGGCGGGCACACGGTCGATTACCAGGAGCCGACCTACGGCCTCTCGGTCACGGGGATCATCCACCCGAAGCGGGTCGTGACGAACGCCGGGGCGCGCGTCGGCGACGTGCTCGTCCTGACGAAGCCGCTCGGTACGGGCGTCATCACGACCGGCATCAAGAGCGGCGAGGCGTCCGCGGAGACGGCGCGCCGCGCCGTCGAGTGCATGGCGTCGCTCAACCGCGCCGCGAGCGAGGCGATGCAGGAGGTCGGCGTCGACGCGGCGACCGACATCACCGGCTTCGGCCTCCTCGGTCATCTCGGCGGGATGTGCGCAGGGAGCCGCGTCGGCGCGCGGGTGCGCTTCGGCGCGCTGCCGCTCCTGCCCGACGTGATGAAGCTGATCGCGGACGAGAACGTCCCGGGCGGGACGAGGCGGAACCTCGAGTTCATGTCGCCGCGCGTGGTCTGGGAGGGGGGCTTCTCCGAGAACGAGCAGCTCGTCGTCGCCGACGCGCAGACCTCGGGAGGGCTCCTCATCGCCGTCCCGAAGGCGAAGGCCGCGCAGCTCGTCGAGAAGCTCGGTCGCCCCGGGGTCCTCTGCCGCGCGGTGATCGGCGAGATCGTCGAGGACGCCCAACACCGAATCTTCGTGGAGTAGCTGACAAGCGAGAGGGGATGGGGGATAGGGGATAGGGTACGATGAACGCGGTGGTTTCAACGTTCCCTATGCCCTATCCCCTCTTCCCTATCCCCTGAGCACCATGGATCCGCTCGCGCCGGCCTGTCTGGCGGTCACCTGGCTCGCGACCGCGCTCGCCTTCCTCGCGGGGAGGCGGACCCGGGGCTGGACGGGGCGCCGCTGGGTGCCTCTCGCGCTCTTCGCGCTCGCCGCGATCGGCGGTCTCGTCGCCGTCCAGCAGCGGCCCGACCTCGAGTGGCGCTACACGCCGCACCGCCTCTGGAGCCACCTGGAGTTCGTCTCGTTCTTCCCGTTCGCGGCGCTCTTCTTCGGCCTCGCGCTCCCGCGCATCCCGCGGCCGAGCACGCGCCGCGTCCTCCACGTCTTCCTGGCGGTCATCGTGGCGATCGGCCTGCTCTACTGCGTCGCGCACCTCGCGCTGGCCGACTACCGCGACCTCGAGGGGGAGAAGAAGGACGAGGTCTACCTCCAGTCGACCGGCTACACCTGCTCCGGCGCGGCGATGGCCACGGCGCTCGGCGGCCATGGCGTCCCGACGACGGAGGGGGAGATGGCCTCGCTCGCCTGCACGATCCCGCTCTACGGGACGACCGACTTCCTCTCCGCCTGCGCGGTCGAGCGGAAGCTCGCGGGGCTTCCGTTCCATGTGGACCTGCGGCGCCTCTCGTGGGACGAGCTGCGCGCGACGGCGGTGCCGACGCTCGTGCCGATGCAGTGGTCACCCCTCGTCGGCCACATGTCGGTCGTCTTGTCGTTCCGGCGGGAGGGAAACCGCGAGTTCGTGTACCTCGGCGACCCGGCGAAGGAGAAGTACATCCTCACCAGGGAGCAGTTCCTCGAGCGCTGGCTCGGCTACGCGATCGTGATCACGCCCGAGCGATGAGCGACCCTACATCTCCTCGAGCGGCTCGACGCCGAGGAGGCGCAGGCCCGTGGCGAGGACCTGGCGGACGCAGGCCGCGAGGCGCATCCGCGCCGCCGTCTTCGCCTCGTCGGGGGTGATCACGCGGAGCGAGCCGTCGAGCTTCCCCGCGTGGTAGTAGCGGTTGAAGGCCGCCGACACGTCGAGCAGGTGGCTGCTGATCAGCGAAGGCTCGTACTCCTCGCCGGCCCGGCGCACCACGTCGGGGAAGGCGCCCACGAGCTTCGCGAGGGCGACCTCGTCGGGGTGCGAGAGGAGCGAGGCGTCGACGCGGTCGGGGATCGCCTTCGGGTACTGCCGCACGAGGCCGCAGAGCCGCGTGTGGGCGTACTGCAGATACGGCCCCGTCTCCCCCTTGAACGACTTCGTCTCCGCGTCGTACTGCACGACCTGTTCGAGGTCGAAGTCGACGTCCTTCGCGCGGCGCGCCTTGAGGTCGTTGAAGACGATGGCCCCGACGCCGACCGCGCGGCCGATGTGCGCCTTTTTTGCGGCGTCCATCTCCCGCCCCTCGAGGATCTGGGATGTGTAGTCGATCGAGGTGTGGAGGACGTCCTCGAGGAGGACCGTCTTCTTCTCGCGCGTCGACATCTTTGCGCCCGCCAGACGGTACAGCCCGAAGTCGACGTGCACGCACCCCGAGGCCCACTCGTACCCCATCAGCTCGAGCACCTTGAAGAGCTGGCGGAAGTGGAGCTTCTGGTCGGCGCCGACGACGTAGAGCAGGCGGTCCGCGTCGTGCTTGTCGTGACGCCAGATCGCCGCCGCGAGGTCGCGCGTCGCGTAGAGGCTCGCGTCGTCCGACTTCCGCAGCAGGCACGGCGGCATCTTCCACTTCTCGAGGTCGACGACCAGCGCGCCCTGGCTCTCCTTGGCGAGCCCCTTCGCGCGGAGCGCGTCGACGACGGCGTCGAGCTTGTCGTTGTAGAAGGCCTCTCCCTCGTACGAGTCGAACGTCACGCCGAGCAGGTCGTAGACCCGCTTGAACTCGGAAAGCGAGACCTCCCGGAACCGCTCCCATAGCGAGCGCGCCTCGGCGTCACCCGCCTCGAGGCGCTTGAACCACGAGCGGGCCTCGTCCTTCAGCGCGGGGTCCTTCTCCATCTCCGCGTGGAACCGCTGGTACAGCTCCACGAGGAAGCGGACGCCGCGCGCGGCGAGGGCGGCGTCGTCGGGCCACCGCTTCCACGCGGCGATCATCATCCCGAACTGGGTTCCCCAGTCGCCGAGGTGGTTCGAGCCGACGACGCGATAGCCGAGCAGTCCGAAGATCCGGTAGAGCGCGCCGCCGATCACGGTGGAGCGGAGGTGGCCGATGCCGAACGGCTTCGCGATGTTCGGCGAGGAGTAGTCGATGACGATCGTCTTCCCCTTGCCCTCGGTCGATCCGCCCCACGCCGCGCCCGCCTCCGAGGCCTCCTCGATCACGTGGGCGACGACGGCGGAGGGGTCGAGGCGGACGTTCAGGTACGGCCCCTTCGCCTCGACGCCGACGATCGGCGCGGCGACGGCGACCTTCGAGGCGGCCTCCGCGGCGATTGCGGGAGGCGCCTGCTTCCGCTCCTTCGCGAGCTGGAAGCAGGGAAACGCGAGGTCGCCCATCGCGGTGTCCTTGGGGACCTCGAGCAGCGCGAGGACGGCCTCGGCGGGCAGGCCGAGGGCGGGGGCGAGGCGCTCTGCGACGAGTGTGCGGAACTTCTGCATGGGGCTGACACTCTTCCCTTGAACGGACGGGGCATCGTGCGACATGCCCCCGAAGGGGGCGGAAGAATGTAGCCAGGGCCGAAGGCCCTGGAGTCGCATGGCCGAGCCTTGGGCGGAGCCCCAAAGGGGCGACAAATGGCACGTTCTGTCGCCCCTTCGGGGCTCCGAAGCCTTCCCCATCTCCATCCAGGGCCTTCGGCCCTGGCTACACTCTCACGGCCCCTTCGGGGCCTGGTCACCTCCGTCGACCAGCCCCATGGCTCTACCTGGGGCAGTCTCACTGGCTGCCCGGAAATAACGAAGGCGGAAGGCCCGCGTGGGACCTTCCGCCTCGGACGAAAGACTTCGGAGCCTACTCCTCGGACTCCTTGGGCTTCTCCTCGGAGGTCTCCTCGGCGGAGGCGTCCTTCGGCTGCTCGGCCTCCGGCGGCGCTGTGACGGCGACGAGGGGGCGGTTCTTCTGCGCCGGCTTCACGATCTTCCCGCGCTTCAGGCACCCGGTGCAGACGCGCATGCGGACGATCTCGCCCTTCACGAGCGCGCGGACGTACTGGAGGTTGGGCCGGAAATTCCTCTTGTTGCGGCCGGTGATCTTCTTTCCGACGCCGCCCTTGCGCTTGGCGAGACCGCGTCGGGTGATCTTGAACCCGCGGACGGGTCCCTTGCCGCAGAGGTCGCACTTGCGCGCCATTTCGCCTCCCTGGGATTTGAGAGCGAGGCATTATACGGGACGCCGTGCGGCAATCAAGCCGGATTCGGGAATCGGCGCGACGGCGGCGACGGCGAACTCCAACTCCAAGCGCCAACTCCAAGAAACTCCAAATCCAACTTCAATTCCAAGTCGCCTCCGACCGACTTGGAGTTCGAGTTGGAGTTTCTTGGAGTTGTGGTTGGAGTTGGAGTTGAGGCGACACTCGCGCCTCGGTAGGATGACACCGAGTACACGGCTCCCCGGATGCCGCAGATGAACCCCCCTCCTCCCTCCGAGCACGGCAAGCGCCTCCCCTCCCTCCCGGGGTACGAGACCCTCCAGGAGATCGGCCGCGGGGGGATGGGGATCGTCTACAAGGCCCGCCAGACCTCCCTCGGCCGCACCGTCGCCGTGAAGGTCATGATCGCCGGCCAGGACGCCGACGACGAGTCGCTCGTCCGCTTCCACCGCGAGGCCCGAGCCGCCGCCAAGCTCGATCACCCGAACATCGTCCAGGTCCTCGACGTCGGCCGCAGCGGCGCGAAGCACTTCTTCGCCATGCGCCACGTCGACGGCTGCTCCCTCAACGAGTGGGTGAAACAGCGCGAGGTCACGCCGCGCGTCGCCCTCGAGCTGACCCGCAAGGTCGCCCTCGCCCTCGACTACGCCCACTCCCAGGGCGTCATCCACCGCGACGTGAAGCCCGCGAACATCCTCATCGACGCCGGAGGCGAGCCGCACCTCGTCGACTTCGGCCTCGCGAAGGACCTCGCGATCGGCGGCCTCACCGCCTCCGGCACCCGCCTCGGCACGCCGAGCTACGCGCCCCCCGAGCAGCTCGACGGCAACTTCGGCAAGGTCGACGCCCGCGCCGACGTCTACTCCCTCGGCGCGACGCTCTACTACGTCCTCACCGGCCGGGCGCCGTTCGATGGCGACCGGATGCTCACGATCGTCACCGCGGTCCTCTTCCAGGAGCCGATCCCGCCGCGCGCGATCCACTCCAACATCCACCGCGACGTCGAGACGATCTGCCTGAAGGCCCTCGAGAAGGAACCCGACCGCCGCTACGCAACCGTCCGCGAGATGGCGGACGACATCGGCCGTTATCTCGACGGCGAGCCGATCCGCGCCACCCCCGCCGCCCTGCCCACGCGCGTGTGGCGGAAGGCGAGGAAGAACCTGGCCGTCGTCCTCCCCGCCGTCGTTGCGGTCGTCTTCGGCCTCGCCATCTCGATCGGCGCCCTCGTCCAGGGGCGCGCCCGGGCCCGCGACATCGACGAGGGGATCCGCGCCGCGGAGGACCACCTCCGCGAGGCCGACGCCTCCTCCGACCGGCGCCGACGCCGCGAGGCCTGCACGCGCGCCCGCGACGCACTCGTCGGCGTGCTGCGCCTCGACCGCGCGAACGCCCGCGCGAACGAGGCGATCGCCCGCGTCGACGCGGCCCTCGCGCAGATCGCCGCGGACGAGGACGCCGAGCGCGAGAAGACCTCAGCCGACGCCGCGCTCGCGGGGACGACGCTCCGCCAGTTCCAGGCCGTCTCGAGCGTCCTCTGGCGCTGGACGGGGCTCCAGGAGACCCTCCGCACGCTCGAGGGGATTGCGCACGACGACCGCCGCACGCCCGAGGAACGCGTCGAGGCCGCCCGCGACCCGTGGAAGGCGGTCCAGCAGTTCATCGACGAGGCGCCCTCCGACTCCGCCTCGCAGGCCACGACGATCGCGCTCGCCGCGTGGGCGCAGGGGATCGCGGGCCCGCGTGAGGCGGCCCTCGCGGAGATGCGCCACGCCGCGGACGTCGACGCCGAGGTCCCGCACGGCGTCGTGATGGAGGCGCTCGTCCTCCTCGCCGACCTGATCGAGGCGGAGCCGCTGCCGTCGCTCGCCTACGGCGCGGCGGGGCTCCAGGTCGGGACGGAACCGGAGGAGACCCCCCAGGCGCGCGAGGCGTCGCGCCGGATCGACGCGCTCCTCGCCAGGGCCGTCCAGGCCGCCGTCGGAGGGAAGGAGGCTGCGGAACAGGTCCTCCTCGCCACCGGGGCGCTCGCCGACGCGCGCGGAGGGCGACTCGACGCGGCCGAGGTCTCGCTCACGCGCGCCCTCGCAGCGCCGACGCTCAAGCCGATCGAGAGCGCGCTGCGCCTGGCGCGCGCGAGGGTGCGCGCGCAGAGGGCGGACTTCGACGGCGCGATCGGGGACCTCGCGGAGGTCGCGAAGGTGCGGCCCGGAGAGGCGCACGTCCGCTATCTGGAGGCCCGGGTGCGGCTCCAGCAGGCGGCGGGTTCGAAGGACGGCGCGGTCGATCTCGCGGAGGGGGCGCTGCGCGACCTCGATGCCTGCCTCCAGCGCGACGGCTCGTTCGCGGACGGCTACCGCACGCGCGGCATCGCGAGGCTCCTGCTCGCCGAGCGCTCCGACGCCGACGCGCGGCGTCGCTGGCTCACGGAGGCGATCGCCGACTTCGACGGGGCGCTCCGCCACGACGATCGGAATCCGCAACCGCATTGCGAGCGGGGCCTCGCGTGGCTGCGCGTCGGGGACATCGACGCGGCCGGCGGCGGCGACGCGCAGTCGTCCTGGGAGCACGCGGCCACGGACCTGGAGCTCGCGGTCCCTGCGTTCCCCGAGGCCGTGGAGCTGCTCGACACGCGCGGCGACGTGTATGTGCGGCTGGCGCGCGTGCGGAAGGACGGCGAGGCCTGCCTGCGCCAGGCCATCGCCGACCATGCGCAGGTCGCCCGCCGCGACCCGGCCCGCCCGGGCGCGCGGTTGCGCCTCGCCGAGGAGAGGATCCGCCTCGGCGTCCTCGTGGCGCGCGCGGGAGGCGACCCGCGGGGGACCTGGGCCGACGCGCTCGAGGACGCGCGGATCGCGGTGGAGGCCGACGGGTCCGCGGAGGCGCGCCTGGCGCGGGCGGAGGCCTCGCTCGCGACGGGCGACTGGGCGGGGGCGCACGGCGAGGACCCCGCCGGCGGACGAGGACTTCTCGCGATCGACGCTGCGGGAGGCGCACTTCGATCTCGCGCGCGTGTACGCCCTCTGGTCGACGGGGAAGACGAGCCCGTCGGCGAAGGCGGAGAAGGTGACCTCGGACGAGGCGAAGGCGCGGCGGGACCGCGCGTTCGAGCACCTGTCGAAGTGGGCGGACGGGGGCGTGTGGAACGAGGACATCTCCAAGCTGGATGACCTCGCCTCGCTCCGCGACGACCCGCGGTGGGTCGAGGTGCTGCGGCAGGTCGGCGGGTCGAAGTAGTGTCCGCCGAGGACGCCGAACACGCCGAGGGGGTCACTGCGCTTGGTTACTTCCCGACCCGCGCAAGCGCGCGGTCGGCCTCCTCCGGACTCGCCTCTTCGAGCAGTTCCCCCTCGGAACGGAGAACGAGGGTGACCTCCAGGGCGCTCAGGAGCTTCCGCAGCATCGCCATCGACAGATCGGCCTGGCCCGCCAGGACCCGGCTGAGGTAGCCCTGATCGAAGCCGATCTCCTTGCAGAACTCGTATCGCGACTTGTAGCGCTCCTCGATCACGTCGGCGAGGAAGTCCCGATAGTCGGGCGGCGCGACCTTCCCCTGCGCGATGCCGAGCCTGGACTCCAGGTCGTCGCAGAGTCGATAGACGACCGAGGAGTCGGGAAGCCCCGAGCGATCGAATTCGACGGTCCACCAGGAGGCGAACTTCGTCCACTGGGGCCGGGCGTGATACTTCCGTCGCACCTGGCCGAGGAATTTCCGCTCCGTGGCCGAGAGCCCCGTCAGGGGGACGACCCGGCCCGTGATGGTGCGATACACTTCTGTCTCCGCGGTCTTCATTCATCCCTCCAGGAATCCGTCTTCCGGCCTGCGCTCCACGTACTCTACGGCATGGTTCAAGCGGAGGTGACACTCGCGAGGGCATTCGCCGAACTCCAACTCCAACAGCCAACTCCAAGAAAATCCAACTCCAATTCCAACTCAAAGGGCCTTTGAGTTGGAATTGGAGTTGGATTTTCTTGGAGTTGGCTGTTGGAGTTGGAGTTCGGCCACTCGTCGGGATTGTCACCCGAATCAGCCGCCGACTGAACCATGCCTACTCTACGAGCCCTGCGACGGAAAGGTAGATGCACTCCTGGTCGAAGGAGTTCGCGACCCTCCGCAAGATCGTGCGTAGGATTTCGACTCGGTCCTCTGGGACAGCGACATGGTACTTCCGACTCTCGTCCTCTATGACCTTGCCCGTCTGCCCCTCGACCCACTCCCCGGGCATCAACTCCACCTCGCGGAAGGCGAAGATCCGGCGCGGTCCCGAAGCCCCCCCGAACGACCCGCGCAGGACCTGGCGCAGTCCCCTCCAGAGGAGTCGGCTATGCAGCCTCCGACGTGATGTGTGCCAAACGTAAAGTTGAAGTACGGCCCGTGATCATTGCCCTTGTCGAACTGGTGGTGATCAACGAGATCACTCATCGCCGCGAGTGCCTCAAGAGCCGAGCGGAGCCGGTCCATGTCCATGCTGGGGGATCTGTTGGGCTGAACCTGGACCGAGAGTGATCGCATTCGTGGCTTCCGAGAAGTCGGGCAACGGGCCAACGTCTGGTGGGCCGGGGACACGAATGCCGCACGGAAGTGCGGCTGCGAGGCATGGCACCCCGGCAGCCTCCGCGGATTAGGAGGGACGCGGGGGAACCTGGAGGCGAGGAGCCGCCCAGGCCGCGGGCGAGCGCCGGCCTGGGCAGCCCCTGTTTTTCCCGCCATCCTCCATGAGGCGCAGGTGCGGGAAGGTCACTCAGCAACCGGCGTGCCGCGGCATCGGTCGATGGGAATTGATCGACGACGGAAGCTGCCAGAGAACAGGGGCTTGGGACGGGCCTGGGAGCTTGCGAGATCGCACTGGAGAGGGCCTCTGCGGACGGATGGCTCTCCGCGCGACAGGGCTGCGAAGAGACGACGGATCCCTTCGCGGGGCAAGACCATGCGATCGGCCCGCGGCCCCGCTGCGAATCCGTTTCGGATCGCGCCAGCGTCGGCATTCGCCGAACTCCAACTCCAAGATCCAACTCCAACGAACCCCAAATCCAACCCCAACCCCAAGAACTCCAAGGGCCTGGCAATTGGAGTTCTTGATGTTGGGGTTGGATTTGGGGTTTGTTGGAGTTGGGTCTTGGAGTTGGAGTTCGGCGAGCCCGCCTATTTCATCCGTGACTCGATCGCCGCGAGCGCCTTGTCGATCTCCTCCTCCGCCGACTTTACCTCCGCGGAGAGCTCGTACTTTCCGGCGACCTTCTGATACCTGTCCGCGCTCCCCTTGGCCCCCTCCAGCGCCTTCGCAAGATCCTCGCGCGCCTTCTTGAACCCCTCCTCGTCCTTCGCCAGCCCCGCGCGCACGCCGTAGGTCCCCACCGCCGACATGTTCCGCGCCGACACCACCGCCATCGAGTCGCGGTACGCCCCGACCGCGTCCTTGTACCGCGTCGAATTCGGAGGCCCCTTCTTCTCCAGCGCGAGCGCCTTCGCGAGCGCCTCGCGCGCCTCGCGCGCGGCCCCGACGTCCGCGAGCACGTCCGCCGCCGAGAGGTCCACCAGCCGCCCGCTCCCCTTCGCCGCCGCGAGCGCCCCGTAGGTCGCCTCGCGCAGCGACAGGAACACCGCCGAGGCGCTCTCGCGCTTCTCGTCCTCCGTGTTCCCCTCGACCCCTCGCGGCAGCTTCCCGTCCCTCAGGAAGGCGATCTCCGGCTCCAGCCAGTCCGAGATCGCCTTGCACGCGAGGAATCGGTGGTTCATCTCCGTGACGAACGGGTTGCCGAAAACCCCCGCCTCCTTCTGCGCCTCCTCCGCCACCTTGGAAAGGTCGGCCATCGCCCGCTCCGCGAACGCCGGGTCGGAGAGGCCCCCCTCCTGGTGCCCCTTCGCGAGGGCGCGGTCGATCTCCTCGAGCCTCGCCGCGACCTTGGACATCGCCTCGTACGACTTCGCCTCCGCCTCCGCAGCCTGGCGCTTCGGGTCCTTCTCGCCGCCCATCACGATCGTCGCGGTCGCGCTCGAGGGGGACTTCCACGCATCGCCGGCGGCGTCCCCCTTGAGCACGGTCTGGACCTCCTCGGGCGCGCGCTCGGGGCAGAAGACCACCTCCACCTCGTACAGCCCCGGGTAGAGCCCCTGGAACGGGCCGAAGCCGATCTCGAACACCCCGCCCGCGACGACCCCGCTCGCGGCAGGCGAGAGGGGCGAGTCGTTCACCTTGTGCTTCAGGAACCCCTCGACCGCGCAGCCGTCGGGGAGCTTCGCCGTCCCCTTCGCGCGGATCGTCACCGCGTCGCCGCCGCCTGCCCGCTCGAGCACCACGCCGAGGCCGATCGTGTTGTTCGGCTTCCCCGCCTCGGGCGGCTTCATGGAGCCGACGTCGATGGTCTGCGCCGCGGCCGCCGCCGCGAGGAGGAGGATCGGGGCCAGGTCTCTCGCGCGCATCTACTTCCCCCCGCCGTCGCCCGGCCTGGCCCACGGCTCGAGCGGCCGCGAGTGGCGGACCTGGTCGACCGCCGTCTGGATCGACTCCTGCACCGCCTCCAGCTTGGGCCGCATCATCCCCGGCGGCGCCGCCATGTATTCCTGAGGACAGTCCACGCCGTGCTCCTTGTAGAGCGCCTCCGCGTGCAGCTTCCACAGCACCGCCATGTTCAGGTAGGTCTGGCGGAGCGCATCCCACGTCTTCGGGTACTTCGGGGTCATGCAGGCGTCCATCGCGGCGTTCAGGTCGAGCCAGCGCTGCTTGAGCCGAGCGCCGTAGTCCTTCATCCACGACTCGAACTCCACCTGCTTCCAGCGCCCGCCGTCCGTGAACGCCTTCCCCGACTTCGCGTCGGCGTACTTCTCCTCGGCCTCGTCGAAGAAGGCCTCGTCCTTCCCTGCGCCGTCGCCGCGGAAGAACGGCTCGACGAACGCGCGCAGCTTGTCCGCCATCTCCGCGTTCTCCGTCACCTCCTGCTCCCGCGTGCCGACCTGGAAGGGGGAGCGCGTCTTCGGGACCTCGCGGACCCCCTTCAGGCGCGGGTCGTTCACGATCCGCGGGAAGATGTCCTCGTCCTGCTTGTGCCAGTCGAAGACCGCGACGGCCATGTAGGGGGCCTCGGGCGCCCGGACGAGGACGGTGTCGTCGAAGGCGCCCTCGAGGAGCAGGCGGTTCAGTCGCTCTTTCTGAAACGGCGACCGGTCGGCGGGCTTCAGGTCGAGGAGCTTCTGTCCCTCGTCGGTCAGGCCGACGGAGGCGAAGTCCTCGGCGGTCCAGAAGTCGTCGCGCTGGAGCGTCTTGTCGATCGCGGCGACGGCGGAGGCGACCTGCGCGGGCGCGAGCGTGGGCGACTTCAGCGCCTGCTCGAGCTCCTTGCGCGGGCCCTCCTCGAGGAGGCTCCAGACCCGCTTCGCGGGCCCCGCGGCGCCGGCCTTGCCGTCCTCGGCGAGCTTCGCGAGGAAGGCGTGCCAGTCGGCGACGTCGTCGGGCCCCAGGAGGCTCGATCCGCCCGCGAAGACGCGCTTCGTCGCGGGGATCGGGTTCGAGGTGGCGTCGTACCTCCCCTTCTCGACGTGACCGCGGCTCCAGAACATCGGGTCGTTCGGCTCCTGCCCCATGTACTCCACGCAGCACATGATCACCGTGCCGTCGGGGTAGTCGGCCTCGCCCGAGAAGACGAACTCCACGCCGTCGTTCGTGAAGCTCGGGGTGGCCTGGACGGTGAGGCGGGGGTAGTCGCGCGCCACGCACGGGAGGGCCAGGGCAAGGACGAGGAGGGGGAGCGATCGCATGGAGAAGGCTCCGGTGAGTGTCGAGGGGGCGATGCTACGTGCGGCCCGCGGGGGCGTCAAGACGAAACCCCTCGGCTCGCTGCGCTCGCTCGGGGCAAGCTGCGTGTCCGGAATAGCGCAATCGCCCGCCGGGGGCTTGCCCCGAGCGAGCGAAGCGAGTCGAGGGAGCCCGCGACCCTATTCGTAGTTCGTCGACCAGAAGAGGAACTTCGGGGTGGTCGTGAAGGTAATGGTGATCTCGTCGAAGTACGGCGTCATGTTCGGGCGCGTCGCGGCCGAGTTGTTCCAGCGGACGCGATAGTCGAGCGTCTCGTTCGGCGCAAGGGTCACCTGCGCGGCCGGGTCGGGCCGCTGCGGCTCGCCGTTCCCCGGCAGGATGCGGCCGTTGAAGATCCCGAGAGCCTCGCTGCTCTTCTTCCACGACACGATGCACCGCCCCGTGTTGAACGGCGCCGCGTTCGAGTCGAGGGCCGTGTCGTACTCGGTGTAGGCGATCGAGGCGATCGTCACCGGCGTGTTGAACGGCAGCTCCTTCTGCGGGACCCGGTTCGTCGCGGAGGTCGCCCTCTTGAACCTCCCGACGAACTGATACGATCCGCTCGTCCCGTTTGTCACCGGGTACTTGTCGGGGACCGTCACGGTCGTCATCGCGAAGTCATAGAGGGCGATGTCGTCCATCGTGCCGCCCGCGAAGAAATCGACCTTGTTGTTCCCCAGACCGTCGTTGATCGGCATCTCCGCGAAGAAGTTCCCGATCTGCAGGTAGTTCCCGTACCACATGGCCAAGTATTGGCTCATGGTCCTGGGATCACTCCGAACACTCGTCCACAAGACCCGGTTGGCAAAGCTCAAACGGCGTCCGTCAATGAAGCACTCAGTCTCCCGGTTCATTCCCTTCCACGTGGAGACGATGTGGTGCCACGTGTGTGTCGGCCAGTTGATGTTCATGTCGGTGTAGGCGTAGTTGTTGAAGAGGTCGTTCGGTCCCGGCCGCCTGGGCCCGCCGCGGTACTGGCACCCGGGGTACGGCTCCACCCCCGCGAGCCAGAGCAGATAGAACGAGAGCCCCGCCCCGAACTGTCCGCTCCAGGTGTAGGTCGCGGTGTACTGCAGCGTGTTGTCGGTGAAGACGTCGATGCTGTGGTGGTAGGTCCGGACGTACGGCGAGAGCGTGTCGGAGTTGTTCTTGATCCACATCTCCAGCGACCCCTCCTGGATGGGCTTCCTCCACTCGTCGTACTCCAGGTGGCGGTACCGGTCGGCGCCCTGATAGACGCCGTCGGGGAAGAGGTCGCTCTCGTCACGCATCGCCGCAGGCTGGTTCTGGAACGGGGAGTTGTTCTGGTCGAAGACGGACTTGTCCTCCTCCGGCCGGGGCGAGCTGAGGTACGGAGAGGGGATCAGGCTCGAGGGGTTGTCGTCGAGGGCGATCTGGTATCCGCTCTGCGGGGCGAACGTCATCGGGGCCGCCGCCACGCACCCGGGCGGGCGGATCCACTTCGGCGCCAGGCAGAGCTGGCCGTCGAAGTCGCTCGCCGGGTAGGCCGTCCCCCGGTTGTCCCACTGGTCCGGCATGTGCTCGGGGAGGTAGAGGACGCGCATCGTCGGCGCCGTCTGGCTGGCGGCCGTGAAGTCCTTCTCCGTGGTGTGCCGGGCGACGTCGAAGACCTGGATGAGGGTGAGGATCTCGTGCGTCGCGACGATCTGGTTGTTCCCCGTCACGCGCCCCATCGAGGTGATCTCGAACACCCCCATCGGCGTGAAGCAGAACTCCGTCGTGTAGCCGGGGATCCCGCCCGAGAAGTTCGGCGCGAGGTCGGTCTTGTCGACGGGCTTCCAGACGACCGCGTTCGGGTTGAACTTGTTGATCAGGGTGTTCGGGTTCGCGTTCGCCTTGATCATCGCCGCCTGGTCGAGCGACACGCCGTTCAGCCTGCGCCCGGGGCGGTTCACGTTGCCGCCGTCGATCCAGGAGAAGAAGTCCTGCCACGTGTCGAAGCTGCGGCGCGCGCGCTCCTGGATGATCTGGTCGGCGATGTTCCGCGCCTGCGTCAGCGTGATCGGGCCCGGGGAGGGGCGCCTCACGCGCCACGCGTCCTTCGTCCCGCCGCCGCCGGAGACCTGGTAGTTCCAGGCGAACTCCTCGCCGATGTTCGCGTTCAGGCCGTTCAGCACCGCCACGAGGACCGGCCTCTCCGCGGCGTTCATGTTCACCGGCGCCCGCGGCTCCATCGTGTACTTGAGGTTCCACGGGAACGGGCGATACTGGTTCTGCGGACCGGGGAAGTACCCCGCGTTCAGCGCCTGCGGGCTCGGACGGATCGTCCCGAGGTCGACCCAGGTGTTGATGCAGATGTAGTCCTTCGCCTTGTCGTACTCGGCCTGGGTGAGGGCGCCGGAGAGGCCGATCGTCTTCAGCTCCCCCTTCGTCGCGAAGGGCCGGAGGAGAGAGGTCTTCATCTGCTGGACGCGGCTCCCGAGGTTCGGGACGCCGATCTCGGCGCCCAGCGTGTTCATCATCAGGACCGCGTTCTGGGTGAGGAGGACCTTCTGCTGTGCGGTCCCGTTCGGGTCCTGCACCGGGCCGTTCAAGAAGACCTGCGAGGCCGTGTCGACCACGCGGACGACGAACGAGTCGCTCCCGCCCGAGTAGGTCGCCGCCATCTCGCCCGAGAGGCCGCGGCTCTCCATCGCCCCGACCCTGTCATTGTAGATCTGGATCGCCTTCGGCGGGGAGGCGGGGTTCGCCGGGTTCGTCAGCACCGCGAGCGAGGGGCGTAGCGCGTTCGAGAGGGAGCAGGAGTTCTGGTCGAGCTTCCCGTTCCGGTTGATGTCCTCGGAGCCGGACAGGACGTTGTCCATGTTCTGGTCTTCGCCCCAGTAGCGCCACGACATGTTCGTGTTGAAGGCATTGTTGAGGAGGAGGTTCCGCAGTCCGATCACGGTCTTGTCGACGCCGCTGACCGCGAGCATCTTCGCCCGCGCCATGTCGACGTAGTTGCGCGAGACCAGCCGCTCCATCTTGGAGGTGGTCGCGAAAATGGAGGCCAGGAGCGCGAGGATGGTGAGGATGGCGACGGTCACGAGGAGGACCACCGCTCGCTGGCTCTGACGACGACTGTGCAGCATGATTGGCTACTCCCTCCAGGACCCATTCGAGACCCCCACCCATGGTGGCGGAGACCTCCAGGATGTCTTGCACGGAGCATCTGAGCAAGATGCATACCGCCGGTCGCACGAAACTCCCGGCAGGGATTCGAGCAGCAGATATTTGCGGGGCATCATGTTACGTCGATGTCCCGAGACTCACGCAAGGATCGGTCCATCGCGCAAACCCGGGCGGCGTTACTGAAGTACCCGGTGGTTACAGCCCCGTAACAGCCATTCGGGGGGCCCATTTCGCATCGGGTCGGAAAATACTTGTTGCAACTCACGTGTGCTGCGTACATTAGCAGGGCGAACTTGAATTCGCGAGGAAGCAGGCGCTGTTCGGTGTCCGGACATGGATCGGAGGTGGCATGATCCGATTCCCAGAGCACCCGACGGGGCGCGTGACTCTGCGCCCCCTGGTGCAAGGGCAGCTTGGGGAAGTGGTTGCATGCTATCGCGAGACGGCGGAGTTCTTCGCGCGGGTGAACGGCGACCCGTTTGTGGGGCCCCTCACGGTCCAGATGCAGTTCGACGCCGCGGAGCGGGACCCTCGGAGGGTGATGCTGGGGGTCTTCACGGGAGACGGGCTTGCGGGGGTGCTCGACATCGGGATCGACCCCGAGGAGAAGAGCTGCATGGTGGGCCTCCTCTTGATCAGGACGCCGCTGCAGCGCCGGGGGCTCGCGCGAGAGGCGGTCGGCGTGCTGGAGCAGGCGCTGGCAGGCTCGCCCGTCACGCGGCTTCGCGCGGGGGTGGAGCCGGCGAACGAGGTGGCGATCCCGATCTGGGAGAGGCTTGGATTCAAGAGGGCGGGGACGTTCCCGGCGCAGGACGACCTCGGGACGCACTTCGAGGCGACCCTGATGGAGAAGACGATCCACGAATGAACACGAATGGACACGAATAGAGAGAGGAAGGACGTCGTGGAACGATACGCACTGACGAGGTCCTGCGGGCTCGTCCTGCAACTGGGCGACATCACGCGCGCGGAGGTCGATGCGATCGTGAACGCCGCGAACGAATGGATGCTGGGCGGAGGCGGCGTCGACGGCGCGATCCACGCCGCCGCGGGGCCGGAGCTCGTCGAGGCGTGCCGCAGGGTCCCCGAGGCGCGGAAGGGGGTGAGGTGCCCGACCGGCGAGGCGCGAATCACGCCGGGGTTCCGGCTCCCCGCCCGCTACGTGATCCACACGGCGGGGCCGGTGTACGACTCGGTGGCGACGTCGGGGCCGCTGCTGCGCGCGTGCCACCTCGCGTGCCTGTGGATGGCGAACGAGCAGAGGCTCGCGACGATCGCCTTCCCGGCGATCTCGTGCGGCATCTACGGCTACCCGCTCGACGAGGCCGCGCCGATCGCAATCCATGCGTGCCGCGAGGGGGCGGGCTCGCTGCGCGAGGTCCGCTTCGTCCTCTTCACCGGCGACGCGTTCGACGCCTGGCGCCTTGCGGCCGATGCGATCCTGAGCGCGTGAGGACCGGCCTTCGCTGGGAGCCGCCCGGGAGTCCAGATGGCTTGCGTTGGCCTCAAGTTGGGTTGAATGCTCGAGAGGTCCGGTCACCACGGAGACACGGCGTCACGGAGGCTGCACGGAGGCGTGGATGAAAGCTCGCGGCCGCGGCGGGCGGGGGGGGGGGGGCGGCGGGGTGG
>Ga0082335_1005478_pt1 | contig 17508 bp, 19 predicted proteins | sample Subgrocontami58m_FD_72375 | JGI IMG/M metagenome (GOLD analysis project Ga0082335, IMG submission 72375) | Subsurface groundwater microbial communities from S. Glens Falls, New York, USA - GMW37 contaminated, 5.8 m (SPADES assembly) (version 2) ... | reverse complement strand
GGCCTGGCTCTTCGAGCCCCGGGGGATAATCACGGTCAAAGCTGAGGGCCAGGAGCCGGAGGAGCTGGCTCTTCTGGCGATAGAAGCGGGTGCTCAAGACGTTCAGATCAGCGATGGCTCTCTGGAGGTAATCACGGAACCCCATCAACTGGAAGAGCTACGCCGGGTCCTGGAGACATCCAAGGCCCAGGTCGTATCCGCGGAAGACTTGATGCAGCCCAAGACCACTGTACCCCTGGAGGAAAAAGAGGCACTCCAGGCACTCCGCCTGCTGGACAGGCTGGAAGGCCTGGATGATGTTCAGCGGGTATTCTTCAATGCCGATATAGCCGATGAAGTTATGGAGAAGTTTGAGGGCTAACTATTGGTCCCCGCATGGAGCGCTAAAGAGTGGAGCATGAGGCAAGAAATGCCTCGCCTCTGGCTAATGGTCATGCACCAAATATCGTGCCACGACCATCCGAATAAATTCGGCGTTGGGCTAAACGTAACGCCGAATTTATTCGGCAGACTGGGTTTGGCGTCTTAAATTGTGCATGACCATAAGCCTAGGCGGCCCGTCGACCTGGTGCGGGGTTAGGGGGCGTGGAACCGCCGGCTCGCGCCTGAGCCCCTAGCTCCGCTTTCTGTTTCTCAGCCTCGCTCAGCACGTGTCCGCACTGAAGACACTTGAGGTAGGTCTCGAAAAGGTCCTTCTCGGGATAAACGTCACCCCTGCACCTGGGGCATGCTTTCAACCAAATCATCTGTACACACTCAAGTCCGAACTACATTGTCCTTTCGTTTATCTGGACGCCTGTCACTCCCACCTCTCCACCCCATGTGTCGCGAATGGACTATTACAATGTTAACATATTCAAGTCGACGTGTCTAGGGGTCTTGGGCACAAATTCAGGAAATCTATGTTCATTATCTCCCTCGCGGGTGCTCTCCTGCTGTTCCACGCAGCAACCGGATGGCAGACCGCCACCCCTGCGCCGCTCGCAGTCCGAAGGCCTGATTTCGGCTATGGTGCGAATGTAGCTGATCTCAAGAACGCACCGCGTCTGCGTGAAATGGGGTTCGGCTGGATGAAGGCGTTTGTCAGTTGGGACGGGCTGGAGCCTGTGCCGGGGGCATACGACTGGACCGACCTGAGCAAGGCCACCGTCGCCGCCCGTCAGAACCGCCTGGGGTTGGTGCTGAGGATAGATCGAGTCCCACCCTGGGCCAGGCTCAACAACCCCGATCCGACGTCGCCGCCGGACCCCGCCTTTCTTCGCGCCTGGGGCAGCTTCCTAGCCGACGTGGCCCGCCGGGGCCGGGGGCACGTGGCGGCCTACGAGATCTGGAACGAGCCGAATCTGGCCTCGGAATGGGGAGGACGGTCTCCAGACCCTGCTTACTATGTGGAGATGCTCCAGGCGGCCTACCACGGAATCAAGAGCGCCGACCCCGGTGCGCAGGTGGTATCCGCCGGCCTGGCGCCTACCCTGGGCGACGGCGGTCGCGAGGCCATGGACAACCTCGCCTACCTGCGGGCCATGTATGAGCTGGGGGCAGGCGCCTATTTCGACGTTCTGGGGTCCCACCCCTACGGCTTTGCCAGTCCGCCTGACGCCAATCCCCGCAGTATGGCCTCGTTCCGGTCTGCGGAGCTGGAGCGGGAGGTTATGGTGGAGCACGGCGATGGCGCAAAGGCAGTCTGGGCCACCGAGGCCGGCTGGCTCCTGGACCCGGCGGCCGCCGGAAGAGGGGCGTGCTGGGAGTCGCCGTCCGTGCAGGAGATCCTCTGGCAGGCCATGGACCAGCCGGCCCAGGCCCGCTACCTGGTAGAGGCCTACCAGTATGCCTACGAAAACTGGCCGTGGATGGGCGCCATCTTCCTCTTTAATCTGGACTTCAGCCTCGCTCCCTGGTATTCTAACCCCTGTGAACCGATGACCTTCTACTCTCTTCTGGGCCCGGACGGAGAACCCCGTGCGGGTTTCCAGGCACTGAGGGAGATGCCCAAGAGGTGAGGGGTCAGCGATCAGTGATCAGTAGTCAGTAGTCAGTAGTCAGTGGTCAGCCGTCAGCCATCAGCGGGCCGGGTATGGGTCCAGGGAGGTGGGCGGATTCCTTACCGCAGACATCACGGAGCACGCGGAGAGTTACTTTTCTTCCCAGGTCAGCTCTTAGCCCTTTATGCAAAGATCATTAGGCGTCGAAAGGAGAAACATGCAGAAGAAGCTGGACAAGCTGGACATCGTTCTGAAGTACCTACTGGAAGTTGAAGACTGGCTGGCGGGCATGTACGAAGAGACCGTCAACGGTGGGCACGTTCACATGGCGGAGCCCCGCCTCCGGGACGCCATGTTCCAACTGCGCCATTCGATCGATCAGCTGGAGCTGTGGAAGAAAGAGGAGGCGTAACTCGGCGCTTCCCATCTCAGCAAAGTGAGCCTAAATGCCCCTGTAGGTCCGCTCGCGCCGGCGATCCACCTTGATGACCAGGACTCTTAGGTCTCGGAGGGCCGCAGGTTCCCACTTCTGGATGCTTATGATTTCATCAGCATAGATGATATATGAAACGTCTTAAGTATTTCCGCATGGCTTCGTAGCCTGTTCGATCTGCGAGCGGAGCAAATCAGCTAGCACTTGGCCACAACGAAGATGACTAGCGTCATTGCGAGTTTAGTAAGTCGGGGTGGCCGACCCGATGAAGAGCAATGAACCGATTGGCAGTTCCACGGTTCATTGAAAGCGATAGCGAAGCAATCTCAGCGTACCGCCATGAGATTGCTTCGGCCTGCAGGCTGCCGGCCACGTTGGCATTAAACCCCGGCCTCGCAAAGACAGCAAACCCTCTGTGGTCTAACAGTAGTGGACCATCCGCAACTATTTATGGCGTCACATACAACATCAGGTGAAGTCAGATGAAGCGAACGACGATTGTTGCACATCAAGGATTGCTGCTAGAAATCAAGCAGCTAGCGGAAGAACAAGAACAAAGCGTCAGCGATGTGATCCAGGAGGCGCTACGGGCATACGTGAAAAGCAGACGGCGAGCAAAGCGTGGAAAAATCTCCTTTCTGTCCGCGGGGCAGAGTGGACACGCCGACGTCTCGGAGAGGGCCGTGGAAATACTGGAGCCGGATGTGGACCGCGCGGCAGGGTCCGGAGCCTCTTGACGGACGTCTTTGCGCCCTCTGCGCCTCTGCGGTGAACCAAGGCCGCTGATCGGGCATCAGCCCCCCTCCGACTGCGCAGTGTTCCTCTCGAAGAAGAGGCTCAGAAGCCAGTCCAGCGCCACCAGCACCTTACTCTGGCGGCCGGGGAGCTTGGTCAAATAGACCACCCTCCACATGAAAGACGCCAGCCTCCCGTAGATGCGAAAGCCGGAGAAGTCCACAATGGCGGCGTTAGCTCCCAGGGAGACGAGCCCGGCCCAGGAGACGTGCTTGAAGGGAGAGGGCTGGCCGCCGCGGATGGCGGCGGTGATATTGCGAGCTACATGCTCTCCCTCTCGTATTGCCACCTGCGCCGTGGGCGGAAAAGGCTTCTGAGTGGCCGGGTCCTGACAACTGGCGGAATCGCCGGCCACGTAGACCCCGGCGTAACCGGGCACCTGTAGAAGCTGGTTAACCACGACGCGCCCCATGCGGTCCCGCTCCACGGGGAGAGCGGCCAGCATCGGGCTGGCCTTTACCCCCGCCGTCCAGACCAGCGTATGAGTCCCTACCTCCCGCTCTCCGTTTAGCTCCAGGCCCGTGTCCGTAATACGCGAGATGCGGGTACCCAAGAGGAGGTTGATCCTCTTGGCCTGCAACTTGGCCAGCGCCACCCGGCTGAGACGCTGGTCCAGCCCGGGAAGGACCCTGTCAGCCATCTCCACCAGGCTTATTTCCACGTCCTGGAGAGACCGTGCCGGGTAATCCCTCAGAACGGTGTGGTGGACGAAATCATGGATCTCGGCCACCAGCTCCACTCCCGTGGGTCCAGCCCCTGCCACTATAAAGGTCAAATATCGCTTCCGGGCTGCCGCGTCCTCCTGAGAAGCGGCCCTCTCGAACATCTCCAGTATGTGATCGTGAAGGTTCCTGGCATCTGCCAGGTCTTTGAGCTCGAAGACGTGAGGCTTAGCAGCGTCCAGGCCGAAGAAATTGGTGTCGCTTCCCAGGGAGAGGACCAGATAGTCGAAATCGAGAGCGCCGTGGTCTGTCTCCACGCGGCGGCCCTCCAGGTCAATCGCCTTGACCTCGCCCTTGACGAACGAGAGGCCTCGCCCTCGGAAGGCGCGGCGGATGGGCTGGGCCACGTGGCGCGGTTCCACCGCCCCGGTGGCGGCCTCGTGAAGCATCGGTATGAACAGGAAGTAGTTATGGCGGCTGACCAGGGAAATCTCCACCCCCCGGCTTCTTCCCAACGACTTGACCAGGCCGGCCGCCGCGGCGATGCCGGCAAAGCCACCTCCCAGGACCACAACCTTATTAATATCTGCCATGCTCTCCTCAGTCTTCCTGCAAGTAGGCGCGTATCATCAGGGCCGCCGTAGCGCCTTCGCCGGCGGCGCTGGCCACCTGCTTCGTGCTGCCGGCCCGCACGTCCCCGGCGGCATAAACGCCCGGGATGCTGGTCTGCAAGGTCTTGCCGGTGATAATGAAACCATACTCGTCCAGGTCCAGAGTCCCCTTCAGCCACTGCGTATTGGGGTCCAGCCCGATGAAGACGAAGACGCCTCCCGGCCTGACCTCCTGCTCCTCACCGGTCTGGTTGTCGCGCAGCACCACCGATTCCAGACTCTTGTTACCCCGTAATTCCTTAACCTCCGTGTGGTACATGACCGCCATCTTGGGGCTGGAAAGGACCTTCTCCTTGAGGATCTGGCTGGCCCGCAACTCACCCTTGCGAACAGCCAGAGTCACCCTGCTGGCGTACTTGGTCAAGAAGAAACCCTCTTCGACGGCGCTGTTCCCGCCGCCGATAACCAGTATATCCTTATCTTTATAGAAAGGTCCGTCACAGGTGGCGCAGTAGTGGATGCCGCGGCCGATGAAGCGGTCCTCACCGGGTACTCCAAGACGCCGGTAGGATGAGCCGGTGGCTATCAGCAGCGTCCAGGCCGAGAAGACCCCGGCATCCGTATGGACCAGGCGGCGGCGCTCCTGGCGCTCCAAGGAGAGGGCCTCGGCGTATTCTATCTTCACGCCGAAGCGCCGGACCTGTTCCTCCATCCGCTGGGACAGGTCGACGCCACCAACCCCCTCCGGAAAGCCAGGGTAGTTGTCAATCCACTCGGTAATGGCCGCCTGGCCTCCCAGTGTGGTCTTTTCCAGAACCAGGGTGTCCAGGCCTTCCCTGGCGGCGTAAAGGGCCGTCGTTAGTCCGGCGGGGCCCCCGCCCACGATCACGAGGTCGTATAGAGGCGCTCGCGGGTCCCCGGGCAGGCCCAGCTTCTGCGCCAGCTCTACGTTAGTTGGCTGTACCAGAACGGAGCCATCGGGCATGACTACGGTGGGTATGACCGGCTTTCCCTGGTTTAACTGTAGGACAAACGCCTTCCCCACTGGGTCGTTCTCGATGTCGATCCATTCGAAATTCAACATGTTCTGGCCCAGGAACTTCTTCACCCGATTGCAGTCGAGACACCAAGGGGCGCCGTATATCTTTATGGGGCCATTCACCGTAACCACCTCCTTCCTTTCGCCGGGTATTGAACCCCTCCCTCGGCCATACCATATTGCCCGCTGGCGGCAATGTCAAGATGGCCCCCCCCAATCTGGTGGTCCCCCCCCAATCTAGACCTTACCAAAGGCCTTCGCACTTGCTATACTGGGACTGCGCGCCGGCCAGTGTTCTCTTGCACGACGCCGGGCGCCAAACCAGGCCACTGTGAATCCTTAATGAGAGGATCCAACCATGCGCCAGGACAGCGATCGCGAACTTATGTGGAGCCGAGGCAGGACGCGGAGGCGCTTGGAACACCGCGACGAGGATGTGCAAGCCTGGGCGGCGTCTCGGATTCTCGAAATGTACCCCGAGGCCCAGGCCGAAGGTCGGAAGGAATGATCCGTGCCCCTGTTGCACCGTCAGGAAGTTCAAGAAATGCTGCGGACGCTGATATAGTTAAACATGTTACACTGGTGCTAGTCCAATAGTGGATATGATTGACGTCATTGTGGATATGATTGATGTCATTCTGAGCCGGAGCGTAGTGGTGAATCACGCTTCTTTGAGTACCACGCGAGCGGAGGCGAAGAATCTCGTTGCTCCCAATGGTACCAGTTATTACAGCAGCGCCGAGATTCTTCGCTATCGCTCAGAATGACATGGGGGAAAAGCGCTCATCAGAATGATATGGGGGAAGAGCGCTCATCAGAATGACTTTGCAAACCACTGTGGCGAAAAACTACCGAAGAAAGGAGGACCGCATGAAGCTAGTCTTCGTACACGGGGCAGGCGGAGGAGGCGACCTCTGGAAATTTCAGACCGCTTATTTCCCCGGCTCGGTCGCGGTGGACCTACCGGGTCACCCCCAGGGACAGGGGTTTCAATCCATTGAGGACTACGCCGGATGGGTCAAGGGTTTCGTCAATGCCAGAGAACTGGCCCCTGTGGTCCTGGTGGGACACTCCATGGGCGGGGCTATTTGCCAGTGGCTGGCCATACATAACCCGGAGATGCTCCGGGCTCTGGTGCTGACCAGCACCGGTGCCCGCCTGCGGGTCTCTCCCCAGATTTTTCTGGCCCTGGAAGGGGACTACGAGAAGGCGGTGGACTTCATGCTCCAGTTCTCCTTCGGGCCGGAAGCCCCGGCCGAGCTACGGCAGGAGACCAGGCAGCTCCGGCTCCGAGTACCCAGGGAAGTGGTAAGCGGCGACTTCCAGGCCTGCGACAAATTCGATCTCCTGGAACAGGTCAGTACTATAGCTGTTCCAACGCTGATTATCTGCGGCACGGAGGACAAGCTGACCCCTATCAAGTACAGCCAGTACGTCCACTCGCGGGTTCCCGGCAGCCAACTGGAGCTGATCTCGGGCGCAGGGCATAACGTCATGCTGGAAAAACCAGTTGAGTTCAACCGGGTGCTGGAGAGCTTCCTGAATAGTCTGGGAACAGGGCCATGACCCGAAGCGACGGGCGCCGCCATGATGAGCTGCGGCCGGTGCGCATCGTGCCGCATTTCCTGGATTTCGCCGAGGGCTCAGTCTTGATCGAGATAGGGCGCACCAGGGTCTTATGCGCCGTCAGCGTGACCGACACCCTGCCTCCGTTCCTCCGAGGCAAGGGCAAGGGATGGATCACGGCAGAGTATTCCATGCTCCCGCGCTCCACCCTGACCCGGAGCCCCCGCGAGTCCACCCAGGGGAGGGTGGGAGGCAGGACCCACGAGATCCAACGCCTCATCGGACGCGCCCTCCGAGCCGTCGTGGATATGGAGGGCTTCGGAGACCGGACCCTGGCGGTGGACTGCGATGTCATCCAGGCCGACGGCGGCACCCGCACCGCGGCCATTACGGGGGCCTATGTGGCGCTCTCCCTGGCCATAGAGGACATGCTGAGGCGGGGCGTTATCGCTGCCTCGCCCATTATTACCCCGGTCGCCGCTGCCAGCGTTGGAATAGTCCGAGGCGAGATGCTTCTTGACCTGAACTATGAGGAAGACTCCCAGGCTGAAGTAGACTTCAACGTAGCCATGACCGGACATGGGGACTTCGTGGAGATCCAGGGCACCGCGGAGGGCCGGCCTTTCCCCAGAGAGGCAGCGGACCGCCTGCTGGCCCTGGCAAAACGAGGCATAGACCAGTTGGTCCTGGCCCAGCATGAGGCCCTTTCCCGAGCGACCCGCTCTGCCCTATGACGATCCGTTGGGGCGCCGGACGAGCTTCAGCTGAAATCCGGCAGGACTACTCTCACAGCAGCTTTTCATGCCCTTTCGGGGCACCATCGCACATGAAAAGGGGCTCCGTGGGAGCGCCGGCGTCTCGCCGGCAAGTCGGCGGGGCCGGCAGGATGCCGGCGCTCCCAGCAGACGGCTCCTCAGGACCAACGCCCAGGAGCGAAGGGCCTCTATGCCGCGGGCTCTAGCCCTTTTGCTCCTGGCCGGTCTTCTCTTTCTTGCTCTCGCCCCCTCACCCGCCAGTTCCAGCCGCGCTCGCGACGTGCCGGTGCGCGGCATGGGCTACGGCATTATCTCCGAGCCGGAGCGAAGAGGGTTGGTGGCGGACCTTGGCTTCAACTGGGTCAAGTACCTGGTCCAGTGGAAGGATTCCCAACCCCGTAGGACTGACCCCATCCGTTTCGACCCCTACGATAATTGGGTGGACGAGGCCAGGGCCCTGGGGCTGCGGGTGCTCCTGCGGGTAGACGCCCCACCGGCCTGGGCCACGGGTACCACGGCCCACAATGCGCCGCCCTTGAAGGATGATGAGCTTGCGGAATTCATGTACCAGATGGCCCTGCACTTCAAGGGACGGGTCGAGGCCTGGGAGCTGTGGAATGAGCAAAACGTCACCTACGAATGGGGCATGAAGAGGCCGGACCCGGCGAAGTTCGCCAGCATGCTCAAAGCTGTCTATCCCCGCGTCAAAGCCGCGGACCCTCAGACCCTCCTGATCGCCGGCGGTCTCTCCACTACCGGTGGGGATTTCCAGGACACCGGCAACGACATTCATATCGGCGACCTGGGCTACCTCGCCCTCCTGGCTAAGGCTGGCGCACAGGGGTATTTTGATGCCATCGGCTCCCACCCGTACGGCGGCCCCTACCCGCCGGAGCAGGACTATGACATCAATAACACTACTACTCCCGTGGGCCTCTATTTCCGGCGGGCTGAGCTCCAGCACGAGGCCTGGATGCGAGCCACCGGCCAGGACGTGGCTATCTGGCTCACGGAGTTCGGCTGGATCCAGGACTTTGGCTGGAACTGTACCTGGGCTGATGCCGGAAGCCCTTACGGCCGCCAGGCCCAAAAGGTGACCCCCCAACAGCAGGCCGACTATCTATCGCGAGCCTTCCAGTACGCCCGGGCCAACTGGCCCTGGGTTGGCCCCATGATCATGTTCAACCTGGATAAGGCCGTAGGCACCCCCTCGTCCTGCGATGAGGACCACCAGCGCTTCTTCGGCATCCTTAATCCCAACGGCTCCCCAACTCCGGCCTATAACGCATTGAAGACCACATCCAAAGTGGACAATCAGGCGCCCATCTCCCGCATGGAGTCCCTGCCCGCCTATTCTCCCGGGTCCTTCACACTTAGATGGACCGCCGCAGACAACCCCCAGGGCAGCGGCATACAGTCCTACGATGTGCAGCGCCGGGACGGCTCTGGACCGTGGACCGACCTGCTGGCAGGCGCCACCATTACGTCGACAACCGTATCTGGCTCAGACGGCCAGCGTCTCTCTTTCCGGGTACGGGCGCGGGATAGGTCGGGCAACAGGGAAAGTTACCGCTCCGATGCAGGGGATGTATTCACTACGGTGGACACATCCCCTCCCACCTCAGCGGTCCAGGCCTACTCCGACCCGGTCACCTTTGACTATTGGTGCGCGATACAGTGGTCCGGCACGGATAGCGGGTCGGGCATAGCCAGGTATGACATCCAGTACCGGGACGGGCCGCAAGGCCCATGGGCAGACCTGATGACCGGCACGACTCTTACGGGGACCACCTATTACCTGAGCCAGGACCGCCATTCCTATTATTTCCGGAGCCGGGCTCACGACCGGGTGGGGAACCTGGAAGAATACTCCGCAGAGCCCGACTCCCAGATGCTGGTTAGCTTCAGCCCCTATATCACGGCCACGATAACATCACCGGTGTGGATGGGAGAACGGGGACGCTCTCTTCCACCCCAGGCGATTACGTTTGCCAATAAGGGAGGCTTTCCAACATCATGGCAGGCTTCTTCCAGCGCCGCCTGGCTTTCGGTCAGCCCTGCCAGCGGCAGTATCGCGCCTGCCGCTATTGCATCACTTACGCTCTCAGTTACGATACCGAACACTGGCGCCGGCACCACTCGCTACGATGCCTCGCTCATTATTACGGGCACGCAGGCATGGAACGACCCGGTAGTGCTGAATCCTTCCCTCTACGCCGTCGACAGCCTGCATACAGCCTACGCGCCGTTGCTGGCCAAGCAGAGCTCGGGCTGGTAGATGTCCTACTAACCTCCGGAGCAACTCTCTGTCATATCCGTGAAATTCATTGGCCCTCGTTGTAATCTTCAAGTCTCACAATGAGTCTGGAATATGCCAGGAGGATGGCCATGAAACGTATGTTAACCCTGGTAGCCCTCGTCATTGCAATCCTGTTCTCCATCTCGTTCGTGTCACTGGCCCTGGCCGCAGAGATCCGCACAGGGGCCGGCGCCCAGGTCGCCGCCGGAGAGGTCATCGACGATGACCTGTACATATCCGGGACAACCGTCAACATCGCCGGGACGGTCAATGGCGACGCCGTGGCTACCGCCGGCTCGATCAACGTCACCGGCCGCATCAACGGGAACCTCTTCGCCTTCGCCCAAACGGTCAGTGTCTCAGGCAAAGTCGATGGGGGACTATTCGCGGCCGGCCAGACGGTAATCCTTACGGGAGAGATGACCCGCACGGTTCGGGTGGCAGGCCAGAGCATCCTCGTGCAGGGACCGATCGGGCGGGACCTCATGGCTGCGGGGCAGGCCGTAACCCTGGAGAGCGGCAGCACCGTCAGACAAGACCTTCTTCTGGCCGCCCAGGAAGGGCAGGTACTGGGAGCAGTCGGCCGCAGACTCCAGGGCTCCGTGGGGACCCTGGTCGTCGGCGGCAGGGTGGGCGATGTCAACGTACAGGCAGAGCAACTGAGTATGTTGCCCGGCGCCAGCGTCGGCTCTCTCACTTACACCAGCGAGCAGGAGGCCCAGATCCAGAGCGGGGCTACCGTATCCGGCCCCATCAATCATCTTCTCCCAGAGCGGAGGGCCGAGCGCCGGGCTCCAAGCTGGACTGACCAGATCCTCCCACGGCTGTGGTGGTTCGTCAGCACCCTGATCGTCGGCCTGGTGGCGGCCTGGCTGGTGCCATCGCTGTTGCGAGAGCCGGCTGAGGCCCTTCGGGACCGGCCCTGGCAGAGCCTGGGATGGGGCGCGCTCTTGTTCATAGTAACCCCCATCGCCGTCATAGTGGCTATGATTACGCTGGTCGGCATACCTATCGGCCTTTTGGTGCTCTTCGCCTACGGCGCGGCCCTCTTCTTGAGCCAGATATTCGTTGCACTCATCCTGGGCCAGCTAATTCTCCAACAGAGACCCGGGGAGGGGACCATACCCCTATTGGGCCCGCTGGCCCTGGGCCTGGTGGTAGTGATGGTGGCCTTTGCCGTCTTGGGACTCGTCCCCTTCCTGGGCGGCCTGGTGGTGCTGTCAACCCTGGTCCTGGGCCTGGGGTCTGTCTGGATGGCCGCGGGCAGAGCTCGCTTGGGCCAGAGGAGACCTCCCGAGCCCGCGTAAGACTCTTTTTTGACAACATCGCCCCGAATGTGTATTCTATCCGGTATAAGCGGGCAGGGATAAGAGCAGAGTTACCAGGCAAGGGGCGGCATGGATGAGATTGCCCTAACCTTAAATGGCTCTCCCACCACCGGGCGGCCCGGGGTCACTATCTTAGAGTTGGCCCGAGACAGGGGCATAGAGATCCCTACGCTATGCTTCCGGCCCGAACTTAGCCCCACGGGCGCCTGCCGGCTGTGTCTGGTTGAGGTGGCAGGTTCCCGGACCCTGGTAGCGTCATGCCACACCCCCATCGCCCCCAACATGGTTATCCAGACCCATTCCCCCAAGGTGCTCAAGGCCCGGACCGTGGTTCTGGAGCTCATTCTGGCCAGCCATAGCGGTTTCTGCTGGTCCTGCGACAAGGCCAATATCTGCGAGCTACGCTTTATTGCCGCTGACCATGGCGTGGGGCTGCCGCGTTTTCAGGTCCGGAGGCGCTACTACCCACTTGAAGAAGCCGGCCCTTACCTTGTCAGAGACCTCAACAAGTGCGTCCAGTGCCGCCGGTGCGTGAAGGCCTGCCACGAGGTCAAGGGTGCAGGTATCCTGTCCATGGCCTATCGGGGCTTCTACTGCAAGCTCGTAGCCGGGCAGGATGGGCCGCTGGAGTCCGAGCTCTGCCGGGACTGCCATGAATGTATTGCGGTCTGCCCGGTGGGAGCCTTGACGAAGACCGAGGACCGTTTCGCCCCGAAGAAAGAAACGCCCCTGGTACTGGTCGGAGTTGGGGGAAGGACAGGCGATGAAGGACCTGCTGGCCCGATGTGAGCGACGGTCCGACCTCCTGCCCGTTCTAAGAGAGGGACAGGCCAGATATGGGTATCTGCCCCCGGACTTCCTAGACGGGCTTGCCGAAACTCTAGGGCTATCGGTAAACGAGGTCTATGGCGTCGCGTCGTTCTATTCCTTCCTCTCCACCGTCCCCCTGGGCCGCAACGCCATCTGGGTGTGCAAGTGCCTGCCGTGCCACCTTAAGGGCGGGCCGCAGGTGCTGGAGGCCATCCGGGGTGAACTGGGGATCAAGCTCGGCGAAACGACGCCCGATGGTAGCTTCAGCCTCCATCAGACCAACTGCATCGGGGCCTGCGACGAAGCCCCGGCCATCATGGTCAACAGCGAAAGGCATGGGCGGGTAACGCCCGCGGCACTGAAGGAGATACTATCAAGGTATCAAGCATAGACTTGAACAATTCTCAACGTATAACGGATGAGACGAACGGATAACGGATGTCTATCCTGCCAGCGTGTCAACCAGCATTTGGCGACAATGTAGGGGCGCACAGCTGTGCGCCCCTACGGTGGCGATGATAGCGCGCTCAGGGCGTATCGGTTTGCCGGGTGCTGGGCGCCCCTACGGTGGCGATGATAGCGCGCTCAGGGCGTATCGGTTTGCCGGGTGCTGGGCGCCCCTACGGTGGCGATGATATCAGAAGAGCCGTGACAGCCCACTACCCATCCGTTATCAGTTTGAGCCTGTTGGATACGGAGTGTCATTGGAGCGAACCACTTGGAAAGGTCGCGCGCACATCCGTTGAGAATTAGTTACACCTGGACAGGCGCTGCATCGATAGTCATCGAACGCGTGGGCCTGCGGGGCCGGGTAGCGCCGCCCAATAACAGGCCGCAGTAGGAGTTTGTCAGGACAGATGGTGACGGAACAGAGAGTGGCCCTCCAACACTGCGAGCTGATGGACCCGGGGGACATCGCGTCCTGGCTGAGCCTGGGAGGCCCGCAAGGCCTGAACCAGGCCAGAGAGATGTCCCCGTCCCAGGTCGTGGACACCATCAAGCTATCGGGGCTGCGAGGACGGGGCGGCGCTGGCTTCCCAGTGGGCCTCAAATGGGAGCTAGCCGGCAAGGCCCCGGCCGACGTGAAGTACGTCCTGTGCAACGCCGACGAGGGAGAGCCGGGCACCTTCAAGGACCGGTATATCCTGGAGCATGACCCCTTCACCTTGATAGAGGGCATAGCCATCGCCTGCTATGCGACCGGTGCTCGGCAGGCTTTCATCTACCTACGGGGCGAATACCATTACCTCCTGGGACCTCTCCACCAGACCATCCGCCAAGTGGACGAAAGGACAGAGATAGACTGCCGTATCGACATTTTGGAAGGAGCCGGGGCCTACGTCTGTGGCGAGGAGACTGCGCTCATGGAGTCCCTGGAGGGGAAGCGGGGTGAGCCTCGCTTCCGGCCACCGTTTCCTCCCACCGAGGGGCTTTGGGGGAAGCCCACCATCATCAACAACGTCGAAACGCTCATGAACGTACCTCGAATAATGGCGCGAGGGGCCGACTGGTTTAAGGGCCTCGGAACCGACCAGAGCAACGGGACCAAAGTCTTCTCCGTGAGCGGGGACGTAGAGAGGCCGGGCGTTTATGAGGTGGCCATGGGTACGCCCTTGCGTGACCTGGTGGAAGGGCTGGCTGGCGCCAGGGATGTCAAGATGGTCCAGGTTGGCGGGGCCTCTGGCAGGGTTGTCCCCAGTTCCCGCATTGACACCCCTCTGTCCTTTGAGACGGTTTTAGGCGCCGGCGCCGTCATTGTCTACAATACCTCGCGCGATGTCCTTGACGTTGCGCTAGGGACAGCCGAGTTCTTTGTGGAGGAGTCCTGCGGCAAGTGTGCCCCTTGCCGTGAAGGGACCCTGGTGATGGCGGAAACCCTTGAGCGCATTTCGCAAGGACAGGGACGAACCCAGGACCTGGCCAATTTGCAGGACCTGGCTGAAGTCATGGCCCTGGCCTCCCTGTGCGGCCTCGGCCAGGCTGCTCCCAATTGCTTCGTGGATACCCTCCAGCACTTCAAGGAGGAATACGAGGCGCGGGTGCGGTAGGAACGGGGAACAAGGAACGAGGAACAAGGCTTAGGGTTTGGGGCGCGGTCCCGCTTGTAGGGAATGGGGCCAGTATGAAGCGGCGAAAGAGGGAACGGAGAACGAGGAGAAGGAACAGGGAAGCAGAGCTCCGCGGGCCGATCTACGATTGAACAACCATTGAATAACAATTGAACCACTATCGAACAATCAAGCACTATCAGGCACGACCAAGCGCAATCAAGCACGACCGGGGGGAGTCAGAGGGGAGGGCAGTTCCATGTACATGATTACCGAGCAGAAGCCTCTGGAGGAAGTTCTCCGGCAAATGGAGGGAGACCGGGCGGTCTACGTCCTGGGCTGCGGGACCTGTCCCGCGGTCTGCCAGACCGGGGGCAAGCCCGAGGTCCTGGATATGGTGGAAAAGCTAACTCAGGCGGGCAAACAAGTGAGCGGCTGGATGGTGGCCCCCACCGCCTGCGACGAGTCCACCGGACAGGCCCTCAAGTGGAACACAGAGCTCGTCATGAAGGCCGACTGCATCCTGGTCATGGCCTGCGGCTACGGGGTCCAGACGGTCGTGCGCCACACCGAGAAGCCGGTGTATCCAGCCCTGAACACCATGTTCTTGGGCCGGGAGGGGGCCGCCGGCGAATTCGTGGAGCTGTGCCTGCAGTGCGGGGCTTGTCTCCTGGGCCTGACCGCCGGCGTCTGCCCCATCACCGCCTGCGCCAAGAGCCTGGTGAATGGCCCCTGCGGCGGCTACAAGGACGGAAAGTGCGAGGTGCACCCGGACCGCGACTGCGCCTGGTGCCAGATCTTCGAGCGCTTGGAAAAGCTGGGGCAAAGAGGCAAGCTCCAGGCTATCCCCCTGCTGAAAGACCACTCCAAGTTTTACCACCCGCGGCACAAGGTGTTGATCGGTGGCAGCCACCCAGGATAGTTGGCAGGATCGGCAGCCAAACGAAAGGAAAGCCAGCGGTGCCCTGGCAGCCCCTTTGGTGGGCTTCGTTGCCTCAGCCCGATGGCTCTAGGGCTTTAGTGGTCTATCACAGAGGAAATGGCCAACGTCATTGCGAGCGATAGCGAAGCAATCTCAGCGCGCCACCAGGAGATTGCTTCAGCCTGCAGGTTACCAGCGCCGATGGCCGCCAAACCTGGGCCTCTCAATGACACGTGTCAAAACCGCTGTGACACAGCACTAGTGGGTCACGTCGCATTTAACTGGTGGTCATCCCAGTGCCACGCATCGCCACTTATTTGCAGCGTAACCCACTAGCCTCGGGCAGGGCTGCCAACACGTGCTCAGGGCCAGTCCACCAAAGGCAACAAGCTGTTTATCGGCGGAAAGGAGTTTGAACCGTGAGAATCGCACCCGTCGCCGACATCAAAGCCCGGTCCAGCGCTTATCTCAAAGCCAGTGAAGAAGGACCGATTATCGTGACCAAGAACGGTAGGCCAGTGGCAGTCTTACTGACCATGGCAGATGAAGAGGAACTGGAAAGACTGATCTTGGCCTATTCCCCAAAGTTCCAGAATGTCTTGCGCACGGCCGAAAAGCAGATCCAAGACGGTCTTGGCATACCACACAATGAATTCTGGCATGAGATGGAGAACGAGCCTTCCCAGCAAACGCTCGCCTGACCCACGCTCACCACCCCTTGATGAAGTGAGACAAACAACTCGATGAACCATGCCGTAGCTCAACAGTTGGCCTTACGGAGTGTTGCATAGTTGGCTGCCCCTCAGGTGCATACCCTTGTTAGGCAACGTGGAGCATCTTGTTCGCGTAGTCCCTTCCCGCGGCAGGGGGAGGCAATTTCCTACCGTCCCTCTCGTAAAGCGCGATCGTCTCGTCCACGATTTCGCACAACTCTGCGAACACAGCTTGCTCATCGTCACCGTGGCAGCCGCCGTAGAACAAACCTGGGCAGCTTCCCACGAAGCACTGATCTTCGTCGGACCACTCGACGATCTTGACGTACCGGGCACTGTCTTTCATCGTGTTGACTCCCCTATGGCCAGCCGTACGGCCCTTTCCGCCCGACGCCACCACGTAGCCGGCCGGACCGCGACCCGACATCAGGTCGAACAGCCGCGTCTCCCGCTCGTAGCGCCAATGGCGCCCCGGCTCCTCATTAGGGCGAATTGATGACGAGGCGGTCGATGGTCGTGCGCGCCATCAGCCTTCCTCCGGCGGCAATAAAGGCTCAATGGCGTTGATGAGCGTTGGAATGTCCGTTTGAACCGTTTCCCACACCTTTTCCAGATCTACCTCGAAATAGCCGTGTACGAGACGGTGCCGCATCCCGACAATCTCACGCCACTGGACTTCAGGATGCACCGCACGGCTTGACTCCGAGACGTTCGCCGCTGCTTCTCCGATGGTTTCCAGGGCCTTCATGACCGCAAGCTGATGTAGGCGGCTGGATTCGAACTGCTCGCGCGTCAAACCGCTGATGAAAGTCACGGCATCACGAGCAGCGATCAACATGTCGAGCAAATAGGCTTCATCGCGTCGCATAGATGGTCTCCGCTGAACTCAAGATGGCCTTTCGCCGAATGTAATTTCTGCTCTTTTCGATCGCCGATCTTTCGACCAGGTCCACTTCGCGACCCAAAATGTCCTTCAATTCCTCCTGCATGCGAACCAAGTCGAACAACCCGTGTTTTGCGTCCGACATGAACCGAACCAGCACATCCACATCGCTGTCGGCGCCAAAGTCATCCCGCAGCACAGAGCCGAAGAGTGCCAATTCGGCGATCTTCCAGCGCCGGCAAAAGGCTGTAAGCCGTTCCTGGTCAAGCAACATGTTCGCCATTACTCTACCCCCATGACCTTCAAACTCTCAATACCCCGGTCGTCCACGATCTTGACGGCGATAAGCCGGTGCTCGCCCGCCTCGAAGGGCAGCGACACCGTGCCGCGGTAGGCTTCGCTCAGTTCCTCGTCAATGTCAATCTCAGTCTTGCGGTTCTTGCCAGCTTCGCCCACCCCTCGTTCTCCCCGGCCATTGGGAAGAACACCTGGCGTGTAGCTGCCCTCCCGCAATCGCCCTCTTGGCTCTGAAGAAATCAAACCAGATTTCAAGGGTCTATTCAAGGACTAAGGTCAAGATTTCCTCATGCGAATCTCAGGTGGAAATCAGCCGCAATCGACTCGTAGAAAGAACGCACCTCTTGAGTTGTGATTACCAATTT
>Ga0082335_1005477_pt1 | contig 17509 bp, 17 predicted proteins | sample Subgrocontami58m_FD_72375 | JGI IMG/M metagenome (GOLD analysis project Ga0082335, IMG submission 72375) | Subsurface groundwater microbial communities from S. Glens Falls, New York, USA - GMW37 contaminated, 5.8 m (SPADES assembly) (version 2) ... | reverse complement strand
GCCCCGAGCCAGGTTGCGCAAGGCGCGGTGCATTTCGGCGTCACCGGCGAGGATTTGGTGCGCGAGATGATTCCGGACACGGATGCGCGCGTGGTGCTGCTCGACGGGCTCGGCTTCGGCTATGCCAATGTCGTGGTCGCGGTGCCGCAGGCCTGGATCGACGTGCGCGGCATGGCCGACCTCGACGACGTGGCCACCGCTTTCCGCCTGCGCAACAACCGCAAGATGCGGGTGGCGACCAAATACGTGAACCTGACGCGGGGATTTTTCTCCGAGCAGGGCATCGTGGATTACCGCATCGTCGAGAGCCTGGGCGCCACCGAAGGCGCGCCGGCGGCAGGCACCGCCGAGCTGATCGTGGACATCACCACCACCGGCGCGACGCTGGCGGCGAACGGACTGAAGGTGGTGGAAGACGGAACGATTTTGCGCTCGCAGGCCAATCTGGTGGCGGCGCGCCAGGCGAGTTGGGGGAAAAGCGAGCGGGAGACCGCGCGTGTCATCCTCGACCGCATCGCGGCGCAAGGGCGCGCGGGAGATTTCCGCGAGGTGCGCTGCCGCCTGCCCGGCTGCGACGATGCGTTTCTTGCGGCGGTGAAGGAACGCTTCGGCGCCACAGCGCCGTTCGGCGGGCCGGCGGCCTCCGGCGTGCTCACCCTGCACTGCCCGGCCGAGCGGGTGCATGCGCTGGCGAATCTTCTGCGCGAGAAAGGCGCCGACGGCGTTTCCGTGGCGAAGCTCGATTACGTCTTCGCGCGCGACAATCAGCTTTTTGCGAAGCTGGAAGCGGCGATTTAGCTCTTTCTTACCTCCCCCTAAAAGGGGGAGGTCGATTTGCGTTTAGCAAATCGGGTGGGGGTCACACTCGACGACCCCCACCCCGACCCTCCCCCTTTCAGGGGGAGGGAGACGATCGAAACACCACGAAGTGCGAGAGCAGGAAATTGACCAGGAAGCTCACGCCGATGGCGATGAGCTTGGCACCCAGCACCGGCACGACATAGGACGCCGCCACCAGCGCCGCCGTGCTGATGGCGGCGCCGACGGCGCCCGAGGCGACAAAGGCGGCATAGGCGCGCCAGGCGAGCTTGCCTCCCGACTCCGCGGCGAAGGTGACGACGGAATTCATCACATAGGAAAATGACACCGCGACCAGCCAGGCCAGGATGTTGGCCGGCACCAGCGCGAGCCCGAGGATATGGTAGGCGGCGAGGAAGACGCCGAGGTCGATGACGGTATTGACCAAGCCGACGAGCGCAAAGCTCGCGGCTTTCACCAGCATGACGCGCTGTTTCAGCGCGGCGGCAAGACGGGCGATAGCATCCATGCGCGCCGCTTAGCACGGCGCGCCGCGCCGCGTCATCCGGCGCCGGAACGCCAGGCGACGCTGGACGTCAGATCACCAGCACCTTGGCGCCGATGCCGACCCGCTCATAGAGGTCGACCACATCCTCGTTGCGCATGCGGATGCAGCCCGACGACACCTGCTGGCCGATGGTCCAGGGCTCGTTGGAGCCGTGAATGCGGTAGAGCGTGGAGCCAAGATAGAGAGCGCGCGCGCCGAGCGGATTTTCCGGCCCGCCCGCCATGTAGCGCGGAAGTTCGGGGCGGCGCTGCAGCATGTCATTTGGCGGGCGCCAATCGGGCCATTCTCGCTTTTCGGTAACCTCATGCACGCCGGCCCAGGTGAAGCCGGGGCGGCCGACACCGATCCCGTAGCGCAGCGCCTTGCCATCCTCCTGCACGAGATAGAGCATGCGCTCGGGCGTATTGATGATGATGGTGCCGGGCTTCTCGTCGCCATGGTAGGCAACCTCCTGCTTCAAGAAGCGCGGATCGAGCATGGGACGCGCCGGAGGCAGCGATGCCTGCATGACGGGCCGGGCCGGAATGTAGGCGTAGGCGGGCGGCATCGGCTGCATCATCGGCGGCACGGGCTGCGGCTGATAGGCCGGCCGGCCATGCCGCGTCTGTCCGCCACTGAAGATGAATTCGATGAAGCCGCCGCCTAGGTCTGGGCCCTGCGGCTCGACCAGCTGCGGCGCGTCATAGGGCTGCGCGGCAACCGGCGCCGGTTGCGGCGGGGCATACCGCGGCTGCGGCGGGACGGAGTAGTAATACGGATTGAGCGGCGCCGGCTGGGCCAAGGCCGGAAACGTTCCCGCGACGCTCGCAAGGAGCACGGTGACGACAAGACGTTGCATCGACGTACTCTGAACTTTTCGTCGTTACGCAAGCGGACTGACGCGGCCCGCATCAACTATAGCCCGAGTATAGATTAAAAATCGATCGATTAGTTAAAACGGACGTTCACCTTGTTCTTGAACGCGCCGTTCATCATCTTACGGTTTATGGCGGATTAATGGGCGGAGTTTATGGTTAAGCGCTCGTTGCCCAAGGCGCGTGCACTGCATGTCGTGTGCACTCCATGTTAAGCCGTGCCGCGTACAAAGAAGTCAAACTTTCAGGGACGGCAAAACAATCGATGCCTGTACAGCGTAGCGTCTATCGCATCGAAGAACTCGGCGGCTTGCAATCGAGGCCAGCGATTTCCGCGCAGGAGGCGGAAGCGGCGCTTCGTCATAGCGAGATGATGACCGAGCTGAACGAGCTGCGGGCACTGATCGAGCAGCGTCATTCCGCCAGCGCTCACGCCGCCCCAAGCCTCGTGGCGAAGACCGACGCATTCAAGATGGAGCTCGGCACCATCTACGACGCGGTCCGGCGCACCAAGCAGGAGATTGCCGCGCTTGTCGTGACCGGTTTCACCAATCCGGAAATGGAGCGCGTCAGCCAGGAGCTGAACGCGGTGGTCGGCGGCACGGAACATGCCACGCACCGCATTCTTGAAGCCGGCGAGGAAATCGAGGAAAACGCCAAGACCCTTGCCGCGGCGATCAAGAACATCCAGGACCAGGACCTTGCCCGCGACATCGTGGATCAAGTGACCCGCATCTTCGAGGCCTGTAATTTTCAGGACCTCGCCGGCCAGCGCATTGGCAAGGTCACCAATACGCTGAAGTTCATCGAGGAACATATCCTGCGCCTGATAGCGATCTGGGGCGGCATCGAGCACTTCGCGGACGAGGTGCCGGCGGCACAGGCCGAGCGCGAGAGCAACCGCAAGCTGGTCCAGGGGCCGAAGCTCGATGGCGAGCGCGGCTATGTTTCACAAAAAGAGATCGACCAGATGTTCGCCCGCGGCGGCTGACCGGGCCAGCTTGTCATCCCGGACGGCCACCGATCTCGGGTTTACCCGAGATCGGCACTTATAAATGCTCAAGTCTGCTAAAGCCGACTTGAGTGGCCGATCTGGGACCTATGCTTCAGCGAGCGCAACATCAGGACAATGGGTCCCGGCTCTCGTGCTCCGCACTCGGCCGGGATGACAAAAATATCAATCCAGCCGTTTCATCATCACAGCCGCCGATGCCGGGCAGAGACGCGTGAATTGCGCCGTCTGTTGTAGAGCCTCGGGCATTTCCGCGCGCTCGCATTGCCGGTAGCCGAGGCGCAGGAAAAAGTCCGGCGCCGGCGCGAGCAGCCACACCGCGCGGCAATGGCGCACGCGCGCCTCCATTTCGAGCATCGCCAGGATGGCACGGCCGATGCCGCGATGGCGCACGGGCGGCAGGGTCACCAGCGAGCGCAGCAACGCCTGATCGCCGTGAATTTCCAGGCCGCCGAAGCCGACCGGCATTTCCCCATTCTCGAAACGCCAGAACAGCGGACCGGGCTCCTCTAGGTCTTCCACGGGCAGGCCAGCTTTGGCCAGCGCCGCCGCCAGCCCATCGCGTTCCAAGGCCGCGAGCGGATGCGCTAGCAAGAGCGGATGGCCTCCGATCACAGAATTTCCTTCAGCCGCTCCACCGGACGGCAGAGCCGCGTGCCCTTGGCCGTGCGCACCACCGGACGTTCGATCAGCAGCGGATGCTTTGTCATCAGAGCGATCAGCTCGGCATCGCTGTATTTGGAGTCATCGAGGCCGAAGTCGTCGTAAGGCGTATTCTTCCGGCGCAGCAGCTCGCGCGGGCGCATGCCTATGGCTTTCAACGCCGCCTTGATCTCGGCCGCGCTGGGCGGGGTCTTCACATAGTCAACGATGGTGGGCTCAATGCCGCGGGCGCGGATCGTCTCCAGCACCTTGCGCGAGGTGGAGCATTTCGGGTTGTGCCAGATGACGATGCTCATGGTGGGCGGCTCCTTCAAGCGCGCGGGGCGCAACGGACATAGACGCCGTTGCCGTAGCGGCCGGCCACCTCGGGGTCGATCCAGCGCAGGATGAGGACGCGGCCGTCGAAGGAGACAACTGCGCGGTCCTGCATGCCGCCCGGCTCGCCTTCAGGCCCGAGATAGGTCTTGCCGTTGGGATGACCCTTGAGGCGAAGCTCCTGCGGCTGGGGCTGGTCGGCCAGATGCATGATGACGCCGCCGCTCGGCCCGGCACCGATCACATAGGGCTGCTTGCATTGGCCCCGCGCCGCGGCTTCCGTGCGCGCCCGGTCGTCGGACCGGTGATAGGCGGTGTAGCCCCAGCGGCCAATCAGTTCCTGCGGGGGAAAGGCGGGCGGCAGGGTGGGCGTGACGGCCGGCGGCGGAGGCTCCGCCGAAGGCGGCAGGGACGGGGTGGCGCAGCCGGCGAGCACGGACGCCGCGATCAGGACCATCTGCGCGGCAAAGCGCGGGCGGACACGGTGCATAAGGCTCTCCTCAACGGGCAGGGGCCGATTTAGCGGTGCCCACCGTCGCGGCGCAAGTCGAGTTTGCGTGACAGGATGCGGTCCTTCTGGAAGATAGCCGGCTCCGCTTAACCATCGGCCGCGGCTGGGCTTTGGCGTGAGACAAATGTCCCGCCCAGTGCAGCGCCCCAGCTTGACAGCCCCCGCCCGAGGTCCTATCTCCGGTCAAGCTTTAGCACTCACCTCTGGCGAGTGCCAATAGGCTATCCGATTGACGCATTGAAATCCCCACCCAGCGCGCAACGCGCCGACGAGGAAGACATGGCCAAAACGAAGTTCCGTCCCTTGCATGACCGCGTGGTCGTGCGCCGCATCGATGCCGAAGAGAAGACCAAGGGCGGCATCATCATCCCCGATACCGTCAAGGAGAAGCCGCAGCAAGGCGAGGTGATCGCCGCCGGCCCCGGCGCGCGCGACGAGAGCGGCAAGCTGGTCAAGCTCGACGTCAAGGCCGGCGACAAGGTGCTGTTCGGCAAGTGGTCGGGCACGGAAGTCAAGCTCGATGGCGAGGAACTCCTGATCATGAAGGAGTCCGACATCATGGGCGTGATTGGGTGACGCCTGATCGCCGTCATCCTGAGGTGCCCGAGTGTAGCGAGGGCCTCGAAGGATGGCGGCGCTACTGAATAGACCGTCATCCTTCGAGGCTCGCCCACGCAATCAAGTGTACGCAGATTGCGTAAACTTATCTGCGGTGGGCTCGCACCTCAGGATGACGGGAAACAACCAACCGGAGTAAATTGAAATGGCCGCCAAAGAAGTAAAATTCTCCACCGACGCGCGCGACCGCATGTTGCGCGGCGTCGAGATCCTCGCCAACGCGGTGCGGGTCACGCTCGGCCCCAAGGGCCGCAATGTCATTCTCGACAAGAGCTTCGGCGCTCCCCGCATCACCAAGGACGGCGTCACCGTCGCCAAGGAGATCGAGCTGGAAGACAAGTTCGAGAACATGGGCGCGCAGATGGTGCGCGAAGTAGCCAGCAAGACCAATGAGAGCGCCGGCGACGGCACCACCACCGCCACCGTGCTCGCCCACGCCATCATCAAGGAAGGCGCCAAGTCGGTGGCCGCCGGCATGAACCCGATGGACCTCAAGCGCGGCATCGACATCGCCGTCACCGCCGTGGTCAAGGACATCGAAAAGCGCGCCAAGAAAGTGCAGTCGTCGGCGGAGATCGCCCAGGTCGGCACCATTTCCTCCAACGGCGATGCCTCGATCGGCAAGATGATCGCCAGCGCCATGCAGAAGGTGGGCAACGAAGGCGTCATCACCGTGGAAGAGGCGAAATCGCTGGAGACCGAGCTGGAAGTGGTCGAAGGCATGCAGTTCGATCGCGGCTATCTTTCGCCCTATTTCATCACCAACGCCGAGAAGATGCTGGCCGAGCTGGAAGACGCCTACATCCTGCTGCATGAGAAGAAGCTCTCGGGGCTGCAAGCGATGCTGCCGGTGCTGGAAGCAGTGGTGCAAACGGGCAAGCCGCTGGTCATCATCGCCGAGGACATTGAGGGCGAGGCGCTCGCTACCCTCGTCGTCAACAAGCTGCGCGGCGGCCTGAAAGTCGCCGCCGTGAAGGCGCCGGGCTTCGGCGACCGCCGCAAGGCCATGCTGGAAGACATCGCCACCCTCACCGGCGGCCAGCTCATCTCGGAAGACCTCGGCATCAAGCTGGAGAACGTGACCGTGCAGATGCTCGGCCGCGCCAAGAAGGTCATCGTCGAGAAGGAGAAGACCACGATCGTCAGCGGCGCCGGCAAGAAGAAGGAGATCGAGGCCCGCGTCGGCCAGATCAAGGCGCAGATCGAGGAAACTACCTCCGACTACGACAAGGAGAAGCTGCAGGAGCGGCTGGCCAAGCTGGCCGGCGGCGTCGCGGTGATCCGCGTCGGCGGCGCCACCGAAGTCGAGGTGAAGGAGAAGAAGGACCGCGTCGAGGACGCGCTCAACGCCACCCGCGCCGCGGTCGAGGAAGGCATCGTGCCGGGCGGCGGCGTGGCGCTGCTGCGCGCCAAGAAGGCGGTCGGCAGGCTGACCAACGACAACTCCGACGTGCAGGCCGGCATCAATATCGTGCTGAAAGCGCTGGAAGCCCCGGTGCGGCAGATCGCGGAGAATTCCGGCGTCGAAGGCTCCATCGTGGTCGGCAAGATCCTCGACGAAAAGTCTGAGACCTTCGGCTTCGACGCGCAGAAGGAAGAGTATGTGGACATGGTGGAAGCCGGCATCATCGACCCGGCCAAGGTCGTGCGCGCGGCGCTGCAGGACGCGGCCTCGATTGCCGGGCTGCTGGTCACCACGGAAGCCATGGTCGCGGAAGCGCCGAAGGATGCGGCCCCGGCGATGCCGATGGGTGGCGGCGGCATGGGCGGAGGAATGGGTTTCTAAGAAACCCATTCCCTCATAGTGCCGAAGTCGGGCAGGCCCGACTTCGGATGGCGGGTTCTAACCGCCCTCCGGTTAAATCAACAAAAGGGCGCGGCTTCGGCCGCGCCCTTTTTGCATGCGCCTGGGCCTGCGCCATGGCGACGGTGGGGCCTGGAACTGCATGGACAATGTGGGGTAGCAACGATAATCTTGATATGACCTTGCGTGCGCTGGCTTGGGGGCGGTGATGCGTAGCATTGTAGCAGCGTTGGTTCTTTTGCTCGGCGTATCGGCAGCATCGGCGCAAGGCATCGATGCGAGCGGCAGCGGGTTTGCCGACGAAACCAGAAAAACCTGCGACGTCGATGGCGCAGACATCAACTCCAAATTCTCGCACCTCCGGGGGCAGATCACCACGCGCCCGCCTGTCTTCACGCCAGAAGACAACCGAACAGATCGGCGCATACAAACCAAGATCACGCAATTGGGTGTGATGGCGCGTCTTATCGTTCGTTCGTGCCTTGCACTCCACGGGTGGATCAAGCGCGCAGAGCCCGGCCCGCCGCCGCCGGCCCTCCTCGCCCAACTCCGCGACACGCAGAACCGGGTCGGTCAGGCAAAGAGCCTCATCGCGGAAATCGAGAAACTTTACCCGTTTGTGCTGGCAGTCGGCCTGACCGGACTGCGCTACACCATCTTTGGCGAATTCGGCTGGCCTATTTCGGTTGGCGACCGCCGATTCCCAGACTTCAGTCAAACCCTTGGTCGCGATGGAGACTGGTACGGCGGTTTCGGCGGCAGCGTGGACATGCCGTTCGGTGGGGGTGGATCGGCGTCGAATTTCTGGCTGACCGTTGCGCTCATGGCCTTCTATCTCAGTGCCGATACGACTGAGGTGCGCAACGACACCGGCGGCGCACCACTGGTATTGACCGGAAATGACCTCCTGCGCGGCGCGGCGCTGATGGCGGGCGTCGGCGGGCGACTGTGGCCAGGTCACCCCTCGCTGAGCCGATTTGAATGGCAGGCGCTCGGCGGCATTGGCTTCGCCACCAACTCGCTGCGCGGCGTGGGGCCGGCGGGCAACGAACAATTCAGCGGCAGCGAAAGAGTCACGCCCTGGATTGGCCGCTTTGCGCTGTATTACGCCATCACCGACAATTGGAAGGCGAGCCTGGCGCTAACGGCCATTACGACTCCCGAAATCACCGGCCGGCTCAGCAGTGGAAGCACGTTCCGGATCGGCGACGCGACTAACCTTATGCTCATGATCGGCCTGGCCTATGCCTTCGGCAGTTCGTCCGGCGGCGCCGAGCTTCCGCCGTTGCGCTATTGAGGTGGGCGGCATGGATGGGCGGCATGGGCGGGTTCTAGAGCGATGTCGTTGTGACCGTAGTCGCCGAGTTCACTCTTTCTTACCTCCCCCTGAAAGGGGGAGGGAGTCGACAGTCAGCGCGACGCCGCTCTAAGGAGTTGACTGTCACCCCCGGGCTCGATCCGGGGGGCGGGAGTTCAGGGCGCGGCTTCGGCCGCGCCTTTTTCATGCGCGAGGCGGCAAGCTCAATTGGTCGCCTTGCGGAAGCGCAGCGTCTGCGGGCCGACGAGAACCACCACATCGCCTTCGCGCCGCCAATTCGTCACCTGCATCAGCGACGACAACACTTCCTCGTCGCCGCGCGCCCGCTCGGGCGGGCAGGAACGATTGGTCTTCGGCCCAGCCAGGATCGTAATGGTGTCCTCGACGACGACGATTTGCCCCTGCACGCTGTTGCACCACAGGTCGATCAGCACGGCGCCGTCCTTCGCGATTTCCAGCATCGGCACCCGCTTGGAGCCGCGCATGGGCGGCGTATCGAGCAGCAGCCCCTGATCGAAGGGAAATTCCTTAGTGATATCGCGCGCTGCGGCGCTCGTGCCGGGGGCGATCAGCGACAGGGCCAGCGCCAGGCATCCCGCGCGAAGCCATCCGACTTGCAAACCCAAAAAACTCATTCTGTGCTCCGAAGCTGAGGATAGGGCGTGAGCATGACAGCCGCCGTCCGCGGCCAACCGCCGCAGCGTTGCGCGCACAGCCGCCGCAGGCGGGCCGTTAGTTTCGACAGGCGGAAGCAGGATGGGTCAATAGCGATCGGCCGTTATCCAGAGATTTCATGGAATTGCCGTGGTTTTCCGCGAGCGGGCCAGTCAAATCAGCGACTTAGGGCATCACCGAGGTTTGTCCGGCCCGCCTGGGCGGCCGGAATACACCGCCCCGCCCGGGTGTTATTGTTGGGCGGCAAACATTTTCCGGAGGCGTCCATGGACCAACGTATCATCGATCTTTACGACAGCTTTACTCACGGCTTCCTAAGCCGGCGCGATTTCCTTGACCGGCTTACCGTGGTCGCGGGGTCGACCGCGGCCGCCGCGGCTCTGCTGCCCCTGTTGCAGAATGACTACGCCAAGGCGGCAATGGTCGCCGAGGACGACCCGCGGCTGGTCGCCGAAACGGCAAGCTATGACGCCCCGGGCGGGAAGATTTCCGGCTATCTCGTACGCCTGAAGGAAAAGGGCAAGCGCCCCGCCGTCATCGTCATCCACGAGAACCGCGGGCTGAACCCGCACATCAAGGACGTGGCGCGCCGGCTCGCGACCGAGGGCTTCCTGGCTTTCGCGGTCGATCTGCTGTCGCCGCTCGGCGGCACCCCGGCGGATGAAGACAAGGGCCGCGATATGATCGGCAAGCTCAACCTCGACGAAACCGAGAAGCACGCCGCCGCCGCCGTCGGCTTCCTGGAAAAACACGCGGAATCGACCGGCAAGGCGGGAGCGGTCGGATTCTGCTGGGGCGGCGCGATGATCAACCGGCTTGCCGCGGCGAGCCCGGATCTCGACGCAGCCGTTGCCTATTACGGCCGGCAGGTCGCAGCGGATCGCGTGCCGGGCATCAAGGCGCCGCTGCTGCTGCACTACGCGGAAAACGACTCCGGCGTGAACTCCGGCATCGACGCCTATGAGGCGGCCTTGAAGGCGAACAACAAGAAATACACGATCCAAAAATATCCGGGCACACAGCACGCCTTCAACAACGATACCGGCGGCGCCCGCTACAACAAGGAGCAGGCCGACATCGCCTGGGGCCGCACGATTGCCTTCTTCAAGGAGAATTTGGGCGCGCCGCCGAAAGCCGGCTGAGCGATGTCGTTGTGACCGTACTCGCCCTTTACCTCCCCCTGAAAGGGGGAGGTCGGCCGCAAAGCGACCGGGTGGGGGTCAATTGCACTCAACGTGACCCCCACCCCGACCCTCCCCCTTTCAGGGGGAGGGAGTCGACAGTCAGCGCGACTTCACTCCAGTCAGCTCAGGCTGCTTGATAAGACAAAGCCGCCCGGAATTCCGGGCGGCTTTGTTTTGCCCCGTCACAACCGCTCTGTTCAGAACTTGCCTTCCTCGCCAAACTTCACCGTGCGCACGAAGTCGTAGAGCAAGAGGCAAACGACAAAGGCGAAAATGATGATCAGCGGCAGCGCCTTAACCCACCAAACCATGATACTGATAAAAGCCAGCAACATGGAAATGCCGATGAGGCCGGTAATCAAGATCGTCATTTCGATTTTCCTTTCCGGCTGCCGCTCGCGGCTGGGCCCGCGGTTGCCGCGCCACGGCCGCGGCCCTTACGCTCAAGAGTTTTGACAAGCCAAGACGCCGTGCGCAAGAGCCGCGCGTCATTGTCCCGGCGTCCGACCAGCTGCACCCCGAGCGGCAGGCCCGCCTCCGAGCGCAGCAGCGGGAGCGTCACCGCCGGCATTCCGAGATAGGTCCAGGTGGTGCAGAACACGGGATTGCCGGTGGATTGCAGGCCGCGCGGCGCCTCGCCAGGAGCCGCCGGCGTGAGAATGGCGTCGTATTCGTCGAATACCGCGTCGATCGCCTGGTTGATCGGCCCGATGGCGGCGACGGCGCGCTGATGCTCGACCGCCGTGTATTCCCGCCCCCGCTCGATCAGCTTGCGCAGGACCGCGCTGAGCTGATCGCCGCCCTGCTCGTAGTCGCGATGCAGGTTGTACGCCATCTCGGCTTCCATGACGACGCGGTGCATGTCGATGACGTTGGCCAGGCTCATGCCCAGATCGACTTCGCTCACCGTATCGCCGAGGGCTTCGGTCAGTTCGGCGAAGGCCTCCTTGGTGACGGCCTCCGCCTGGTCCCAGACCGGCGTGCGCACGAAGGCAAAGCGCGGCGGGAGCGGGGGTTCGGAGGACGCCGCCGCGGCGAAATTCGGCGTCGCCATGGGGCGCGTGTCGGAATCTTCGGCGTCAAAGCCCGCCATCACCCCGGCGAGCAAGGCGGCGTCCTCCACCGAGCGCGTAAACACGCCAACTTGGTCGAGGGTGCGCGACAGCGCCAGCGCGCCGCTGCGCGGGATCAAGCCATGGGTCGGCTTGAAGCCGACGACGCCGCAAAAGGCGGCGGGGCGGATGACGGAACCGTTGGTCTGCGAGCCAATGGCGCCGGGAACCATGAAGGCGGCCACGGCGGCGGCGGAGCCGCTCGACGAGCCGCCGGGCGTGCGCTCGGGGTCGTGCGGGTTACGGGTCTTGCCCGGGCTGAAATAGGCATATTCGGTGGTGACGGTCTTGCCCAGGATGACCGCGCCGGCGGCGCGCAACCGCGCGACCGCGGCGGCGTCGCTGCGCGGGGTGCGGCCGACCCAGAGCGGAGAGCCAAATTCCGTCGGCATGTCGCCGGTGTCAAAGACGTCCTTGATGCCGATGGGAACGCCATGCAGGGGCCCGGTGTGCTGGCCGCGCATGCGCTGGCCGTCGGCGGCTTCGGCCTGACGCAGCGCGTGGTCGCGGTCGAGAAAGGCCCAGGCCTGCACGTCGCCGTCGACCTGCGCGATGCGATCGAGGCAGCCGGTCACCAACTCCTTGGACGTGATGCGGCCTTCGCGAATATCGGCCGCGGCCTGCGTCAGCGTCAATGCGGATAAACTCATGCGACCAGCACCAGCCAAGCCACGCCCAGCTCAGCGTGGCGTATAGAGGTAGTCAGGCAGCCACAGCACGATCTGCGGAAATACGTAAACCAGCACCATCGTGGCAAAGACCATGAACACGAAAGGCAGCGCGCCGCTGAAAATGTCCGACAGCTTCACCCAAGGTGGCGCCACGCCTTTCAGATAAAACGCCGCCATGGCGACCGGCGGCGTATTGAAGGCGGTCTGCGTGTTGAGCGCCACCAGGATGCCGAAGAAAATCGGGTCGATACCGAAGTCGTCGAGCAGCGGCAGGAAGATCGGCACGAAGATGATGATGATCTCGGTCCATTCCAGCGGCCAGCCGAGCAGGAAGATGATGGCTTGGGTCAGCAGCAGGAACTGCGTCGAGGACAGGTTAAGGGAGAGGAAAAAGTTCTCCACCACATGCTGCCCGCCGAGAACGGCGAATACCGCCGAGAAGGTCCAGGAGCCGATGAACAGATAGCAGACCATCGCCGTGGCACGCGCGGTGAGGTAGACCGATTCCTTCAACATCTGGAAATGCAGTGAGCGGTAGGCGGCGGCAAGGACCAAGCTGGAAAGCGCGCCGGCGCCGGCCGCTTCCGAGGGCGTCGCCAGCCCGAACAGGATGGCGCCGAGCACCGAAACGATCAGCAGCGCAAGCGGCAAGAATGATGTCGCCAGCGCCCACATCACCTGGCTGGTGGGAATGTCGGTCTGTTCCTTCGGCAGCTTGGGGCAGAGCGCCGGATTTATCATCGCGCGGGCGATGATGTAGACGACGTAGAGGAAGGCGAGCAGGAACCCCGGGAAAAAGGCGGCGGCATAGAGCTTGACCGCGGAGACGCCGGCCGTCGCCGCATAGACGATCAAAAGGATGCTCGGCGGAATCAGGATGCCAAGGCAGCCGCCCGCGCAGACCACGCCGGCGGAAAGCCTGGTGTCGTAACCTGCTTTCAGCATGGCGGGAAAAGCCAGCAGGCCCATCAGCGTCACCACCGCTCCGACGATGCCGGTAGCGGTCGCGAACATGGCGCAAGTGATCATGGTCGCCACGGCCAGCGAGCCGGGGACGTTTTTCATGGATATCTGCAGCGAATGGAACAGCCGATCGAGAATACTGGCGCGCTCGATCAGGTAGCCCATGAAGAGGAATAGGGGAACGGCCACGAGCACGTCGTTCGACGACACTTCGAAGGCCTTCTGCACCAAGAGCGTGAGGACGCGGTTGTCGAAGAATTCCTGGCCCGGCGTGTAATAGGCGTAGTAACCAAAGCCGACGCCCATGGCGATCAGCGTGAAGGCGATGGGAAAGCCCAGCATGATGATGAAAATAAACAGGCCCAGCATCAACATGCCGATTTGCGGGTCGGTCATGCGCCGGTCTCCTTGTGGCCTGGCAGCGGCTTCGCCCCGTCGATATCCGGCACGCCGGTTTCCGCAAGATGCTTCTTCTCGGCCATGATGATCGATTCAGTCTCTTCCACGTCATGCAGCCGCCGCGGCCACGCGCCGAGCCGGATGCAGAGGATGCAGCGGATGATCTCGGCAATTCCCTGAAGCAGCAACAGCAAGCCGGTCACAGGAATCAAGGCCTTGAGCGGAAACACCGGCACGCCGGCCGGGCTGAAGATGCTGACCTCGCGAAACGAGACCGAGAAATACGCATACTTCCAGCCGGAATAGATGAAGGCGCAGACGGCGGGCAAAAAGAAGATGATGTAGAGCACGAGATCCATGCTCGCCTGCCGGCGCGGCGGCCAAAAACGGTACAGGACGTCGGCACGCACATGCCCGTTGCGCGAGAGCGTGTAGGCGCCGGCCATCAGGAACAGGGCGCCGTAGTTGATGTAGCTGAAGTCGAAAGCCCAGCTGGTCGGCGCGCGCAGCACGTAGCGCACGAACACTTCATAGCTGATGCCGAAGGTCAGGACGAGGATCAGCCAAGCAAAAGACTTGCCGACCCAGGTGCTGAGCGAGTCAATGAAAAACAGGAAGCGGGTCATGGGACACAGATACGCGGACGTGACGGCACGACATTCCCCCTAGAAGGATCGGGTGGCGCGTTGTCGCGCCACCCGTCCAACGCCACCGGCACAAGCGTGCCGCAGCGATTTCTTAGAGCCTGATCCGATCAGATTGAATCGGATCAGACTCTCGATTCCTTAGTTATCGCGCAATCTTGCGGCGAACCGGTTCCCACCCCCGGATCAAGTCCGGGGGCAGGCTTTGCCGGATTGCGCTCTAGAGCTTCAGCACACCCGGGAAGTGATGCTCGAAGGCGCCGCGGTAGTCGGTCGCATTGTACTGCGTGTAGAATACGACGCGCCGCACCCAGGCCTTCTGCGAATCCATCACTTTCTTCATGAACGCATCCTTGGCGAGCTCGGCGATCAGGCCGTCCCAGGCCTTGATCTGCGCCTCGAACACGTCTTTCGGCGTGCGGATGACATTGACCTTATCCTTCTCGATCAGTTCCTGCAGGTCTTTTGAATACTGATCATAGGCCTTCCACTCGTTGGCGGAGGAAGCGGCCTCGGCGGCGTATTGCAGGATCGCCTTGTGCTCCGCCGGCAGCGCGTCGAACTTCGTCCTATTGATCATGATCTCGAAGTATTCAGTCGCCTGATGATGGCTGCCCATCATGTAGTTCTTGGCCACGTTCTGCGCGCCGAAACGTTTGTCCGAGGTCGGGTTGTTGAACTCGAAGGCGTCGATCACGCCGCGCTCCATGGCCGGCACGATTTCGCCGCCAGGCAACTGAGCAACCGCGAGGCCCATCGCCTGCATCAGATCGGCGGCAAGACCGACGGTGCGGTATTTCAGGCCCTTCAGGTCGGCCGCGCTCTTCACCGGATTCTTAAACCAGCCGAGCGGCTGGGTCGGCATCGGCATGGCGAAGAAGCTCTTGATATTGACCTTCATGATCTGGGTCTGCAATTCCTCGAACAGCTCCTTGCCGCCGCCGTTGTAAATCCAGCCGAGACCCTCGTTGGCGTTGAAGCCGAACACCGGGCCGGTGCCGAACAGCGAGGCCGCCTTGTGCTTGCCATACCAGTAGACGGTCACGGTATGGGCGGCATCGAGCTGGCCGCCATGCACGGCGTCGAACACCTGGAATGGGTGGACGATGGCGCCGCCGGCGAGATATTCGACATTGAGCCGACCACCCGCCATTTCGTTCACGCGCTTGGTATAGTCCCGGGCCATGTCCGAGAAGATGTCGGTGGCGGTCCAGGAGCCCTGCATCTTCAAGGTGACTGTTTGCGCACGGGAGATTTGCGGCATAGCGACGGCCGCGGCGCCCGCCACGCCAGCCCCGAGCAAGAATTTGCGGCGGGTCGACGTGGATTTCGACTTGTTGGATTTCATGATTTTCCTCCCAATCTGCTAGTCGTTGGCAGCATGAAGGCGCCTTGATAACGCCCGATAGGCCCGCCGTAGACCGGCGTTGGCTCGCAGTTTGGCCGGATTGCGGGTATTCCACAAGCCTCGTTCCGCCGCCTGCGTCATCGACGTTAGGCGTAGCCGGGGTTGTGCCCGGGGATCAAGCCATTCAAGGACCGGCCAATTTCCTGCAAAAGGTAGAACAATAACGGGCAACTTCGCCGCTTCGCCCATCCGCGCATAGGAGACCGCTCTGTGAACAGGTTCCTTTCGACGCTAGCCACCATATGGCGGCTCTCGGTGCCCTATTTCCGCTCCGAGGATCGCTGGAGGGGGCGCGTCCTGCTCGCTTCCGTGATCGCCATCGAGCTTTCCCTGGTCGGGATCGACGTGCTCATCAACCAATGGAACAACCGCTTCTACAACGCGCTGCAGGACCGCAACTGGGACGCCTTCGTAAGCGAGCTTTGGTTTTTCTGCGTGCTCGCCGCCGCTTTCATCCTGCTGGCCGTCTATCAGCTCTACCTCAATCAATGGCTGCAGATCCGCTGGCGGCGGTGGATGACGCAGCAGTATCTCCAGCATTGGCTGACGGGCGCCAACCATTATCGCATGCAGCTTCTCGGCGACGCCGCGGACAACCCGGACCAGCGCATCGCGGAAGACATTTTTATGTTCGTGGACCGCACGCTGATGATCGGCATCGGCCTGCTCAGCTCGGTGGTGACGCTGGCATCCTTTGTCTTCATCCTTTGGACCTTGTCGAACGCGGCGCCGCTCGTCCTGTTCGGCACCGCAATGCCCATACCCGGCTATCTGGTCTGGGCCGCGCTGATCTATGCCGTCATCGGCACCGGCTTCACCCATCTGATCGGCTGGCCGCTGGTCAACCTCAACTTCATGCAGCAGCGCTATGAGGCCGATTTCCGCTTCAACCTGGTGCGGGTGCGGGAGAATTCCGAGCAGATCGCGCTGCTGGAGGGCGAGAAGGCGGAGACCGGCCGGCTGCTGGCGCGCTTCGGCAATGTGGTGAACAACTGGTTTGCCATCATGACGCGGCAGAAGCGGCTCACCTTCTTCACGGCGAGCTACCGGCAGGCGTCGGTCATTTTTCCTTATATCGTCGTCAGCCCGGCCTATTTTTCCGGCGCCATGCAGCTCGGCGGTCTGATGCAGACCGCCTCCGCCTTCAACAGCGTGCAGAACGCGCTCTCCTTCTTCGTCAACACCTATCGGTCGCTGGCAGAGTGGGCCGCCGTGATCGAGCGGCTTGATGGATTCGATGCCGCCATCGCCGCCGCGAGCGCCGCCGCGGTGACGCCGCCGGTTATCCAGGTACGGGCCCGGCCCGGCCAGAACTCGGTGGAGATCGGCAACCTCGCGGTGCGGCTTCCCAACAACAAGCCGCTGGTTGACGCCGACGGCGTCAGCATCAAGGCCGGCGACCGCGTGCTGGTGACGGGCCCTACGGGCTCCGGTAAATCGACCTTGTTCCGCGCCATTGCCGGCATATGGCCGTTCGGCTCCGGAACGATTTCGGTTCCCGCCGATGCCAAGGTCATGTTATTGCCGCAGCGCCCGTATTTTCCCGTCGCACGGCTGGGATCGGCGATTTGCTATCCGGCGGTGCCGGGAACCTTCGATGCCGCGCAGATTGCAGAGGCGCTTCGCGCCGTCGGGCTTCCCGCCATGATCGAACGGCTGGAAGAAGACGGCCACTGGAACCGCACGCTCTCACTCGGCGAGCAGCAGCGCCTTGGCCTCGCCCGCGCGCTGCTGCACGCTCCTGACTTCCTTTTCCTGGACGAAGCCACCGCCTCGCTCGACGAGCCGGCGGAAGCGGCGGTCTATCGCCTGCTGCAAGAGCGGCTGCCGCGCACGACGATCGTCTCCATCGGCCACCGCTCCACGCTCGCCGCCTTCCATCGCCGCCGGCTCACGCTGACGCGCGCGGGCGACCGCTATCGCGTGCGCGAAACCGCGCTCGAACCCGCGGCTGAATAAAAAAAGGGCGGCTGCTCCGTAGAGCAACCGCCC
>Ga0082335_1005475_pt1 | contig 17511 bp, 9 predicted proteins | sample Subgrocontami58m_FD_72375 | JGI IMG/M metagenome (GOLD analysis project Ga0082335, IMG submission 72375) | Subsurface groundwater microbial communities from S. Glens Falls, New York, USA - GMW37 contaminated, 5.8 m (SPADES assembly) (version 2) ... | reverse complement strand
GTGTTCGTGGCGATGGTGATGTTCGGCGCATCCATCAGAAGGTTATAAGGGCCGTTTTGCGTGGCGATGATCGTCGCGGTTCTCCAGGTCGTGCCGTCGAAGAGCTCGACCTTGATGTCGTTGCCCATGGTGCCGTTGGCGATCCAGGAGACCGAGACCGTGTCTCCCAACACGTAGGGTCCGGGCAGGGCGTTGATGGTGAGACGGCCTTGGACTTTGGCATTTTCCGAAACAGCGTCGGTGATAAGATCCGCCCCGACGGCCTTGATTGTCGTCGTCGTGTTGGTGACGACCATGTCGTTGGGGATAGTCCAGCTGAACGTATTGCCGGTAGCCAACGGCGAAGCCAGGGCGCCGGCTCCCGGAATGGCCGTATAATTTGTGCCGTCGGTGGAAAAGTTGAGCGCGATGGTGCCGATAGTGCCGAAGCGATCCCAAGTGACGTTATACGCGGTATTCGCGCGCCACGGAACGGCCGTCGTGACGACGGTGGTGGGCGCCGTAATAGCCACGCGTCCTCTGATAGCCAAGGGGCCTCTCGAGGCGTTAACGGTGGAGTTGGTCGAGTCCTCGACGCGGACCGTCACGCCGGTGCCGATACGGTCCGGGATGGTCCAGGTTCTCGACCAGTTCGAGGCGGTCACGGCGACTATCTGTCCGCCGGCGACTTCGTTCAAACCATAGTCGATGCTGTCCTTGGTATACCAGAGACGCACGTTCGTGATCGGGCCAAACACCGATCCGGTGAGTGTAATCACCTCGCCGACCGCGTAGGTACCCGCGGGCGCGTAAGCGCCTGCCGGCAGCACGTTCATGGAGACACTTCCCTTGATCGTGAATTTACCGGTCGGAGCCGCCGGTAAATCGTAATAAACCAAGGGATCGGAGCCATCGATTACGCGCAGACGCGCATTGGTTGTCGTGATGCCGGCCGCGTTGGGGATGACCCAGTTGAACGTAAAAGGTCCCGTCGGCGATCCGCTGACGTCGACATTCTGCGTGTCTTGAGGTCCCGGGGTTGCGCGTCCATCGACCAGATTCTCCCAGACAATGGGTCCGGCGGTCATGTCCTTGGTAATTTGAAATTTGACGCTGGTGATATTCCCCTTCTTGGTCCATGTGATCGCGCGCGTATCTGCGTCCGATGTGGAAATTGACCAAGCGGTGCCATCCACCGGCAGCGTCATCGTCAAGTCGCCGCGGATCTTGAAGGCGTCGGATTCGACGATGCTGTCGGTGTCGGCCGGATCCGAGATGCGCACTTTGGCGGCGTTGGTGCGTGTCGCGCCGAGCAGCCAGGGCTGTGTGCCGTCGTTGGCGATGATGCCGTCATTGACGGTGCCTTCGATTTCGGGAAGCGGGAGCCAGCCGGCGCCTACGTTGTACTCGATCTTGACGTTGGCGGGAACGCTGGCCAGCGCGGTGGTCCACGTAATGGTGTGCGTATCCGTCGCGACCCAGACGTTGCCGGTAACGGGCGCCGTGAACGTGAACTTGGACAGCGTAGAGCTCACCGCAGTCGAGGGGTCCTCGACCGAGGAATCAGCCGCATCGACAACCTTGAGACGAAAGTTATCCTTAACAATCGGAAAATCGTTGGGAATAGCCCAGCCGTAGCTGTGTGCGCCTTGCGCGCCGCTCGGAACGGTCAGGATATCGCCGCCCGCGTTGCGGATAATGGTCCACGGGCCGCCGTTTCCGGCCGTCGAATAATAGAATTTGACGTTTTGGATGGCGCCGTGCGTATTATCCCAGTTGATGGTTTGCGAGCTTCCGATGCGCCATTTCACCGGCGTCGTGTCGTCGGGTGTCGTCATCGTAAGCTGGCCGACGATCTTGAAACCGGCGGATATCGCCGTCGTCGCCCAAGCGTCCGAGGTCGGCAGCGTCAGTACGCGGACCTTAATGGAATTTGAGTTCGTCATGTCATTAGGAATTGACGGCCACGTCTGCGAGCCATCATTGAGCGTTGTAGCGAAGATCTCGACTTGGTCTCCGTCGAACGTGCCGTCTTTGGCATATTCGACTTTCACATTGGTGACGTTGGAGCCGGTCGTGTCCCAAACAATGTTGCGCGTGGTCTCGTTGACTCTCCACACATCAAGACCGGAGGAGGCCGGAGACGTGACGACCAGATATGGCCTGACCATAAAAGCCGTCGATGCATACGCCGGCGTCGTGCCGTTATTGGCCGAAAGGCGGACTTGCGCGAGATTCGTGGCGACGGTCGTATTCGGCGCGTTCAGCGCAAAGGTATAGGAAGGCCCGGCTGCCGGCGCGATGGTTGTGATAGTGGACCAACTCGTGCCGTCGAAATATTCCACCTTAACGGTGCCGATGGTGCCGCTCGACGTGTAGTTGATGGTTAAATTGTCGCGCAAAACGTAAGGGCCCGCAGGATTGGTCAGATTGATTTTGCCCTTGATCGCGAATTGGATGCCCGAATCGCTGGTGACTTGCAGGGCGGCGATGGCCTGATAACCCACATTGGTTAGACGAAACTTCACGAAGTCGCTGATGGCGTTCGGCACTTGTACGGTGATACTTTGTCCCACCTGATCGCTGTCGATGTTGGTCTGGTAGTCGGTCCAGGTAGGAGTCGGTTGATCTGCATTGGCCGTATATTGAAGTTTGATGGTGCCGGCGCCGCTCGAGACCCAACTCACCGTCATGTTATCACCGACATAGCGCGTGGCCGGCCCGTTGGGGGCAGTCAGCGTAAGGCTCGGTTTGATGATAAACAGCGCCGAGTCCACGGAGGTCGTGTTGTCAAACGGGTTGCCGGTCGCCTTCACGCGCACACGCACCAGGTTGCTGACGGCCGCAGCAGGAATGCCCGTGCCGCCTGGGCTCCACACGTAGCTATTTCCAGAGGTCGAGCCAACGATGGAATTGGCGTAAAGATCGGTGCCGTCATTTTTCGTGTAATCGATCCTGACGTTCGTGATGCCCTTGGCTACCCAGTCTATAGAACGCGAGGTCTCAGCGGCGGTCCAAGTCGTGCCGTTAGGCTGGCTGATCGTGATACTGCCGTAGACATCGTTGTTGATCGCTGATTGGCTCATGACATCCGTCTCGTCGCCGACCATGACGACTTTCACGCGCATGTCATCGCCGACGATCCCCGCAGTGTTGGGAATGGCCCACGCCGGTGAGTACGTATAGGGTGTGCTCGGGGGGAGGAGAGTCAGCGACGCCCCGTTGATTTTTTGGCCGACGGGGTAGGTAAGGCCGTCATCCATCGAGTAATAAAGGTCAAAGCTGTCCGTCGTGCGGCCGGTGTGGCTGAATGTGATCACCGTATTGCCGTCGATACTGTAGGTTTGATTGGACGGTGCCGTCAGCGTGATCGAAGGCTTGAGCGAGATCACGTTGGAAACCTTGGAAACATTGGTTGGGTCGGCGTCGTACTGCACCTTGAGGCGCGTGGTGCCGCGCGCGGCGTCAGGGATGTTATTCCATGTGAAGCTGTGGTTGCCGTTCTGATAGTCGCCGGCCAGCGTCGTGATGTTCACGAAATCCGTGCCGTTAATAGAATACAGCAGGGACACTTTTTGGAAATTGGGAGTGCCGGCATCGGGCATCGTACCGTGATTGGTCCATTGAATATTGGTACTACCGCCGACACGCAAAACCTGCCCGCCGCTGGGCTGGATAAAATCAAATGCGCCGCGGATCTCGAACGTGGCGTCCGACAGGTCGTTGATCGTCGTCACCGAAGCATGCTGGACCTTGAGCTTGGCGTTCGGGCTGATGGCGTCGACGACGGACCACCCGACCAGCGAGCTGAGCGTGCCCGCGGAATCCAAACTGCTGTAGGGACCGCCGGGGATCTCCGTCCATGGACCCGCGTCGCTGTTCTTGGAATAATAAAGCCGGACGCTGTTGGGGTTGGCGTCGGCGCCGTAATAGCGCCATTTCACGTCTTGGGCGGAATCCACCAGCCACACCGGGCCGCCGCCGTTGTGCTGAGCCATGACGACTTTGGCTTTCATTTTCACGTTGTACGTGGATTCGTCGAAGAGATCACCGAAATTGGCGGACTCAATGCGCAAACGCACCGTATCGCTCTCCGCCGTCCTCGGGATGGTCCAGATATAAGAAGAGTCGGGGCTCACAGACGACGTCAGGATGCTCGTGTCGACGGCGGTGTTGACGAACGTGGTGCCGTTCGTCGCATACTTGATTCTCATCGCGCCGATGTTGACAGGATTAGGGACGGCTGCCGCGTCATGGCTGTCCCAGTCGATGGTGACCGTGTCGGTGACCGGGTAATTGTTGGTCAGGTTCGGGTCCACGTTTCCGTTGGGGCTCGTGATAACGAAATTCGGGCGGATCTTCACGAAATCGGATTCGTCGAAAATCGTCGACTCGTAACCGACCAGCCGTACGCGAAAATAATTGGTGAACGAATCATTGGCCGGTAGCGCGGCGGCCGGCGGGACCCAGTTGATCGTCTTGTTGGTTTGGGCTGTGGCGTCCAGTGGGATATTGGTCCAGATCCCACCGCTGTCCTTGGTGTATTCGAGTTGGACGTTGCCCATGGTGGACGGCGTTTTGGTCCAAGTGATGGTGTAGCCGGCTGGCGTGCCGATGAGCCAGACCGGCGGCGACGGGTTATTAGGCGGCGCCGTAATGAGCACCGATCCGATGATCTTGAACGAGGCGGAGGAGACGCCGATGACGCTTGCGTCTTCCGAGCCGCCGGGTAAATGCACGATCTTGATCTTATAGTCGCCCGGGATCGATGGGCTAGGTCCGCTGAACGGCGCCGAGGCGGGATTCCATGACAGAGTTTGTTCGTTGGCGTTGGTGCCGCCAGCCGTCGAGTTATAAAGCACGGTGGGCCACGTGTTGTAATCGCCGTTGGCTGAGAGATAAACTCTGACGTTTTCCAGATTACCGGCGGGGATCCATTTGATGCTGATGCCGGAATACGGCTCGTTACCGGTATTGGGTCTGACGTTGGTGATCTTCGGTTTAATCGTAAAGTTATAGTCGGACAAGTCCGTGTAGACAACGGTGCCGTCATCGCCGCGCACGCGGATCTTCACGGTGCTGCTCACGACCGGCGGAACGGTCCACACGAGGTTCGCCGGGCTCGGACTGACACCGGTGGGCAGTGCGGCGGAGATTGGGGTGAAGCCGATCCCGTCCGTCGTGTATGCCACGTCGACTTTCAGAATTTGAGGGGAAACCGTCCATGTGATGCCATTGGGCGAATTGTAAGCGTCGCCGACGTACAGCACGAGACCCGCCGCGGTAGGCGCATCGACGCGGGCCGTCGGAATGACGGTGAACATGTTGGCCGACGTCGCCGTGATGGTGCCGTCGCTGAGGCTCGAGATCCTGATCCTCCCGAGAGCGCCGCTGGTGATAGCTTGGTCCGGGACCGTCCACCGGTAAACGCCGTGACCCGCGTAAGGAGGCGTGTCCCCCACCGCGCCGGGCGGCGTGGAAAAGTAATTGACCGCGAGCGAAGACGCATCGACCGGAGTGGCCACCGTATACCAGTTGATCCCGTTGTTCGGCGTGTATTCGATCTTGATGTTGCCCCAGCTCGTCTGACCCTGATAATCCCAGGTGATGTCATACGTTTTTTGAGATTCCATGGTGATGCCGCCGGCGTTGGGTGCGGTGATCTGCAAACCGCGCTTCACGGTGATCGCCGCGGCGGTCACGGAATTCACCGTCGCATCGCTATTGCTCTGGATCTTGAAATAGACGTTATTGCCGGGACTCACCAGATCCTCGACCTTCCAGGTGAAATCGATCTGCGCGGACGGGTCCGTGCCGAGCGCGATGTCGTTGGCGTCGGTGCCGGCGGGCCTCTTGGCGACGGTCCAGGGACCGCTCGGGCCGGCGGTCGAATAATAAAGCGTGCCTGTTATGCCCGCGCCGTTGAAATTGCCGTAATTGGTCCACGAGATCGTCTGGCTCGTACCGACCGTCCACGTCTGCCCGCCCGTCGGAGCGGCCATGACCAATTTACCCTTGATCTCGAAATTCGCGTTGGAATCGTCGTAGTTGCGGTCGGGCGTGCCGATCGTGATGGTCGGGGTGAGTATTCTGATCTTGACGGTGGTAGCCATCGTATTTTGGGTGGCCAGCGTCGCCGGAATGGTCCACTGATAAGTCCCCGCGTTGGCGCAAGGACTGGTGGTGATGTCACGCCATCCGCTGTTGAGCCAAGCTTGTATCGTGAGCGCATGGTTTGTGCCGCCGCAAACGCCGCCGGTCTTAAGATCGTCAGCGATCTCCCAGTTAATATTGACAGGGTCACCGACCCGATAAGTTTCACCCCCATCGGGCACGACCACTTTAAGCGGAGGAAATTCCAGCGTAAACCAGGACAGCATAATCGCCGGTAGGTCTGGGGGTACGGTGGCAGTGCCTCTTATAAACCTGAAGTTCGTGTTACTGGTCAATTGCCCGCGCAGCGAATACTCATCCAGCCACGTATTAACGCTAGTGACAACGCCCCTATCAACATAGGCCGAGAACACGCCCAGGGTCCGACTGAGCACGGTGCCGTTTGTATCCGTCCCCGCCGTGGTTTGATCGGAGTTGGCGGCGCCTGCCGGACTGATGGACAAGCGGTTTTTCTGGGTATAGGCGTTATCTTTAAATTCGATAAGAAACCAGGAAACATCTACCTGTTGATTGGCCACGCCCACTTCGAAGCGGCTGAAAGTAAGTGTGTCGGGGGCCCCATCGGTCAACTGGCCGTCCACATGCAAACGTGTTTCAAGGCCGGCCGTGGCCGTGCCGTTGCGATGCGACATAAAGAGTATGGATTTGGTCGGGTCTACGTTCAGAAGCTCGCCCAGCTCATAAGCCTGTCCGGAAGCTGTCGGTCCTTCATAAACCGGGCTGATGGTCCCCGTAGTACCGCCGGTCTGTGTGAATTTATACCGCTTGCCGGTGGCGGCGACTTGAAACATCCGGTTCGACATGGCCGCCGTCCAGGTGGTGCCGGTGCCTGTCACGGCCGCGCTTCCATTCGTGACGGCAACCGTTCCCGCGCTATAGATCGCGGGCGTCGTGTAACTGAGGCCGGTGGCGGCGATCTGGCAGAGTCCGCTTTGCACCGCAACGTCTTCATCAAATTCGACGACCTGATAAAAAACGTCTGAGAAATAACTGCTGGCGGAGTCGGTTCTCTGAATTCTCAGTTTGTTCGCCGCCGTAAAGTAAGCTTGATATTGATAATTTTCATCGGTACTGACCGAGGATCCGCTGTAGGATTTCCAGTTGATCAGAGCGATGGTCCGCGATTGATCGATGCTCTGCGGCAGCGTGATGGTTTTTTGCCGGCCGGCGGCGGTGGTGGCGTCACCGAAGACCGTGAGACCGGTGGTGACGGTCACGCCGGAGACGAACTCCACGATCATGAATTCAACGTTCACCGCGGCCGCGCCAAAACGCACGAACGTGATGGTGCGCTCGTCATCCAGCGTGGCAAACACGTCGCGATTGATGCGGCGGTCGGATCCCGTTGAAGCGGTAACGAAGACTACGCACTTGGATAGGTCCAGCATGACGGGCGTCACAGTTCCCAAATATCCGTCGGCATAGTTCAAATCCCCGTTGGGATCCGCGAGATCCAATGAATTGATCTCGATGGTTCCCAGCGCCATGCCCCCGCGGACGATGCGCTTGATCTGGTAAGCCTCGGCCGAAGCTGCAAAGCAAAATGTAACCGCTGCGACGGCAAAACCCAAAAACCATTTGGCGACAGTTTTATTCCGCATACAGCGCTCCCGCCGCCGGGGCTTTTTTCAAGAGCGTCAGCGCGACGGCCTTGGTACCCAGAACGGGCAGCTCCGCTTCCGGTCTCTTGTCCCCTTTCTTGTCTTCGAACAAGAGTTCATAATTCACCTTGACCGTGTCTCCCGGCTTGATCTCGGAAAGAGCCTTGACGCCGGAAAGCCTCAGCTTTTTGTCGAGGGGAATGAGCATCTCCTCAGTTCCCGCCGTTTCGGACTCGGCAAACTGCACGGCCAGCTTATTCTTCCAAATCGTCACTACCTGGCCGCTGATGGTCTTGGAGACCGTCTTCAGTTTTTTTTCTTCAGCCTTGGCGGCTTTGGGCGCCGCCGTCACCTTCTCGACACTTTTCAAAGTAACTGCGGGTTTTGGCCCGGCTTCGACACTCTTAGCCTCTAATTCATCGGAAACCTTGGCGGAGGTTTTCTTGGGATCGTAGTTCAGCGCCGCGAGAAGTTCCTCGTCGGTCACCGCGCTCTGAGCGGCGGCAGCGATGGATGACCCCAGGAGGGACGCTCCAAAAAACGCCGCCATCAATGCCGTGATAATAACCCGGCGCGGCGGCACGTTCTTTTTGTTATCCATATTTTTGTTCAGAGCCAGTATCCGCTCCCGATGCAGCATCCAGCTCAGGAAAAGGTCGTGCCGGCGGATCCTGAGGACGGCGCGGGTCGTCATCGAGGACCCTCCCCGTTGGACGGCGTTTGAGACAAGGGACTGCCGGTGACGAGAGATTCCTGCATTTGGCTGACGACATTTTCGTAGTGAGCCTTCAAGCGTTCGCGGCTCACATAAAAATAAACGGAAAAAACAGTCGCCACGACAAGCGCGCCCAGTGCAGCGGCCAGGAGACGGCGAAAAAGTGTGTTTTGGGGGCGGGCAGCTTCCGCGCGCGTTTCGACGGCTTCTATCATGCCTTGCTTCACACGTTCCGTAAAAGTTTCGGAACCAACGACGCCGCCGCGGCCGAGACGTTTTTCCAGAAGCGCTGTCTCATCCGCACTCATGGCTTCCACGTACCTCATATAGGAAGCGGGGTCTATTCCCAGGTTCGCAAGGACCTCTTTCGCCTCCTCGCTCATATCTGGCGCGCCCACTACAGGCGTCCCCGCATAACTGCCGAGACTGGTGCACGTCTCACCGGACGACAACCCCTGCCGATGCACGTGGCGCGTCAACTCGGCAAGTTGCTGCGATTTCTCGACGAACGTGGATTTGAAGCGCGATTCGAAAAGATGGCCGCGCCGGTCATACCGGCCGTTGAAGTATTTCGTGTAGAGGGAATTCAGACCGTGCATGATCTCGGAGATGGTCGAGCCTGGACGGGGCTCGAGCAAGAGGGTTATGCGCTGCGGGAGCAGGGAAAACGCATAGAGCCTGAATTGGTACTGCTTCTTATATTTGGCGAGGAGATCCATAAACATTTTGTGATCCGCCTTATCCTTGAAGATCACTTGCCCTTCGATGCATTTCGACGTCACGTAATAAATACTGCCTTCTACGTGAATTCTCGGCAATCTCGGCATCTCGAGGGGCTCCTTCGGAGGGTGCCAGGCTCTTTTCCCTCCGGGTGCCTGGCACTTTCGGCAGATTCCAAAAAAAACCAGGCCCAACGGTCCGCCGACGTTCTAGTGGCGGAAAACAACCGTGCCTGGACTTCCACTTTCGCGGCAACCTGCCAATCCATCGCGAAGCGATGCCCGCCGAAGATCTAGTGGCGGGCCCACACGACGATGGACGCACGGCTTTGCGCCCTCAAGTTACCTTGTCCGCCACACATCGTGGACGGATCCGCCAAGGCTCTGTGGTGGACTCGCCGCACATCGCGGACGAGTCCGCCGAAGTTCGCCTCAATGCTCCGGTGAATCCGTCCACAAAAGCATTGTGGACGAATCCGCCGATGCCTTAATGGCGGACTCTGTGGCGGGAGTTTGCTATTTTCGCTTATGTAATCCGTTGTCAATTATTACTTCGGCTATTTAATCCTATTCAAATATTACATATTTTTTCAAAGGAAGTCAAGAGGGGACTGAATTATAATTAATAAACCAAATACTAATATCTAGTTTATTCCGAGGCCGCCTCTTTTGAGACAAGGACTCCCGAGGATGTGGAAGCGGCTACCGGAGAAGGCGCTCCCGCACCAACGTCTTCGGCTTTCTTGAGGGTGAGTTTCTTCTGCGTGGAAAAATTATAAGTTTCAACTCTCTTGCCCTTTTCGTACAGGGTGCTGACCACGCCGTTCATGACATCCCCCTGCCAATCACCGCGCATGGAGAGGCTGCTTTCGCCCTCCTTGATCTGCTGATAGGTTTCCCAGGAGCCTTTGTCGGAATTCTCATAAGCGGTTACCGTATAGCCCACCGGCGGAAAGCCCTTTGGCTCGAGACCTTTCATACTGATTTTACCGTCCGCGAAAGAGAGGACGTCATTGACTGGTGCCTTGCCTTTGCCGTCCAGCGGCGGGGCGTAAGAAACTTCCCATTCAGTATTGAGGAGCTCAGCCTCGCGCTGCATCCGCAACTCTTCGATCGTCGATCTCTCGGATTTCTTCTTCAAGTCCTTGCTGGCTGCATGGACCGTTGAAATCGATTGCGTCATAACCAACAACGAAAGCAGCGCTATCAGAAAATTCTTCATACCGGGCACCCCTTTAGAAATTAATTAATACCTAGTAAATAAGTGTATTATTAAGTGGTACTATACATGCCTAATGCTGAAAACGCAAATAATTATTCAGAGCCTTTATATTGTGCTCCCACCGCGGCTCGATAGCTTGGGATCAATCGAAGCTCGTTGGGCGCGAGCCAATAATTGACGTCCAACGACTTTAAGGGCCATATAGCCCTGAGGTGCCCGCCGTCCTCCATCGTGAGATGCTTTTCACCAAACCGGTTCACAAGCTCGGCGAGGACATCGCGGTCCAGTGATTCCTCATCGGTGTCTTCCAAAAAGAAATAATAAGCGCTCAGCTTTCCGTCGATAAAAACCAGGCGGAGCAAGGCGCTTCTCGTGCCGAAATTAACCGAAGAAACTTCAAACAGCTTCGCCCGGCCTTCGTTTTCAAAGCTCACCAACGGATAAAAAACAGGATCCTGAGTTGCCGGTATGAGCTCGCGGCCGATGCATTTCTGCACGGTATCCGGCGTCATCCCCCATTCCGCGCCCATGATGGCCGCCTCGCCTTTGGCTGGAAGGGCCTTGGTGGCAGCTGGAACAGCCGGCGATTTCAGCGGAGCAGCGCCGCGCATGAGAAATACGGTAAGTAATAAAAGCGCCCCTGCGCCCAAGAAGATCGCGCCCGTCCGGCGCAGACTCATGAGGCTTTCGGCACAAAATCAGTTTTCTTCTTGGCGAACGGCGCGAGGCTGCCTTCGGGTACGGCAAAAACACGGTTCTCGGGCCGGACCGCGACAGCAACGGTTTTCGAATCAGGATCCGCTTTACCAAAGAAAAGCATTTTTTCTTTTTCTTCGGTGCCGATTTTTTCGCGTAAACGCACGGAGGGTGTCTCCTGAAAACCGTGTTCCGTCTTGGGGTCGAGCGCATCCACGCCGAAAAGATTTGATAGCTGATTCAAGAGTCTTTTAACTTCCATGGCGTCGGCAGGCTCTCCCGAAGAGTCAAACCGCCATTCATCGACGGCCGGAGCGGAACCTTCCGGATCGCGGTGCGTCAGAGACACCTCGACGCGCCCGTTGGACGCGAGTTCTAGGCGGGATATCTTGGAAATATCAGCGCTCATGACACGCAGATCGGCGAATGCCTTATAATCGATTTTAGAGTCCTTATTCCATAAACCAAGAACCCCGAGTAGATTCTTTTTTACGACCAGGACTTCGTGGCTCCCGCCGTCTCGGACAAAATTCTCGACGGCCGTCGGACGCAATGGGCTTAAATAAGTAGCCTGGCTTTTTCCGACCGTCAGGTCGAACTGGATGCGGATCCCCTGTTTGTCATCAATTTTAAAATCCGTAAGCAGATCCTGCGCATCCGCCCGCACCTCGCCGCGCAGATCCGAAAATTCCTTCACCAGCGCCTCCACGGTATCCTTGCGTGCCGGAGCACCGTAACGGCTTTCGAGCGTCCATTCTCCGGAGGCGTCCTTGAGCAGCACGGCGGGGCTGTCGCCGGCCTGCCGGATTTCGATCCGGGTCACAAACGCCGGAGAAAGCCCCGGGTTGAGCGTCCTTTCTTCGGCAATAGATATTTCGTTCGCAGGATGGCGCTGAGCGGTTTTTTTGAAGAACACTCCTGCCGACAACGCCCCCACCACCAGGAAAAGTGCGACCAGTCTCTTCGGCTTCATTCGACCCCTCCTGCAGGGACCCTGGATCTAGAAGGGGCTGGGGTCACTTCCCTATCCTCGAAGCAAGATAGATCTCTTTTTCTTTGCGTCGGAAAAACGAACGTGCCCATGCGAATACTAGAAACACCGCAGGGACGAGTGCCATCGTGAAGAATTTATACCAAAGTTTTTCAGCCGGAGAAAGCTTGCGGATATCGCGAACAGGCGCCACCTTGGACCGGATACGCACGAGGTCCTGTCCGAGCGTCAATCCGTCGACAATGTTCGCATAAAAATTGATGTTCCCGGCATTCTGGATAAGCTCTTCGCTGAACGCCTTGGAGCTGCCGACCACGAGCAGCTTGCCGGGTTTGGCGTTTTCCATCTTGGGACCGCCTTCAGCATCCGCCTCGGCCCATTTCGGTGCGGGGGCGCCGCCGAAAGCGTCCGGAAACTGTCCTTCCAAGAGCACCGCCAAAGGAAAACGGCCCGTTGAAACGCTTCCCGGGGCAGGCTTCGTATTCTGCGGCGTCAGATTTTCTCCGGTAAACGGCATCCTCCAGCTCTTCGGCGAAGACGTAAAAAGTACCGTCTGATGCAGACCGAGACCTGCGGCTGTGGCTTCGGCAACCTCGAGCGCCGAACCCCACAGATAAAAAATGGCCGGCAGACGATTCGTCAGCGACGCCGAACGGTTGATCTGGTCCTCGCGCACGACGATTTGGTTGGGAAACAGGACCGGCATTTCCATCGCGAACGGGCCCACCGTTTGCCCGGTCGCCAGCGAAATGACCTGCGAGCTCTCGTCCATCAGCATATCCTCGGCGATCTTGACGCCGAACTTCTCGAGCAGCGCATTGATGCCGAGCGCCTTCTTTTCGGGAACGGCCTGAATGCCCGTTTCTTCACGGCGAAACGTATATTCGAAACCCTCGGCCCCCACAACGACACTGCCGCCGGCGCGAAGATACCGGTTGATCTCGAAACGTTGGCGATCCGTAAGCGGGCCGGGGTTGAGCAAAAGAAGGGCCGATGCCTTGTCTGGAACAGAGCTCTCCTTCGTGAGAGCGACGCGGGTCGCCCGGTAGCCGTTATTGCGCACGAGGAGCGTCGCCGTGTGAAAATCATCCTCTACCTCCTCCTGCTGACCGGCAGCTTGAGTCGTCGATCGCAGGTCGGCCGGTAACTCGGTGCGTTTTACCGGTGCGAAGATCGCGACCTCCGGTTTTTCGTCGAACGTCATCTTGTGGACGCGCGAAATAAGCTGATATTCGAGATCATAAAGCGTCTGCGGCATGATGCGGGGAATGATGTCGCTTGGCTTTTCCTTGTACTCGATGAGAAGCGTCGAATAGATGAGCTTGAGCCCCACCTCGTCCTTCTGGACCGATTCCACCTGGAACGGGATCACGCCGCGGTCTTTGAGCTTCTTTTCAGCGGATTCCTTTTCATCGGTGATCGCTTCGAGATGGATCACCTGATATTTGAGCTTGCTCCCCGAGGCCTCTCGGAGCTCTTCGAGTTTGTCCATGACTTCGCGCTCGAGCGTCTTGAGCGACGTCGGCATTTTATCGACCGGCGAGATGTAGAGCTTGATCTGGACCGGCGCCTTGAGGGACTTGAGGATGCCGAGGGAAACATCCGAGACCGTGTAAAGCTTTCCCTCCGTCAGATCAAGCCTGGGCAAAGGCAGGTCGTGCGCAAGCCAGTTGAAAAGCACGAACGCCGCCGCGCACGCAGGCAACGAGGGGAGTCCGGCTCCCCCCAGGCGCGCGGCAGCGACATGAAGATCGGTATCCTCGACATCGGCACCAATTCGATCCACCTGGTCCTGGTCGAGATCGGCCGCGACCTCTCCTTCGACGTGATCGGCCGGGCCAAGGACATGACCCGCCTGGGCGACGGCACCCTCAAGAGCGGCTTCATCACGCGCGAGAAATTCGAGCGCGGCCTCGCCGTGGTCAAGCACTTCGTCCAGCTCGCCCGCAATCGCGGGGTCAGCAAGCTGTTCGGGTTCGCCACCGCCGCCATCCGCGAGGCGAGCAACGGCGGCGAGTTCGTCGAACGCCTTCAGCGCGAGGCCGGCCTCACCCTGCGCACCGTCACCGGCGAGGAGGAGTGCCGCCTCACCTACCGCGCGGTCCGCCACTTCATGGACCTCTCCGGCCCGCCCTCGCTGATCATCGACATCGGCGGTGGCTCCGCCGAATTCATCGTCGCGACGAACAAGGAGCTGCTGCACGCGCGCAGCCTCAAGCTCGGGGGCGCCCGCCTCAAGGACCTCTTCCTCCCCGACTACCCGGTCTCCAAGGGCGACCACGCCCTGCTCCACCGCCACCTGCGCGATTCGCTGCAGCACGAGCTGGAAGATCTGCGCGCCTTCCCGATGCGCCAGGTGATCGGGACTTCGGGGACCCTGATCAATCTCGGCTCCGTGATCAGCGCGCGCCGCGACGGCGAGCCGCTCACCAACCCCCAGGGCTTTTCCTTCACGCTCGAAGAACTCGTGGATGTGCACAAGGACATGGCCCGCACCGAGGAATCCGAACTGGGCGGGATCAAGGGGATCGACCCCAACCGGAAGGACATCTTGCTGCCCGGCGCCTGCCTGATGATCCATGTGCTGGAGTCGCTCGGGCTGGAGACCGTGACGCTGTGCGACAAGGCGATCCGCGAGGGGGCGGTGCTCGACTACATCGCGACCAACCGGCCCCGCCTCGCGCTCGAAGCCGAGATCCCGAACGTGCGCCTGCGCACCGTGCTCCAGTTGGGCAAGCGCTGCGAGTACGACGAGGCCCACGCCAAGGAGATCGCCCGGCTGTCCCTGGCGCTGTTCGATCAATTGCCGCTGCCGCGCGATTTGCGACCCGGCGCCCGCGATCTGCTCGAGTACGCCTCCCTCCTCCACGACATCGGTTACCACGTCAGCTACGACCAGCACCACAAACACGCGTGGTACCTGATCAAGAATTCGGAGCTGTCGGGCTTCACGCCGGGGGAGGTGGACGTGATCGCCTGCGTGGCGCGCTTCCACCGCAAGCGGGGCCCGAAGCGCAAGGACCCGGTGCTCGCCGGACTCTCGAGCGAGGACCGGCGCACGATCGAGGTGCTCGCGGCGGTGATCCGGGTGGCCGAGGCGCTCGACCGCAGCCACTTTCACGTGGTCGAGTCGCTCAAGGTGGTCTCGCGGCCCAAGCAGGTGACCGTCCGGCTCACCGCGAAGGACGACGCGGCGATGGAGATCTGGGCGGCGCGCCAGCGGGTCGGGCTGCTCGAGAAGCTGATCGGACGGCCGATGATCTTCGAGGTGAAGCTCGCACCTCGCCCGGCGCGGAATTCGCCTCGGCCGAACCCACGAACTCGAGCGTGAAGGCCCGCCAGGGCCGCAACCGACGGGACTACGGATTATACGGATTGTCCGGATTGCACGGATTGTCCAACGGCAGAAGGTGCGATTCCTCGCCAGATCGTCGAAAATGCGACGATGTTGCCGGTGTGCAACATGGCGCCAAGCCGCCGACATCCACACCCGCTCGATCCGACGCCGCTCCAGTTGCTGCTTCCTCGGGGACGAACTCCAAGCTGTCCCAGGTAAGGGCCTGCGAAACAAGAGCATCGCGGAGAGGCAAGCCGCGAGGACCGCCCAGTCGGGCGGTCCGGAGGCGGCGCGATAGAAGAGGGGAGCAACGAAGCAGGGGGCCAGAAGCGCCGAGCAGACCGGGCACAATTCTCCGGGGTGCGGTACTCAGGATGGAGGTGAGTCGCCCGGGGACTGGAGCTCGCGGAGCACCTTCGCCGGGATCGGCTTGAGGTCCCAGACCAGCCCGATCCACGACATGGCCCGCAGCAGGTAGTACGTGACGTCGATTTCCCACCAGCGGAATCCCTGACGCACGCTGGCCTGGCAGTGATGGTGGTTGTTGTGCCAGCCCTCGCCGAACGTGATGAGCGCGACCAGCCAGTTGTTGCGGCTGTCGTCGTTGGTGGGGAAGCGGCGGGACCCGAACAGGTGGGTCAGCGAGTTGACCGTGAAGGTCCCGTGGGCCAGGGTGACGGTCGAGATGAAGAAGCCCCAGATCAACATCTGCCACGCCCCGGTGCCGAGATCGGGAAGATAGGCGCCCAGTACCGCGCCCAGCCCGAACATGGAAAGGGCGAGGGCGAGGGGCGCGAGCATGTCGAAACGGTCGAGGAAGCGCAACTCCGGGAATTTCGCGAGGTCGGGAATCCAGCGGTAGTCCTGCTTGAAGTTGGCGATTGAAGAGAACCAGAGGAAGTGGCTCCACCAGAAGCCGTGCCGCACCGGCGAGTGGACATCCTCGGGCATGTCCGAGTAGAGGTGGTGATGGCGGTGGTGTGAGGCCCACCAGAGCGGGCCGCGTTGGACCGCGGAACTGCCCAGCAGTGCGAACAGGAATTGACAGGTCCGCGAGGTGCGGAAGCTGCGATGGGAGAAATAGCGGTGGTAGAAGCCGGTGATCGCGAACATCCGCACGGCATAGAGCGCCGCCGCCACCGCCACCGCAGGCCAACTCCAGCCGACCCAGACCACCGCGGCGCAGACCAGGTGCATGAGCCAAAAGGGCAGGGAACGCACCCAGTCGATCCGGTCTTTCTCGCCGGGCGCAAGCGCGAGGTCCCCTCGCCCGGTGTCGAACCAGGCGACGATCGAGGTCCGGAGCGACTTCCGCGGGCGCGCCGCGGCGGGAACCACGTCCGCGGTCGGTGTCGCTGCGGATTCGGGTGGCGGGAGGGAATCGGCGGTTGTGGTTGTGGCGGTGGAGTGGATCGCGGGAGTGGCTGCGGTCGGTGCGTTCGTCACCACGGGCTGGCCTCCGGTCATCGGGGTACGACCGCGGCATTTTGCCATCGCGGCCGGCTCGCCGCAAGGGCTTTCGGCGTCGCGTCGTCGCTGGCTCGAGACGGGGCTCAAGAAATCGTCGACACGTGCCGATGAATGGCATACATGGGGAATTGGAGGGATGGTCACCCCGGCTGTGAGGGCGGTCGGGGTGTCCGCATGGAGAGGGAACGTCGATGGAAATCAACCGATCTGAGGGTCTGTCCGGACCCGGGCGCGTGGAAGGTCCGCGCTACGTAACTCGAGTCCCACCCAGCAATGTGGCTCCGTCCCTCGGGACGGACCGGGTCGAGATTTCGGAGGCCGCGCGCCTCTCGAGCGCGCTCGCTCGCCTCCCCGAAGTCCGACTGGAGAAGATCCGCAACCTCCGGGACCTGATCTCTCGCGGGGAGTACGAGAGCGAGGAGAAGTTCCGCGTCGCGGTCGAGCGCTTCCTGGAGGAGATCGGAGCAGCTTAGGGCTTGGATTCACAGCGCGGCTGCCGCCGCAACCGACGGAACTACGGATTATACGGATTGTCCGGATTGCACGGATTGTCCAACGGCAGAAGGTGTGATTCCTCGCAAGCACGACGCTCGCAGAATCTTGCTGC
>Ga0082335_1005473_pt1 | contig 17514 bp, 19 predicted proteins | sample Subgrocontami58m_FD_72375 | JGI IMG/M metagenome (GOLD analysis project Ga0082335, IMG submission 72375) | Subsurface groundwater microbial communities from S. Glens Falls, New York, USA - GMW37 contaminated, 5.8 m (SPADES assembly) (version 2) ... | reverse complement strand
CCCCCCGCCGATCGCGCAGCTCCTCTTCAGCGACACCCGCATGGCACTCGTCTGGCTCGTCATCCGCGTCTACGTCGGCTACGCCTGGCTCGAGGCCGGCTGGCACAAGGTCACCGACCCCGGCTGGGTGAGCACCGGCGCGTCGCTCCAAGCCTTCTGGGCCAGGGTCGCCGCGGTCCCGGCCCCGCCCGCGAAGCCCACGATCACGTACGACTGGTACCGCTCGTTCCTCCAGATGCTGCTTGATGCCGGCACCTGGACCTGGTTCGGCAAGCTCGTCGCGTACGGCGAGCTCTTCATCGGCATCGCGCTCATCATCGGCGCCTTCACCGGCGTGGCCGCCGTCGCCGGGGGCTTCATGAACATGAACTTCATGCTCGCCGGCAGCGCCAGCACGAACCCCGTCCTCCTGCTCCTCGCCTTCCTGCTCATCATGTCCTGGAAGACCGCCGGATACCTCGGCCTCGACAACGTCCTCCTTCCGTTCCTGGGCACGCCCTGGAAGGTCGGCCGGCCTGGAGTCACGCAGCCGCAGCTCGCGCCCGCGCAGAAGGCTCTCTAGAGCACCCGTCTCCAGCGCGGCCCGAGAGGGGCGGAACGGTCCGCCCCTCTCGCACGTTCTGCGAGATCGCGCCATGATCGTTGGATGAGCGGGGGGACGCGGCGAGGACGGGCGGCCGGCGGGATCTCGCCGCGGCTCCGGTTCGCGGCGCTCGTGCTCCCGATGTTCCTGGTCGTCGCCTACGTCGCGCTCGACTACTTCTTCCTCGAAGCCGCCCTCCCGCGCGTCCCCTCGCACATCGCCCAGGCGATCATCGGCGTCGCCGCAGTGTTCGCGTTCTCGCTCGTCATCTTCGGGCGCCTGGCGGAGGTCCATGCCCGCGAGGTCGAGCAGCGTGAGACGCTCGAGGAGCTCACCGCACAGCTCGAGGCGAAGCGTGTCACCCTGCAGGCGCTCAACGCCGCGGGCCTCTCGCTGAGCGCCGAGCTCGCGAGCGAGCTCGTCCTGCAGAAGATCGCCGACCTCTCCCGTGGTCTCGTGAGCGCGAGGTATGCGGCGCTGGGGGTCTTCGACGCCGACGGGCGGATCGCGCAGTTCTGGACCGCCGGCATCGGCGAGAGCGAGCGCGCCCGCATCGGCGAACCGCCCGAGGGCCGCGGGATCCTCGGTCTCCTCCCGCGCGAGGGGCGACCCATCCGGCTGCGCGACCTCGCGAGCCACCCCGCGGCGGTGGGCTTCCCTCCCGGCCACCCGCCGATGCGGTCGTTCCTCGGCGTGCCGGTGCTCTGGCGCGGCCGCTCGGTCGGGAACCTCTACCTCACGGAGAAGATCGGCGCCGAAGAGTTCAGCGCGGACGACGAGGCGGCGCTCGTCACGCTCGCGGCGCAGGCCGCGATCGCGATCGAGAACGCCCGCCTGTACGAGCAAGTGAGTCGCGTCTCGGTCCTCGAGGAGCGGCACCGGATCGGCATGGACCTCCACGACGGCGCGATGCAGACGCTCTACGGGCTCGGCCTCCTCATCGAGAGCGCCGCGGAGGAGATCCACCGGCGTCCAGAGCTCGTCCGGCAGGACCTCGGGCGTGCGGTGGACCGCCTGAACGCGGCCATCGCCGATCTCCGCTCGTACGTCCTCGGGCTGCGGCCGATCGGGGGAAGCGAAGGCCCGCTCGCCGAGTCGCTTCCGGCGCTCGTCGAGCAGATCGCGTCGAACGCGCTGCTCGTGACGACGGTGGACGTCTCGCCGAAGGCCGAGGGGCTCCTCGACCGCGAGGCTCGCGAGGCGATCTTCTACGTGGCGGCGGACGCGCTCGGCAACGTCGCCCGGCACGCGCGGGCGCACCGGGTGAGCGTGCACCTTGGGGTGGAGCAGAATAGGGTCGTCCTGGACGTCGCCGACGACGGCGTGGGATTCGAGTCCGGCCGGGCGATGGACGGGTTCGGCCTCCGGAACATGCGCGAGCGCGCGTTCGCCGTGGGCGGGCTCCTCCGGGTGGAGACCGCGCCTGGAAAGGGAACCCGGGTCCGGCTCGAGCTGCCGGTGAAGGAGGGCGAACCGTGACGGTCAAGACAGACGTGCGGGTGATGCTCTGCGACGACCACGAGGTGGTGCGCGAGGGACTCCGAACGCTCGTAAGCCGCCAGGAGGGCATGGCCGTCGTGGGTGAGGCGTCGAGCGTCAAGGAGGCCATCGAGGCCGCGACCCGCTCGCGTCCCGACGTCATCATCATGGACGTCAGGCTCCCGGACGGGAGTGGCGTCGAAGCCTGCCGCACGATCCGCGAGGCACGTCCCGAGACGCGGGTCATCATGCTCACCTCGTACGCCGACGACGAGGCGCTCTTCGCGTCGATCGTCGCCGGGGCATCTGGGTACCTCCTGAAGCAGACCCGCGGCCAGGCGGTCATCGACGCGATCCTGGCGGTCGCGAGCGGCCGCTCACTCCTCGATCCCGACGTGACCGGCAAGGTGCTCGAGCGCGTCCGCAAGGGACGCGGCGACGAGGATCCCGCGCTCGCTTCGCTGACCGAGCAGGAGCGGAAGGTGCTCGAGCAGCTCGCCGAGGGCAAGACGAACCGGGAGATCGGCGAGGTGCTCTTCCTGTCCGAGAAGACGGTGAAGAACTACGTGAGCCGCATCCTCGACAAGCTCGGCCTGAGCCGACGAGCCGAGGCGGCCGCGTACATGGCGAAGCGGACCCGCCGGCTCTGACCTCCGTCCGATGGGCGGGCACACGGGACGGACCTCCGCCGCCCGGAGCACGCCGCCGCCGGGTCGTGGTACTGTAGCAGCCGATGCGCGGCCACCTCAGCGCCGACGGGTTTCGCATGGAATGCATGTGTTGTATGCGCATGCCTCCGCGCGGGGATGGAGCGTGTGGAACCTAGCCTATTGAAGTAGACCGGCGTCACGAGGTTCAGCAACCCAGACCCGCGAGGGCACGGCCCGAGCGGGTTTTTTCGTTCGCGAATCCCCTCGGTGTGCCCGCGAGGCGGCTCTCCGCACGACGACCACATCTCGAGGAGGAACGAGCGATGAGCGACGACCACGACAGGAAGTACCGTTTCGAGACCCTGCAGGTCCACGCGGGCCAGGAACCCGCACCTGGCACGAACGCCCGCGCGGTGCCGATCTACCAGACCACCTCGTACACCTTCAACGACGCCGACCACGGAGCCCGCCTGTTCGCGCTCCAGGAGTTCGGCAACATCTACACGCGGATCATGAATCCGACGACCGACGTGTTCGAGAAGCGGATGGCGGCACTCGAGGGTGGCATCGGCGCGCTCGCCACCGCGAGTGGCCAGGCCGCGCAGTTCCTCGCGCTCGCCACCATCGCGCAAGCGGGAGACAACGTCGTCTCCACGAGCTACCTCTACGGAGGCACGTACAACCAGTTCAAGGTGACGCTCCCGCGCCTCGGCATCGGCGTGAAGTTCGTCGAGGGCGACGAGCCCCAGGACTTCGCGAAGCTCATCGACCGCAAGACGAAGGCGCTCTACGTCGAGACGATCGGCAACCCGAAGTTCAACATCCCGGACTTCGAGGGCCTCGCCGCGGTCGCTCATGAGAACGGGATCCCGCTCGTCGTGGACAACACCTTCGGCGCCGGCGGCTACCTCGCACGCCCGATCGACTTCGGAGCCGACATCGTCGTGCACTCGGCCACCAAATGGATCGGCGGACACGGAACGTCGATCGGAGGCGTCATCGTGGACGCCGGCCGCTTCGACTGGGGGAGCGGGAAGTTCCCGGTCTTCACCGAGCCGGCGCCGGGCTACCACGGCCTCAACTTCCAGGAGGTCTTCGGACCGAAGGGACCGTTCGGGAACATCGCCTTCATCATTCGCGCGAGAGTCGAGGGCCTGCGCGACCTGGGGCCGTGCCTGAGCCCGTTCAACGCGTTCCTCTTTCTCCAGGGGCTCGAGACGCTCTCGCTGCGCGTCCAGCGCCAGGTGGACAACGCCCTGGCGCTCGCGCGCTGGCTCGAGCGGCAGCCGTCGGTCGTTTGGGTCAGCTACCCGGGACTGGAGAGCCACCCGTACCACCAGGCGGCGCGGAAGTACCTTCGGAACGGCTTCGGCGGCGTGCTCGCCTTCGGCATCGCCGGCGGCCTCGAGGCCGGTCGGACGTTCATCAACAGCGTGAAGCTGGCGAGCCACCTCGCCAACGTGGGCGACGCGAAGACCCTGGTCATCCACCCCGCGTCCACGACGCACGCGCAACTGTCGAGCGAGGAGCAGGTGAGCTCGGGCGTGACGCCCGAGCTCGTCCGGGTCTCGGTGGGTCTCGAGCATATCGACGACATCACCGAGGACTTCGCCGCGGCGTTCGAGACGGCCGGAGTGCCGGCCCTCGCATGACCGCCGAGTCGCACATCTCCGGCGAGACCCGCACGCACACCCTGGGCGCGCCGTTCGCGCTGGAGTCCGGTGCACGCCTCACCGACGTGCAGGTCGGCTACCGCACCTGGGGGCGCCTGGCAGACGACGGCGGCAACGCCGTCGTCGTCTGCCACGCCCTCACCGGCTCCGCCGACGCCGACGTCTGGTGGGCGCCGCTCTTCGGCCCGGGCAAGGCGCTCGACCCGGAGCGGGACTTCATCGTGTGCAGCAACATCCTCGGCGGGTGCTACGGCACGACCGGCCCAACCTCGACGCGACCCGGGTCCGCTCGACGGTATGGGCCCGAGTTCCCGCCGGTCACCGTCCGCGACATGGTCGGCCTCCAGATCGAGCTCCTGAACGCCCTCGGCGTGCGCCACATCACGCTCGTCCTCGGCGGCTCGCTCGGGGGGATGCAGGTGCTCGAATGGGCGCTCATGGATCCCGAGCGCGTCGAGGCGATCGCGCCGATCGCCGTCGGCGGCCGCCACTCCGCCTGGTGCATCGGGATCAGCGAGGCCCAGCGCCAGGCCATCTTCGCCGACGCGCGCTGGCAGGGCGGCTCGTACGATCCGGCGCGGCCGCCCGACGCCGGCCTCGCCGCGGCGCGCGCGATCGCCATGGCCAGCTACCGCAGCCGCGCGAGCTTCGAGCGGCGCTTCGGTCGCGCCGAGCGCGAGGCTGGGCTCTTCCAGGTCGAGAGCTACCTCCGCCGCCAGGGCCAGCAGCTCGTCGAGCGCTTCGACGCGAACACGTACGTCACGCTCACGCGTGCGATGGACTCGCACGATGTCGCCCGGGGACGCGGCGAGTACGAGGACGTGCTCCGTTCGATCCGGCAGCCCGCCCTGATCGTCGGCATCGATTCGGACGTGCTCTACCCGCTCGTCGAGCAGGCCGAGCTGGCGTCCCTGCTGCCGGCCGCGGAGCTCGTGGAGCTTAGCTCCGACAACGGTCACGACGCGTTCCTCGTCGATGCCAAGAGACTCGAGCCGATCCTGACGGACTTCCGCGCCCGGGCGGCGTCGGACATGTTCGCGCACCCGGGGCGCGTCCTGCGACGGAGCTAGGGAAACCGGCGCCGGCGACGCGAGCGATAGCCGCCTAGTGGTGCGCGCCGGAGCAGAGTCCCCTTCCGCACAGCTCCGCCGGTCGCCGCCGGTCAGCGCGCCGCGATCCCGAAGACCGCCGTCGCCTCCACGCGGTACCCGTCCGGCCGCTGCCGATCGCGAAGGCGCTCGGCGAGGGCCGCGCGCATGCGCTCGGTCTGCTCGGCGCTCAGCGGGTCGAGCGCGCGGCGGATCCCCGTCCCGCGCGCGTCCCGCCAGTAGCCGTCGAGATCGCGATAGGCAACCGCCGTCGTGTCGATCTTCGTCGTCACGTCGGAGAAGCCCGCGGCGGTTAGCACGCGACGCAGCTCCTCGGGGTCGCGGATCCCCGGCGGCTCGCTGCCCTGCACGCCTGCCTCCTTGAGCACGTCCGCGAGGTCGTGGATCGGCGTGATCTGCCAGGTGGAAACGCCGATCCGGCCATCCTTCGCGAGCACACGGCGGAACCCAGCGAGAGCACGGTCGAGGTGCGGCAGGAACATGATCCCGAACCCGCAGAGGACGCGATCGAAGACGCCGTCGGCGAACGTGAGATCCTCAGCATCCATGACCTCGACGCGCGCGGGAATCCCGCGCCGCTCCGCGTCGGCGTTGGTCGCGCGCGCCATCTCCGGCGCGAGGTCGATCCCGGTCACGCTACCGCCCGCGCCGACCCGTGCCGCGGCGGGGAAGAGGACGGCGCCCCTCCCGCTCGCGACGTCTAGGACCCGCTGTCCCGCCGCCACGCCCGCGTCATCGACGAGACGCCGCCCGAAGGAGGCGAAGCAGCCGGCTGCGTCGTAGTCCGGGGCGATCAGGTCGAAGAGGACCCGGGCCTGCGCCTTGCGATCAGTCGCTTGAGCATCCATCGCGCGCGTCGCCTCCGTTCCGTCCCCGCGCAGGTATCGTAGTGTCCCGCGCCGCAGATCGGCACGCGCCTTCACATGCTTGACGTTCGTCGCAAACCGCAGCAGGGACGGCCTGGTGCCCGCCCCTTTCATTGTTGATCTTGGAGGCCGCTTCCCATGGAGAGAATCGCCCTAGTAGGCCGCTTCTCTGCCGCGCGTTGCAGAATCGCCAATGGCAGAAAGCCCAATGAATTCGTCGCTTGGCCGCTTCTCTCGACCGCTTCCTTTCAAGGAAGAGGTCAGGGGTTCGAATCCCCTCCGGGCTACGGGCGCGACCCGTTACGGCGGAAGTGATCGATCCCGCCCCTCGCATGACCGAAGCGTCATGGTTTCCCGTTCGTCTCGTGAGACTGTGGTCCGATGGGTGAGGTCGGCGCCCACACCGTGGCAGCGAGCTCGATCACCCTGGCAGTCGTCGCCTTGCTCGGACTGCGCCCGAGTCGGGTGCCGCTGCGGGGATCGGGAGTGGAGCAAGCGTGATGACCTCGCGCGTAGGTGTGGCGCTGAGCGTCGCCGCCGGCCTGGCGTCAGTGGCAGCTCTCGTTCTGGCGATGGGCCTTGCGCGGCCTGTTCCGGCCCTGTCGCCGTCCCCGGATGCGGCCGTCGTTCCAACGAGCGCACCGACCGCCGCATTGGCGACTCCGACACGAGAGCGGTCTGTCGTGCCGAGCGGCACAGCCACCGCGACTCCCGTGAGCGTGGTCGGCGACGTGTACTGGAACCACCACCCGCAGGTCGGAGTCACGGTCGAGATCCGTGAATTGCGCCCGCCCTTGTCGCCGGGGGGCCGCGTGGCACTGGCCTCCGGCACGACTTCGAGCTCTGGTACGTTCGCGATCACGTTCTCGGGCTCGTCTTCGAGCATCGGCGCCTTCGTTCCCGCTCATGGTCCCTACCTCGAGGGAAGCCGTCCGGCGTCGCCGCTTGGAGCCCATGGTGACTTGGTCACCGATCCGATCCATCTCGCGCGCGCCATCACCGGGCTCTCGGTCCACGACCGCGACGCATATCCGGCAGGGCCGCTCACGATCACGTGGGACCCGGTTCCGGAGGCGACCGCCTACTGCGTCGCCGTCTACTCGCCCAGCACCAGCAACACCGCGCCCGCGCCGAGATGCTCCGCCGTGGCGCACCTTCCAGGCGACCTCGCCACGACCAATCGCTACGCCACGGCGGCGCTTGCCCCTGACAAGTACACGATCGCGGTCATCGCGATCACTGATGTCGTGGTCGGTGAGCTGCCCCCAACGGGCATCGCTTTCCAGGTGGTCCCCTAGAGCATGGCTCGGTCATCGGCGATGCGCGGCCTCTTCGCGATCGTGGCGTCGGCCGCGCGCCTGCCGGCGTCGCGCTCTTGGGCATCCATTGGCGTGAGCTGATGCGGTCGGGAGCGGACGTAGGAGGTCGCGAAGGTCTCGCAGACCTTCGACGCGCGGTTCGAGCCGAGATGACCGGTCCGTCATGTGCGGGGCGACCGAAGCGACGATCCTGAGCGCATGCACACCCGAGTCAATTCAAGGGAGAAGGCATGGGAATCGTCGAGCTGCTCATCGTCATCCTGGTCATCCTGTGGGTCCTGGGGTACTTCGGGCGCGGACGCGTCTACGCTCGTGGAGTGGACGGCGGCGCCGATTCGAACCTCGTCCACACGCTGCTCGTGATCGCGTTGATCCTGGTGGTGCTGCGGGTCTTGCGGCTGCTCTAGCAGGGAGCGCAGCCCGGGGCCATCTGCTCGCGCTGCCGCTCCCGTCCGAGAAGGCGGCGGGCGCGCTCCACAAGCTCCACCGCTCGCACGTCAGGAAGGCGTCGTGACCACCCCGGCGCCGGACACACGTCCGGACGACCGTGTCACATTCCGGGGACCGGCGGTGCTCTTGTCATAGAGGTGGATACGGCAGGGATCGCCCTGAGCGCTAGCGTCCTTGCGATGGACCCCGCGGCCGCGTTCGAGCGGCTCTTCCAGGCCGAGTACCCGCGCGTCGCGGCGATCGCGAACCGCGTGCTCGCCGACCCCGACGCGGCGGAGGACGTGGCCCAGGAGGTCTTCGTCTCGTTCAGCGGCCGGCGCGACCCGGGCGCGCCGTGGGCAGCCGCCTGGCTCCACCAGGCTGCGGCGCACGCCGCGCTGAACGCGCTCCGGGGCCGGACGCGCCGGGCGAAGCGCGAGACCGCGCAGGCGATCCCGTTCGGCGCGACCTCGCCCGACCCGGCCGAGAGCGCTCTCGAGGCGGAGCGCCGCGCGGTGGCGCGGGCGGCGCTCGCGCGGCTCCCCGAACGGACCGCCACGCTCCTCATCCTGCGCTACAGCGGTCTCAGCTACGTGGAGGTCGCCGCCGCCACCGGCGTCGGCACGAACCAGGTCGGCACGCTGCTCCGTCGCGCGGAGGCGGCGTTCCGCAAGGAGGTTGGCGATGCGTTCGTTTGACGGCTCCGATGCGGGCGGCGAGGCGCGCGATCCCGAGGTCGCGAGGCTCCTCGCGGTCCCGGAGCTCGCGGTGGATACCGAGCGCGCGCTCGCGCGCGTCCGCGCGCGAGCGGCTCGGCCGTCGCTCCGGCGGGTGCCGGTGCGCTGGTTGCAGGGGCTCGTGGCCGCCGCTGCGGTCGTGCTCGTCGCGAGCACGCTCACGCTCTCCGGCTTCGCTGAATCGCTCTTCACGATCTTCGAGCCGCAGAGGTTCGTCGCGATCCCGGTGAGCATGAGCGACCTCACCGTGGCGAGCGACCTCGAGCGCTACGGCGCGCTCAAGTGGAGCGCCCAGCCGAAGCCGACCGAGGTCGTGGACGCCGCGGCCGCGCGCGCAGCCGCCGGCTTCGCACCGCTCGTCCCCGCCCAGCTCCCCACCGGGGCGGGCGCCCCGCACTGGGGCGTGCTCCGCGAAACGAGCGCGACGTTCACCTTCAGCGCAGCCTCCGCGCGCGACGCCGCGAGCCGCGCCGGTCGCACGCCGCCGCCGATGCCGGCCGGGATGGACGGGAGCCGCCTCGTATTCACCGCCGGCACAACGATCGTACAGACCTACTCGGGCGGGACGAGCAGCCTCGGCGGGCAGACCCTCGGCGGCCAGTCCCCCGGTGGGCAGGTCCCGGGCGGTATGCCGGCCGAGATCCCCGCGCTCGTCGTGGTGCAGATGCGCGCGCCCACGGTGGCCTCCGACGGCGTGAGCCTGAACGACCTCCGCGCGTACCTCCTCGCGCAGCCCGGCATCTCGCCGCAGCTCGCGGCGCAGGTCAAGGCGATCAGCGATCCAGCGCACACGCTCCCGGTCCCGGTCCCCGCTGGGCAGGCGAGCACGAAGAACGTGAAGGTCCGAGGCACCGACGGCCTCTTCGTCGGCGACTCCACCGGGCTCGGCAGCGGCGTGGTCTGGCGCTCCGGCGACTTCGTCTTCGGCGTGGCGGGTACGCTCACGGAATCAGAGCTCCTGGCAGCCGCCAATAGCCTCCGCTGAGCCGGGCGAGCCGGCGATCCGTACCGTAGCGCTCGCGAAGCGCTACGGGCGGATCACCGCGCTCGCCGGGCTCGACCTCATCGTCCCGCGCGGCGCGGTCTACGGCTTCCTCGGACCGAACGGCGCGGGGAAGACCACCGCGGTGAAGCTCCTCCTCGGCCTCAGCCGGCCGACCTCCGGCGAGGCCTGGGTCCTCGGCGCACCGGCCGGGACGCGCGAGGCGCGCCGCCGCGTCGGCTACCTGCCGGAGCTCTTCCGCTACCAGCACTGGCTGACCGCGCGCGAGGTCCTCGCGCTCCACTGCGCCCTCGCGGCGATGCCGCGCGACGGCTGGTCCCGCGCGATCGGCGCGGCGGTCATGACGGTCGGACTCGACGGCCGCGAGGACGGCCGCGTGGGGACCTTCTCCAAGGGGATGCAGCAGCGCCTCGGCCTCGCCGTCGCGCTCCTCGGCGAGCCCGAGCTGATCCTCCTCGACGAGCCGACGAGCGCGCTCGACCCCGTCGGCCGGCACGACGTGCGCGAGATCATCCGCGACCTGCGCTCGCGCGGCGTGACGGTCTTCCTCAACTCGCACCTCCTCACCGAGGTCGAGCTCGTCTCCGACCGCGTGGCGATCGTCAACAAAGGCAGGGTCGTGACCGAGGGCACGCTCGACGGCATCCTCGGGACCGACGAGGTGCGCGTGCGCGTCACGGGCGGCGACGGACCGACCACGCTCGCGCCTTTCGGCGCGGTGTCGCACGCAGGAGAATGGCTTGTCGTGCGCGGCGTCGCGCCCGACCGTGTGCCTAACCTCGTGGCAGCGCTCGTCGCGGCGGGCGGGCGGGTCCACGCGGTCGAGCCGCGACGGGGAACGCTGGAGGAGCGATTCCTCGAGCTCCTCGGCGAGCCGTCATCGTGAGCGACCGCGAGCGCGACGCCGGCGGCCTCGAGTGACCGTGCTCACGATCGCGCGCCTCACCGTGCGCGAGGCCGCGCGCCGGCGGCTGCTCCTCGCGCTCCTCGTCCTGACGGCACTCGTCATCGCGGCGACCGGGTGGGGCTTCTCGCGCATCTCCACCCTCTCCGAGCCAAGCGGCTCGGCCGGCGCGGATCAGCTTCTCCAAGCGAAGCTCTCCCTGCTGCAGGTGCGGCTCATCGCCGCGCAGCTCCTCATCGTCGTCATGTACATGTTCTCGTTCGTGCTCACCCTGTCGGCGGTGTTCGCCGCGGCGCCCGCGATCTCCGGCGAGATCGAGTCGGGGATCGCGCTCGCGGTCCTCGCGCGGCCCCTGCGCCGGCGCGACTACCTCGTCGGGAAGTGGCTCGGGCTCGCGGGGCTTGTCGCGGCCTACGCGGCGCTCGCTGCGGGCGCCGAGCTCGCGATGGTGCAGGCGGTCATCGGCTACCTGCCGCCCGAGCCGGCGCAGCTCGTCCTCTACCTCGTCGCCGAAGGGCTCGTCTGCCTCACGCTCGCGCTCGCCCTCTCCACGCGCCTCTCCGGGATGGTCGGCGGCGTCATCGCGCTCGTCGTCTTCGGCGTCGCCTGGCTCGGCGGCGTCGTGGGCGGCCTGGGTGTGGTGTTCGCGAACGACGCGATCACGCAGATCGGCACGGTGTCGCGGCTCATCCTGCCGACGGACCTCCTCTGGCGCGGGGCCGTCTGGAGCCTCGAGCCCGCCGCGACGCGCGCGCTCGCCGCGACCGCCGGGCCAGCGGCTCTCGCCACTCCGTTCTTCGCGGCGGCCCCGCCCGATCCGGCCTGGCTCCTCTGGGCCGCCGGGTGGGTCGCCGGCGCCCTGACGCTCGCGATCTGGTCGTTCCGCCGCCGCGAGATCTGAGCACGATCCGGCTCCGGGGCGAGGGTCCGCCGCACGGGCACGGGAAGCGCCACGATCGAGGGCACCTAGCGGTTGGCGCCGGAAGCGACCGTCAGCGCGCCCCCTACGAGCGCTGCTTCGCCACCTGCTTCTGCGCGAGCTGACGCGCGAGGGCCGGATCGGTGGCGCCGGCTGCGCCGGAGACGGTGACCGCGTTCAGCACGTTCGCGGAACGGAAGATGACCACGTAGACCGCGACCACGCTTCCGTCCGGCATCGTGCGCTTGTCCTGGAAGCCCGCAGCTTCCTCGCCGAGAGCTTCCGACAGCGCGATGGCGGCCGGCGCCGGGGCTCCCGCGGCCGGGTTGTAGGTCGCGCGCGCCACTGAGAAGGGAAGCTCCTTCCCGTCGCGGACGATGACGAGCACGACGGTGCTCCCCGCCGGGCCGCGGACGAGGTTGGCGAGCTCATCGAACTTGAGGCCGCCGACGTCCTTCCCGTCAACGGTCTTGATCCGATCGCCCGGGCGGAGCCCGGCGCGCGCAGCCGGCTGGTCGGGTGCGAGCGACACGACCTCGAACGGCGGGCCTTGCCCAAGGGTAACCCCGATGCCGGAGACCGGCGCCGGCGTCGGAGGATTCGCGACAGCGTCGACCGCGCGACGGAAGGCCTCGTGCGCGGAGCTGGCGCTTCCGTAGAGCAGCGCGACGGCCTGGACGGCGGGGTTGGTGGACGCCCCAATCACCGTCTGGCCGTCTCGGTTGAACTCGCGGACGCGTCCGCCGCGGAAGCCGAGCTCGGCGAGCTTGGCGCTCCCCCGCTCTCCCAACGTGCCCGCGGCTTCGTCGAGGGAGAGCTCCCGGTCGACGGCCATCGGTAGATCCGAAGGAACATCGGCCCGTTCGAGAATGAGGGCGGTCAACGGTCGGTCGATCGTTCCTCCGCTCACCGACGGCGTGCACGCCACGGCGACGGCGAACGCGAGCAGCGCGGCTTGGGCAGCTCTCACTTCGGCCTCCCGCTGGACGCACGCGGCTGGGGTCCTCGACCCGACGTGCACACGCTACGTGACGTTCGGGCGGCGCGGCAGAGTCGAACGTCATCTGTGGATCGCGGCCTGGGATCCGCCGGCCCGCTCCGCGAGCGATGCTCCTCCGGCGATCGCTAGACGATCGTGGTCTTCCCCGGACCGAGGATGGACCAGTGGGTCATGTCCTTCCCTGGGCGGGCGCCGTGCCAGTGCCGCTCGCCTGCGGGGATGAGCGCGAGGTCGCCGGTCGCGATCTCGTGCTGTTCGCGCTCGGTCGCGACGATCCCCTCGCCCGCGGTGACGAGGAGCACCTGGTCGGTCGCGTGGGTGTGGAGCTTGTTCCGCGCGCCGTCCCTGAAGGTGACCTCCGTCATCCGGAGCGTCGCGCTCGCCTCGCCGAGCGGGTCCTGCGACTCGACGTGGCCGACGAAGATCTCGCCGAGGTTCGGCTTCCGTCCTGACGACCGAACCCGCATGATGCGCACGCGCTCATGATGCCTCCGGCGCGCAGAGCGCGTCGAACCCCGTGGTCCAGCTCCCGCGGAGCGTCGGCTCGATCGCATAGGCCTCGTAGCCGGGGCGGCCCTCGACGAACGCGAGTCCGGCGAGCCCCATCGCGAACGCCGCGGTCGCGTACACGTCGGCGGCGACGATGTCCGGCCCGACGACGGTCAGGCTCACGAGCGCCGTCGCGGGCCGGCCGGTATGCGGATCGACGATGTGCGCGCCCTTCTCGTACGTGCCGGAGGTGGCGACCGCGAGGTCGCTCGCGACGACGACACGCACGACCTTGTCGCGCTCCACCGGATGCCGGACGCCGACGCGCCACGGCGTACCGGGCTCGCTCTCGCCGCGGGTCCGCACGTCGCCGGCCCCGTCGACGAAGTAGTCGCGGTGCCCGTGGAGGTCGAGGATCGCGCAGGCGCGCGCGAGCGCCCAGCCCTTCACGAGGCCGGAGGGATCGAAGCGGCCGCCCGCCCACGCGCTGAAGTAGCCGCCGGTCTCGACCTCGTATCCACGGCAGCGCGCGATGACCTCCGCGATCAGCGGCCCGGCCTCCCCGGGGCGCAGCGTCCCGGCGTTGATCCTGCTCACCGCACTGTCGGCGAGGAACGGACTGAAGAGGCGGTCGATGCGCACGAGCTCGTCGAAGACCTCTTCGAACGTGCGCTCTAGGACGGCCGCGTCACGGACGTCGATCGTGATCGGCATGCCCATGACTACGCGGAGACGGTGCACGCGCGAGCCTAGCGGGCCGCGCCGTGCGCGGGATCAGTCGAGGTGGGCCTGCTTGAGCGCGCTGTCGAGCGACCGGCTGTACCCGTCGCTCGTGTACGTCGCGCCGGAGACGACGTTGACGCGCGCGCTCTGCGCCTGGATCGCCTCCGACCGGAGGATCGGGAACGAGACCTGGCTGATGTACGCCGACCGCGACCGGCTGTTCGGGAGGATGAGCGGCCGGATGTCGACCACCTTGCCGGCAGTGACGACGATCTCTACCTGGACGTCGCCCCAGGCCGTTCGAGCGACGGCGCCGGTGTAGGCGTCGCCACCCGCGGGCACGACGGCCTGGGCGGGCGACGGCGCGGCCGAGGAAGGCGCCGGCCGCGCGGGAGCCGGCGGTGCCGTGCGCGGAGCGACCGTCGGCGGTGCCGTGCGCGGCGGGGTCGTGCGGGCGGCAGCGGCGGGCGCGGCGCCCCGCGCCTGCTCGGGCTCCGGCGTGACCTTGTACGTCGCGAGCAGGTAGACGCTCACGACAGTGCCGGCGAGCGCGCCGAGTACCCTTCGCACCCTAGAAGCTGAACGCTTCCGTGTGCACTTGACCCGGGCGGACGCCGAGCTTCGCGAGCACGTCAAGCATCTGGTCGGCGAGGCCGCGCGGGCCGCAGATGTAGACGTCTCGCTCGGCCAGGTCGGGGAGCAGTGAGGCCAGATGCACCGACCTGAGCCATTCCGGTGCCGGACGCCCCCAGAGAGAGCGATCGCTCACCAGGTACGCGACGCGGATCCCGTGCTCGGCCACGAGGCCGTCGAGCTCCTTCCGGAACGCGACGTCGCGGTCATGCCTACAGCGGTAGAGCACGAAGACGTCCACGCCGCTCGCGGCCAGCTCCTCCGCGAGGACGCGGACCGGCGTGATGCCGATGCCGCCCGAGCGCGAAGACGCTCCGGCGGCTCATCCGGCACCGATACACGGCGGCCGCCCGTTCTGTGCCAGTGGATCCTAGAAGGGTCATGCCGCCCGCCTCGGTCAGGAGCGCCGCGAGCGTGTCCGCCTACGGGAATCTGGCTCCGAACTCCTGCGAGATTCGCGCGAGAGCCGCACCATAGTCTCGCCCTGTGGCCGCGAGATTCGTCCAGTCGAACGCAAGAGGACGAGCGTTCGTCGCTCGGAAGGGAAGGATCAGGAACTCGTCGTAGGCCGGAGCGACGGCGGCCCGTAGGCGGCGTTCCGCCTGGGCAGCCTCTTGCGCGGGGTGCGGTCGATCCTTCCCGTTGGTCTTGAAGCGCCGCACCCCCTCGAAGCTCGTCGTGACGTCGGCACCGTTGATCCCGACCACCGCGACGCAAATCGCATTCGTGCCTCGACGCCGGAACTGCTGCGCTTGATGGTGGAGGTCGTTCTCAACTCGATCGATTTGCTTGATCATCGCCTTCGCCAAGATCTTGACCTCGACACCAATCTTGACCGTCGCGACTGGGCCACGCGCGACCGTGAAACCGACCTCGCTGGTAGGCGCCTCACCTGGCACGAGGTCGCCCAATGTGCCGTCACCGCGTCGCGCCTTCTTGCCCCGAGTCTGGTTCTGCCGATTGACGACAACCTGGCCGGCCCGCACCAGGGAGTTGAACCGGGTAGACAGTCCGAGTGCCAGCAAGTCCTCGAACAACTGCGCGGCAACCTCGTCGCCTTGAGTCGAAGCGCGATGCCGATAGGCCTTGCCAGCGAAGATCGACTCGAAACTATCGAGAAGCCGATACCCCATCGACCGCAAGTATCGCCTGTGTAGCACCCACAAGGCGAGTTTGCCGGCAAGTGGCAGAAACACGCTTTTCGGCCAGTCGTTGGTAGGTAGGCTCGATCTCGACCCCAATGGAATTCCGGCCGCACGCGACGGCCGCGATTGAGGTTGTGCCGGTGCCTGAGAAGGGATCGAGCACGATGTCTCCCGCAAAAGAGAACATTCGGATGAGTCTTTCCGCGAGCTCCACGGGATACGGCGCCGGATGGCCTCCCCTGGTGGATGCACCTCGGATATCGGTCCAGACCGACCGGAGCCAGCCCTGCATCTCCTCCTTGGTCAGCATGGAAAGAGCCTTGACGAGTGGCGGCGCCGAGCGATAGCCATCTCGCTTCCGGAGGAAGAGGATGTGCTCGATGTCGTTCTTCACGATCGAGCCCGGCTGATACGGCTTGCCGTAGAAGCCGGCACCGTTTCCGTCAGCCTCCGTCGCCCCGTTCGCGATCTTGTGCCAGAGAATCGGGGTCAGGCTGTCGAGGCCCACGTTGCGGGCCCGCACCTGAATGTCAGCGTGGAGTGGCATCACATAGTGGCGGCCCTCCCGCTTCCGCGGAATACAGACGTCACCGACCACGCAGCAGATCCGCCCTCCATCGACCAGCACGCGAGCACACTCGCGCCAAACCTTGTCCAACTCGTCAAGGAACGCTTCATAGCTCGCAACCGCGCCGAGTTGGCTGTCGTTTGCTTCGTATTGCTTGAGTGTCCAGTACGGCGGGGATGTCACGACGAGTTGGACGGAGTTGTCCGGTATCCACGAGAGATCACGCGCATCGCCCAGATGCAGCCGGTGGGTTGTTTGGTTGTACGGCACCGGCCAGGGGCCAAGGCGGAATCGAGCATTCGCAGCGCGAAGGGCGGCCAGCGACTCCGGCGTGTTGTCGGAAAGTGGGATCTCAGCGGCCCTGCCGGCATGCCGCGGTGAGGGACGCCGCTCAGGTACAACTGCCACTCTGTCCGCAATCATGAGCGGCTCTTGGTTTCGAGCATCAAACGCATGCGACTTCCCCACAACTCTATATAGAACGGATGTTCTTGCCGTGTCAAGACCCCTCTAGCTGCGGCGCCGGGGCATCTCGTTAGCGACAACAAGGACGGGTGCGCCGATGAGAGCTCGCTGACCGTTCCCACGTGGCCAGCGCGGCCGAGCGTCAGAAGGGTCCGGCGAGCTCCGGCGGCGCGAAGAGCGGTCCGGGGGCCTGCCACCAGCGCTCGGCGGTCATGCCGCCCGCCTGGGCAAGGAGCGCCGCGAGCGTGTCGGGCGGCTGCCCGTCGGCGGCCGCGACGAGGACGACCTGGCCGTCGCGGAGCGCGTGCGCGTAGCGCCGCCGCACGTCGGCCGGGATCCCGCTCGGACGGAGCCGGGTGAGGAGCCTGGCCCGCGACTTCCACGGCGTCCAGGCCTGGTCCGCGGCGATGCGCGCCGCGCGCGCGGCGTCGGCGGCGACGACCGAGAGGTCCTGGAGCCGCACGCCCGCGCCGCGCAGGAGCGCGACCGCGGCGAGCGCGCGCTCGTCGTCGATGAACGCCGCGGCCGCGACCATGCCGCCGGCGGTGTCGGGGAGGTACGAGGCGGTGGCCATCGCTCCGATTATCGGGTGGATCGGCGGGTCGTGTGCACGCGGGCGATCACGTGGCAGCCGGAGCCTACGAAGCCGGAGGCGACGCCGCGGCTCACGCGCGCCATGCGAGCACGGGGATCCGCATCTCGTCGGGCGTCATGCCCCCGTGCGAGCCGCGCTGGCGGAGCGGCTGGCCCTCGATCCGCACGATCGACACGCCGCGGTCGCCATCCACGAGCGCGCCGACCTCGCCGGCCCGCCGCCCCC
>Ga0082335_1005471_pt1 | contig 17519 bp, 10 predicted proteins | sample Subgrocontami58m_FD_72375 | JGI IMG/M metagenome (GOLD analysis project Ga0082335, IMG submission 72375) | Subsurface groundwater microbial communities from S. Glens Falls, New York, USA - GMW37 contaminated, 5.8 m (SPADES assembly) (version 2) ... | reverse complement strand
GAAGGAAGAGACCGGCTACCAATGGATCCAGGGGACCCGACCGCAGACCCTGGCCTATGGTGTAACGGACTCGCCGGCCGGCCTCGCCGCGTGGATCGCCGAGAAGTTCCGCGCCTGGTCCGATTGCGACGGCGTCATCGAGAACGCCATCAGCCGCGACCGCATGCTGGCCAATATCGCGCTCTATTGGTTCACCGGCGCGATCGGGTCCTCGTTCTGGCCCTATTACGCCCGCATGCACGGTCCCTGGCCGATCCCGGATGGCGCCAGTGTCGCGGTACCCACTGGTTATGCCGCCTTCCCCAAGGAGATCGTGCGGCCGCCCCGGTCCGTGGCCGCCAAGACCTACACTGACATCCGGCGCTGGACCGCCATGGCCAAGGGCGGCCATTTCGCCGCGATGGAACAACCCGAGGCCCTGGCCACGGACGTCCAGGGGTTTTTCCGCGCCCTGCGGTGAGCCCCAGAAATTGACACCAGGTCTCCCCTTGCCGCGGATGACCCTGTAAACCAAACCCCAGGGCGGGCAGGGGCCCGCGGGAGGACCACATCATGGCTCATGACGGCTTGCGCTTCGGCATCTTCCTGGCGCCGTTTCACCGGGTTGGCGACAACCCGACCCTGGCTTTGGCCCGCGACCTGGAACTGATCCAGTGGCTGGACGCATTCGGCTACGATGAAGCCTGGATCGGCGAGCACCATTCCGCCGGTTGGGAAATCATCGCGTCCCCCGAAATCGTCATCGGCATTGCCGCCGAACGGACGAAGCACATCATGCTGGGCTCGGGTGTGACCAGCCTGCCGTATCACCATCCGCTGATGGTGGCGCAGCGCTTCGTGCAATTGGACCACATGACGCGCGGACGGGCGATGCTGGGCGTCGGCCCGGGCGCGCTGGTCTCCGACGCCTACATGATGGGCATCGACGCGGAAACCCAGCGGACCCGGATGGATGAGTCCCTCGGCGCGATCATGCGACTGCTGGCGTGCCAGGAGCCGGTCACCATGAAGACCGATTGGTTCGAACTGAAGGAAGCCCGCCTGCACCTGAAGCCCTACACCAAGGGCGGCTTCCCGATCGCGGTCGCCAGCGCCACGACGCCATCCGGCGCGCTGGCCGCCGGCAAGCACGGGGTTGGCCTGCTGTCGCTGGGCGCGGGCCTGCCGGGCGGATCGGCCAAGCTGGCGGAATACTGGCAGATGGCGCAAGGTGAGGGCGCCAAATACGGCAAGACGCTCGATCGCAACAACTGGCGCCTCGTCGTCAACATGCACTGCGCCGAGACCGACGAAGAGGCGATGGACCAGGTCCGCAAGGGCGAGCGTGTCGAAACACTCTCCTACTTCTCCGAGACGCTCGGCCGTCCCCCGATGCGCAGCGAGAACCCGCTGGCCGAGGGCCTGGCCGCCGGCTCTACCCTGGTCGGGTCCCCGGAAACCATTGCCGCGGGGATCGAGCGGCTGCTTGGCTTCACCGGCGGTGGGGCCGGGGCGGTACTGTTCCGCAGCCATGAATGGGCCAACCGGCGCGATACGCTGGAGAGCTATGAGTTGTTCGCGCGCTGGGTGATGCCTCGGTTCCAGGGCAGCCTGGACCAGCCGACGGCATCGCGGGAATGGTGCAGCGACAACCGCGGCGGGATTTTCGGGCCGGCGATGGGGGCGTTGCGCAAGGCGTTCACCGATGTCGGGCAGGAAGTGCCGGACACCATGCGGATGCGGCTGCATACCGGGAAGGTCGACGTTTCCTGAATCAGGCGGAGGGGCCGGTACAATGTGCCGGCCCTGAAGGCCGTCGAGTGGAATCCTGGCGTGGTGCGGTACGTTCCTCTGATCCCCTATCGCGTACGGTCTTCATAAACCGCTGACGTATTTGTTCAGCCGCATGATTTATACCAGACCGCATAGACATTGACCTTCGCCCAGTCCCTGGGAACCCGGCACTTCACCGGTTCTCGGTATCAGGGGATGAGTCGAGAACCATGCGGGCTGGTATTACACGCTGTTATGGTCTGTTCAGCGTGATCTTGCCCTAACTGGATTTCGCGCGCTTCTCCCGCTCGATTGCCGTGACGATCATGGCGCGCGCTTCGGCCGCGTCACCCCAGCCGATCACCTTGACCCATTTGCCGGGTTCCAGATCCTTGTAGTGCTCAAAGAAGTGCTGGATCTGTTCCAAGGTAATCTTTGGCAGATCGGTGTAGTTGTGCACATTGACATAGCGCTGTGTCAGTTTGGGCGAGGGGACCGCGATGATTTTCTCATCGCCGCCGCCCTCGTCGTCCATCTTCAGCACGCCGACCGGGCGCACGTTGATCACCGCACCGGGAATGATGGGCCGGGTGTTCGCCACCAGCACGTCGATCGGGTCGCCATCGTCGGACAAGGTGTGTGGAACGAAGCCATAATTCCCCGGATAGCGCATCGGCGTGTAGAGGAACCGGTCCACCACCAAGGTACCGGCGGCCTTGTCCATTTCGTACTTGATCGGCTCCCCGCCGATGGCGACCTCGATGATGACGTTGACGTCTTCCGGTGGGTTCTTGCCGATGGCGATGGCGTCGATGCGCATGGGGGGCTCCGGTTAAGGTCTTGGGACAATAGGGGCTGGATTGCACGAGTGCCATAGTCCAGGCCGGCCAACGACGACCGGTTCGGCCGAATATAGGAACGCCGCATGCGGCGGGAACGGCACGGTCGGCAATCCAGGCGGGTTCCTCTCGCTGCATGGTCATCCCATGCCAAGGGTCACCACATGGTTGGTCCAAAATCGTACACTGAAAGCAACCCCTATAGGACCAGTAAGAGAACGCCATTCATTTCATACAATGGACGCCTTTGAGCACATTTCAGCAAGAGGGTTTGAAAGCGATACCGGGTCAACGGTCGCCGGCCTTCGGGATCATGTGCAAACGGTCTTTGCGAAATGCGGCAGTTGGCGAGATGCTCTCTATTTTTCTGGCCCGTAGAACACCACCCAGACGGAAAAATCGTCTGAGTTATTTTCGAACCCGTGTGGCACGTGGGCGGCACAGAACAGGAGGTCACCGGGCCCCACCTCTATTACCCGATCTTCAACCCGATAGCGGGCGGTCCCCGCAGCGACAACATAAATTTCGTCACGTAGGTGCGGAACCTGTGGCCCATTGGTTGGGCGAGCAGAAAACCTGAACTCCAGATCACCATCAACGAACACTTCGGTTGAGCGTCCGGGTGTGCGTGGGAGCGCAAGAGCAGTGGCGAGTGAGACTGGCTGCGGTGTGCTATCCATGATTCTGCCCCCTGCGGCCGCTCCATTGGCCGTCAAAGTGATATTGGTGCCCGTCGGAGTTCGGAGGCTTCAAGCATAGCGTACGAGTCTGCACAAGTCGTGTGGTGATCCATACCTGCTTCAGACCCTGCCCTTGACCAGTGCTTCGACGAACCGAAGATGCATGCCAAGTTTCCGACTGCCAGGCTGAGACGCCTTTGCGCCCGACTGAATCCATACTTGGGCTGAACCGCAGCCAAGTTCGGGACCTCATCTCCCGGGTCACGGGCGCGCGCGGTGGGCGATCTTTATGGCGTCGATCAGTCGTTCGTGCTCGATCAATACGTTTCCTAAAAATAATATACAAACGGTCAGAGTGGAGACAGTAAAGTGCCCTACCCCCCAATCCGCTCAATATCCGCCCCGCACGCAGCCAGCTTCTGCTCCACCGCCTCATACCCGCGATCGAGGTGATAAACCCGGTTCACCACCGTTTCCCCCTTCGCGGCCAGCCCGGCCAGGATCAGCGACAGCGACGCGCGCAGATCCGTCGCCATCACCGGCGCGCCCGACAGCGACGGCACGCCGCGCACGATGGCGGATGCTCCGTGCACGTTGATCCGCGCGCCCATCCTGTTCAATTCCGGCACATGCATGAAGCGGTTTTCGAAGATGGTTTCGGTGACCATGGAGGCGCCCTCGGCCACCGACATCAGCGCCATGAACTGCGCCTGCATGTCGGTGGGGAAGCCCGGATAGGGCTCGGTCATCACATCGGCGCCATGCAGCCCGTTCAGCCGCTTGACCATCAGCCCGTCGTCGTCCTCCTGGATATCCACTCCGGCCTCCCGCAGGATGCGCACCGTGGCGCCCAGATGGTCCAGCCGGGCATGGCGCAGGAACACCGACCCGCCGGAGATGGCGGCCGCGCAGGCATAGCTTCCGGTTTCGATGCGGTCCGGGATGATGGCATGGTCCGCGCCATGCAGCCGCTCCACGCCATCAATGGTCAGCTTGTCGCCGCCGATGCCCTCGATGCGCGCGCCCATCGCCACCAGGCAGGTGGCCAGATCGCCGATCTCGGGCTCGCGCGCCGCGTTGGCCAGCACGGTGCGGCCATCGGCCAGGGCGGCGGCCATCAGCAGGTTCTCGGTCGCGCCGACCGAGACGAAGGGGAACACGATCGAGGCCCCGCGCAGCCGTCCGTCCACCCGCCCGTCGATATAGCCGCTGTCCAGGTTGAAGCGGGCCCCCATCTGCTCCAGGCCCTTCAGGTGCAGATCAACCGGTCGGGTACCGATGGCGCAGCCGCCGGGCAGCGACACCCGGGCCTCCCCCACGCGGGCCAGGAGGGGGCCGAGCACGAGGACGGAGGCGCGCATCTTTCGGACGATGTCGTAGGGGGCTTCGGTGTTGGTGATGGACCCGCCCAGAGACAATTGCCGCCCGGCGTTGCCGACAGGTTCGACCGCGATGCCGTGTTGCGCCAGCAACTGGCTCATGGTCTGGATATCGGCCAGGCGCGGCACGTTGGACAACACCAGGCGGTCCTCGGTCAGCAGACCGGCCGCCATCAACGGCAGGGCGGCGTTCTTGGCGCCACCGATGGCGATTTCGCCCGACAGAGGCCGGCCGCCACGGATGCGAATTCGGTCCATGTGCTACATCCTCGGCAGCGCCACGCCGCGCTGGCCCATGTATTTGCCCGCCTTTTCGGCGTAGCTGGTTTCGCAGGGCTCATTGCCCTGCAGGAAAAGGAACTGGCAGATCCCCTCATGCGCATGGATGCGCGCGGGCAGGGGGGTTGTGTTGCTGATCTCGATGGTCACCTGGCCTTCCCATTCGGGTTCCAGCGGGGTGACGTTCACGATGATGCCACACCGGGCATAGGTGCTTTTGCCCAGGCAGATCACCAGCACGTCGCGCGGGATGCGGAAATACTCGACCGTGTGGCCCAGGGCGAAACTGTTCGGGGGAATGATGCAGATATCGGTCTTGCGGTCGACGAAGCTGGTTGGTGCGAAGGCTTTCGGGTCCACCACGGCCGAGTCGATATTGGTGAAAATCTTGAATTCGTCGGCGATTCGGGCGTCATAGCCATAGCTGGACAGGCCGTAGCTGATCACGCCGTCGCGCTTTTGCGATTCGACAAACGGCTCGATCATTCCGTGGTCCTGTGCCATGCGGCGAATCCAGCGATCGGACAGAACGGGCATGTCGGGGAAGGACTCCAAGCGGCCGGGAAGCCCATCGTCTAGCGCGAACAGGCGAGCGGCCGCAAACAACGCGTCACCGCCGCACGCTTGCAGGGGGGCCGGCAGGCGGGGGCTACACCAGGCCAGGGCAATCGGGCAGAGGAAGAATAGCGCCAGGGCTCCGCCCCGGACCTCGCGAGGGGCGTTGCCCCCTCGACCCCCACCAAGGCTGGGCCTTGGATGCCATTTATTGGGCCAGGGACGAAAGGCGGCCGACGCTGACGGTGAAACGCCATGGTTGGCCCCTTTTTCTCCCCTGACCCAACCGATCGCCATCCAGGGGCCGTGCCCCTGGTGGGTTCGAAGGGCGAAGCCCTCGCGGGGTTTGGGGCAGCGCCCCAAGGCTTTCCTGCCTTCACCCGAACCCCAGGCGGACCACGCTTGCCGGGGCGCATCGGCTTGCGCACAGTCCGACCGGTTGCACGCAAAGGGGAGTCGCTATGAAGGGCCTGTTCATGGATGCCGTCGACGATCTGGCATCGGTCTTCCATCGGGTGAAGCGACCCGCGGATCCTCAGGTCACCGTCAACGAGCAGGGCGACATCACCCCTGCCGAACTGCCGGGTCTGCTGGCCGGCTATGACTTCGTGCTGGACGACCACACCCAAATGCCAACCGAGGCGATGCGTGCCTGCAAGGACCTCAAGCACATCATTTTCCTGGGCACCGGCGCGCGCAGCTACATGAACCCGGAGGAACTCGCCCAGATCGGCATCACCGTCCATATCATCAAGGGCTACGGCGATATCGCGGTGGCGGAGCACAGTATCGCCCTGATGTGGGCGGCGACTCGCGGGCTGGCAGCGATGGACCGAGGCATGCGCGCTGGCAACTGGGTCCGTACCGAGGGCATGGAGCTCACCGGCAAGACGATAGGTCTGCTGGGATTTGGCGGCATCGCGTCGGAAGTGGCGCGGATCGCTGGTGGGTCCGGGATGAAGGTGCTGGCATGGAACCGCTCCCCCAAATCCGCGCCCGGGGTGACGTTCGTCGATCTGGACACGCTGTTGGCCGAGAGCCACGTGCTGTCGCTGCATTTGCTGTTGAACGACGACACGCGCGGGTTCCTGAGCGCCGAGCGGATTGGGCGGATGCGTCCCGGCTCGATCCTGGTGAATACCGCACGGGGTGCGCTCGTGGACGAGGCAGCGATGATCGCGGCGCTGGAATCGGGGCATCTCCGCCATGCCGGTCTGGACGTGTTCGATATCGAGCCGCTGCCAGCGGGCCACAAACTGACGACCCTGCCGAATGTGACCCTGTCGGCGCACAGCGCGTTCCGCACTCCGGAGGCAAGCGACAACCTGATCCGTCGGGCTTTGGATATTGCGTGCACCTTGCCTGGGGTCTGATGGCCGAACGGCGGCGGCCTGATCGGCGTTATGGGCAACCTGTCACGGATGGCGCGAACCCGGCCGACCGGTGCGGCGGTCCCGTCCCGGGGGAACCATCATGGTGGTCCCATCATGGGCGGTCCCGGTTTCGCAATTCCGTTCTGCTCGGCTCCATCGATGGGAAGCTGCGAATGTCGACCTTCGTCTGAGCGGGCCGGATCCCGCCACGCCGCATATGCGCTCCTCCAGATATCGGGGATGGCAATCCAATCCCGATCATGACGCGGCCGTATGAGGGTGGTAAATCACTTGCCGTCCCGCTTCCAAGCAGCGGCGCCGGCGATGCCCGCCTGGCGGAATGGTAGACGCAGCGGACTTAAAATCCGCGGTCGTGAGACGTGGGGGTTCGACTCCCCCGGTGGGCATGCCATCGTCGGTCACTGGCGCAATCGGCGGGCGGCCGGTGATCGACCGGACTCAGACGAGCCCCACCCGTGCCCCGGGCGGATCTGGATCGAGTTTGGGCCAAACCAGCCTACACCGTTTCCGCCGGATCCTCGGGCAAAGCGTCGGTCCAGAATGGTTTGGCCTTGCGGAAACTCCGCCAGGCATCGTGCAGGTCACCGGTATTGGTCTGCGCGTCCCGGCCATACCAGCCGAGGACGATCCCGGCGGCCCTGGACGCGGCTGGATCGTTGCCAAGGTCCAGGCGGTCCACCAGGTCAAGCACCATCGCCATGTCGTTGAAGCGACCCAGAACATCCTGCAGTTTGGCCGTCGCCCGCGCATAGGCGCGGACGGCCTGGGCATTCGGGAACAGCGCGGCAAAAAAATCCGTCGCGTAACGCAATTTCTTCAGCGCAATGCGGACCTCATGGCGCTTGCCCGGTGGCAGGCTCACGATATGCCGACCCCGTTTGCGCACCTGCCTGTGCAACCGGGTGAGGTTGGTCGCGGCGAACCCGGCGGCAGGCGCGGACAGGGCGGGCAGGCTCGCGCCAACAATTTCGTTACGCCAGCCTCGGCGTGCGACGAATGCCAGGGCGGACAGCACGAAACGGGTCGTCTCCACGCTTTTCAGCAGGGTATCCACGGCCTCGTAGCCCGCGGCCCGGTGCCGGCCGCTTGCTGCCAGCAGTGGCTCAAAGCCCGGCTCCCGCGAGAAGGTCGTGGCGGGGCCTGCATGGACCAGATCGGCAAAGACGTCCCAGTTGCGGGCGTCACCCATGGCGGACGCGACCCGTTTTGCCTCGGCGCGCAGGGATGCGAACTCATGGCAGGGAAAATGCCGTTGGAACAGGCCCAGCGCAGCGCGCAGACGGCGCATCGCCACGCGCATCTGGTGCACGGGCTCCGGCCCGTTGGCGCATTCGAACGCAGGCCAGTTGCCGGTGAATTGGTGGATGCAGGTGCCGATCACCGCGCCGAACACATCGTCGACAGAATGATGGGCTTGGATTGGCGAGTCGGCTTTGACCGCGTCGATAAGGCCGCCGGTGGACAACAGCCTCCCACGTTCGGACTTGCTCAGGATACCCAAACGAGCCGGGACAGAGTGCGTCAGGGCCAGGCCGAAGGCGAACAGATCAGCGACATCGCCGGATTTCAGCTCCAGTTCGATCTCGCGCACCGGGTCACGCCGCGACCCGGCGGTGATCACGCCGGTATCGAATGCGATCTCGATCTCACTGCGGCGCGACGTGATCCGTTGCACACTGCGGCGGATATCGGTCGTGAAGTGCGGGATCAGCATCTGGTCGTCTGTCGCACGCCGTATGTCGGCGGCGACCACGGCGTCCAGCAGGGCCAGGTCCGGTTCGGCCGACGGTGATTTGACCTCGATTTCCCGCCGCAGGAAGGGGTTGGCGGGGTCCCCGCCCAAACCCTTCACGGTCATCACATGCGCACCGCGCTGGGTCCGCATGCGCAGGACGGTGCGGGTCCGCGACAGATGGCCCTCCGCCGTGTCGAAATACACCGATCGCAACCGCCGGACCGCTCGGCGTTTATCCCCCCCGAGCAAATCGGACTGCTGCGCGGCCTTGAACGCGTCTTCGTCGAGCAGGAATTTGAGCTCGATCTCCTGTCGGTCCTTTGTGCCAAGGGGAGCCGGTTCCGCGGAAGGATCCGCTACCCGGGTCTCGGTCTTCATTCGTTGGGTCCAGTCCGGTAGGAGTGAGGCAAGGGATCGGGCGAAGGGGAGAGGAGTGTATCCGCCCGGCCGGCCGCCGGACAGGACCGATAGTTTGCCAGAGCCAAAAACAAAGGACGCCGCCCGTCGGGGAGGCGGATGCCTTTGCTAACGACCTCCAACAGGTCGCGAACACATTCATCATACCCCATTTTCTGACTGTCAGGAGGCGGGGTGGATAGCCAGACACAGGCTCATCAGCGTCGATGGCGACCTGGCGTGGTCGCCATCGAGCACTTTTGTCGACATCAGTTGGGGTAGTGAGAGTACCCCGCTGGACTTGTTGGCTGGCTGTTAGCCGCCACCCATCGCAGCTTGATACCAGGGCACGGTGATCGTTTTACCCTCGCAGGCGGGCACACCGGCGATCTTCGCCACCATCGTATTGCCACCTACGATAGTCCCAGTGATTTTGGCAGTCCTGGTGCCGCCTATTTCGGTGGCGTCGAGAGTGAAATCGGAGGCCGTGACCATTCCCTTCACCCGAGCGATGGTCTTTCCATTATCCCAGGCAATGAAGCCCGCAAGGTCAGGGCCGGCGCGTGTGACGTGCCAATCGAGGCCGGGACATGTGCCCTTGGCATCGGAGTGGAAGGCGTAGACGCCGTTCTGTGCGTGAGCGGTCCCGACGGCGAACCCTGCGCTCAGCATGGCCGCTATTAAGGCCAGCCTCCTGGATTTTACAGCCATCTGGTATCTCCTTGTTGTTGGAAGTTGATCCGGCTCAGACGCAGGAGGAGGCATATCGCCTACCGACCCGACGGGAACATACCAGAATATGAGCGTGTATCGAAGCCAAGGCGCACAATCCGAGAGATCGGGTCGCCTGCATTCGCGCACCCTACCGGTCCAGCCAGACATCCTCCATCCGCCAGCCGTTGAAGGTGCTGTTCTGCATGATCGTCAGGCCCTTCAGTTCGGGCCGCCAGCAGGTCCCCGCGCGGGTGTAATAGAGGATCGGGCGAACGGCGTCGCCGGTGATCAGCCGGTCAATCTCCCACACCATCTTCTTGCGTTTCTCCTGATCCTTCTCCGACGACTGGGCGACGAACATCTTGTCCAAGGTCGGGTTGCAGTAGTCCATGTAGGTGCGGGAGCCGCAGGCGTAGTTTTCGAAGAAGCCCTGGTCGGGATCGTCCACCCCGTTTCCGACAAGCGAAAGCGCCATCTGGTAGTCGCGCCGGATCAGCTTCGGCACCCAGTTCGCGGTCTCGATCGGATCCAGTTCGCCGTCGATATAGATGTCCTTGAGCTGGCCGATCAGGATCACCGACGGATCGCGATAGACCGCCAGGTTGCGGGTCGAGAGCTTCAGCTTCAGCCGGTTGTCGGGGCCAAAACCGTGCTTGCGCATGATCGCCTGGGCTTCGGCCTTGTTCTTGGCCAGATCGGGTCCGTAGCCCGGCAGATCGGCGCGCATCTCGGGCGGCATGCCCCATTGGCCGGCCGGCGCGGGCAGCATCGCGGTGCCGATATCGCCCTGGCCCTCGGTCAGGATGTCGATGAAAGCCTGCCGGTCCAGCGCCATCGACACCGCGCGCCGGATATCGATGTTGTCGAACGGCGGCACCGGGTTCATCAGGATGTTCGGCGCGACATTGGTGGGCGTCACCTCACACACGGCGTCCTGCATCTGGTTCTTGACATCCTTCAGCAGCGGGATCGACACCTCGAAGGGGAAGGTCAGATCGAACTTGCCGGCGACGAAGGCCAGGATGGCGGTGGAGCGGTTGGGGATGATCGTATACTCGACCCCGTCCAGATACGGCTTGCCCGGCTTCCAGTAGTTCGGGTTGCGCGTGACCTTGATCGACTGGTTGGCCTTGAACTCGACGAACTTGAACGGACCGGTGCCGATCGGTGCCAAGCGCATGTCACGTTGGGTCACGTGGCAGGGATAGACCGGCGTGAAGCCCGACGCGAGCAGCGCCATCAGGGCCGGCTGCGGCCGGTGCAGGTTGAACACGGCCTCGTGGTCGCCATTCGTCGTGACGCTGTCGACGTTGGTGTACCAGCCCTTGCGCGAGTTGATCCGGAATGCGTCCTTCGCCTTGCCGGTCAGCAGGTCCCAGGTGCATTTGACGTCGGCGGCGGTGAAGGGTTTGCCATCGTGCCATTTCACGCCGTCGCGCAAGGTGAAGGTCAGCTTCGTCCCGTCGTCGTTCCATTTCCAGCCACTCGCCAGGTCGGGCACGATCGAGTCCAGGCTGTTGCGCGCCACATGCTGGTCGTACATCACCAGATTATTGAATACGCCCATCATCGGCATGATGGCTGAAATGGTACCAAGCTCGTGAATGGACATTCCGCCGGGGCTGTCTCGGTGGTAGACCTGCAGGATGCCGCCTTGTTTCTCGGCCTGGACCGGGGAGGCCATCACGGCGGCCAGTGCCGCGATCAGGACCATCAGCCAGAACCGCATTGGTTTGTCGTGCGGTCTGGCAGGGGAATGTGCGTGGGCGGTCTCGGGAAATTCGGAATCCATGGCCGGTTTCTCCTGGAAGGCTCACACTGGTTCGGCCTTCATTGGCGGACAGCCTCGCACGCAAGGCGGCCGCAACTCAAATGGGGGTGTCTGCCCATGGCGGTTGGGAGGTCTGGACGGTCACAAATGAAGGGCAATCGGGGGAAAGCAAGTCTTGGGGCGCTGCCCCAAACCCCGCGAGGGCTTCGCCCTTCGAACCCACCAGGGGCACGGCCCCTGGACCGCGATCAGTTAGGTCAGGGAAGCAAGGGGGCCAACCATGGCGTTTCAACGTCGGTGTCGGCCCCCCTTTCTTCCCTGACCCAATAAATGGCATCCAAGGCCCAGCCTTGGTGGGGGTCGAGGTGGCAACGCCCCAAGGCTTCCTGTCCCCCTGACTGCCCTGGTCACAAATGCTTGACCGATGGATGGTTCGTACGTAGACGAACGATACATGTTGGTCCGGGAACATCCCTTGTCCGTATCTCATGACGATTTTGCCCTCGAGTTCCATGTCGGCTTCCTTCTGCGCAAGGCACACCAGCGCCATGTCGCGATCTTCACCGAGGCGGCGGCCGAACAAGGCCTGACGCCGACCCAGTTCGCCGCGCTCCACAAGGCGGTGCAGTTGGGCCGGACGACCCAGAACCATCTCGGCCGCCTGGTCGCGATGGACCCGGCCACGGTGCAGGGGGTGGTGCGCCGCTTGACCCTGCGCGGGCTACTGGTCGGCGCACCGGACCCGTTGGATCGGCGGACAATCGTGCTCAGTCCGACGGAGGCTGGTGCCGCGCTGGTTGCCGCAACCGTGTCATGCGCCCAACGAGCCCATGACAACGCCTTGGCCCCCCTGACTCCCGACGAAAGAAGCGTATTTCTGTCCCTGCTGCGCAAAATGGTCTGATGTCCCGATGCATGACGTGACGAACGCTCAAGATCCGGCCCTGGGGTTCGGATTAACCGTGGCTGACCTGGCGGGCAGGGCGGGGCTGGTGCACCTGGATCGCGCTTTCCTCGATCGCCTGAGCGCGGACGATCCAACCCTGCACGCGCGCCTGCTGGCCGCGCGGGCCGCGCCGGAGGGGCTGGCGCGAAAGGACGAGAGCGACCTGATCGTCGCCCTGGGGCCGCATCTGGATCAGTTCGTCGGAATTCTCTTCGGCATCGAGGCGGAGACCCTGGCTCTGGCGCGCCGCACCGCCGATCTCGACCCCGTGCATGCCTGCAAGCGGCTGTTCGTGCAGCGCCAGGCGGTCAAGAAACATGCCGATCCGTCTGGGTTCGACGGACCGGCGTTGCGTGCAGCCCTGGAAAACCGGATGGGAGCGTTTCTGACCGAACCCGCCTTCGCGAACGCGGTCGCGGGATGGGAGGCGGCGAACGACGCTGACGCCCTGGATCTTGCCTTGCGCTATGCCGCCTGGGCCACTCTGACACCAGCCGGCCGCGCCACCCATCGCGGCGGCACCCTGTTCCGTGTGCCGCATCGCATCGACCCCGCCCATCTGGTTCCGGTTGAAACGATCGAGCGTGACGGCGTGACCATGCTGCGCCTGCCGGAGCATGAGTGGCGCCACCGGGAAGGGTTCGCGCTGACCGATCCCGGCATGAACACCCAGCAGGCCCTGGACCAGGTCAACTACTGCATCTGGTGCCACACTCAGGGGAAGGATTCGTGCAGCACCGGTCTGAAGGATCGCAAGACCGGCGCATTCCAGAAATCGTCCTTCGGCGTGACCCTGGCCGGCTGCCCGCTGGACGAGAAAATCAGCGAGATGCACACATTGCGGGCCGGTGGCAGCGTTCTCGGCGCGTTTGCCACCATCGCCATCGACAACCCGATGATGGCGGCCACCGGGCACCGTATCTGTAACGACTGCATGAAGGCCTGCATCTACCAGAAGCAAGAACCGGTCGATATTCCGCAGGCCGAGACGCATATCCTGCGCGATGTCCTGGCGCTGCCTTGGGGTTTCGAGATCTACGCCCTGCTGACGCGCTGGAACCCGCTGGACATTCGCCGGCCGCTGCCACGTCCCGACAGCTTACGCAAAGTGCTGATCGTCGGGCTGGGTCCGGCCGGCTTCACCCTGGCGCATCACCTGATGAACGACGGCCACACGGTGGTCGCCATCGATGGCTTGAAGATCGAACCGCTGGGCTTCGACCCCACGACCCCGGTCTATGACACTGAGACTCTGTTTGAGACCCTGGACGACCGTGTGATGGCCGGATTTGGCGGCGTCGCCGAATACGGAATCACCGTTCGTTGGAACAAGAACTACCTGAAGCTGGTGCGGTTGCTGTTGGAACGCCGGCCGGAGTTTGCGCATTTCGGCGGGGTGCGCTTCGGCGGCGGTGCCACGATGGGCCTGGACGATGCCTGGGCTATGGGCTTCGACCATATCGCGCTCTGCATGGGCGCCGGCAAACCGACCGTGCTGGACATCCCCAACGGGTTGGCGCGCGGGGTGCGACAGGCATCGGACTTCCTGATGGCGCTGCAACTGACCGGAGCGGCGAAACTCTCGTCCGTCGCCAACCTGCAATTGCGCATGCCGGTGGTGGTGATCGGCGGAGGTCTGACCGCGATCGATACCGCGACCGAGAGCCTGGCCTATTACGTGCGCCAGGTGGAAAAATTTGCCCTCCGCTACCGGACCTTGGTCGCCGAACGGGGGCAGGCGGCGGTACGCGCCCGGTGGAACGCGGAAGAAGCAGTGACCGCGGACGAATTCCTGGCGCATGCCGCTTCCATTCGCGCCGAGCGGGAGGCTGCCGTTGCGGCGGGGCGTGAACCGAGACTGGCGGCTTTGCTGGATTCCTGGGGCGGCGCCACGATCGCCTATCGCCGCCGTCTGACCGACAGCCCGTCCTACACGCTGAACCACGAGGAAGTGGCGAAAGCGATGGAAGAGGCGGTGCGCTTCGCCGAGGGTCTGACTCCGGCCGCGGTCGAGGTCGATGCCCACGGACATGCGGCTGGGTTGCGGGTCAGGCGCGCCGATGGCTCGACAGCCGTCCTGCCCGCCCGCGCGATTCTGGTCGCGGCCGGCACCCAGCCGAACACGGTCCTGGCGCGGGAGGACGGTCGCATCCAACTGGATGGTCGCTACTTCCAGGCAGTGGACGAAACCGGCGCTCCGGTCACGCCGGAACGCGGCATGGCCAAGCCGGAGGCCGCGCATGTGCTGATGCATCGGGCGGAGAACGGCCGTTTCGTCAGTTTCTTTGGCGATCTGCACCCGAGTTTCTTCGGCAATGTCGTCAAGGCGATGGGTGGGGCCAAGCGCGGCTACCCGGTCGTGACCCGCGCTCTGACCGCGCAACCGGCCTCCGCGATCCCGGGCGCCGAATTGATCGCGCGGGCTCGCGATGCATTGACCGCGACCGTGCACGCGGTCAACCGCCTGACGCCGACCATCATTGAGGTTGTGGTGCGCGCGCCGGCCGCCGCCCGCACGTTCCGCCCCGGTCAGTTCTACCGCCTGCAGAACCATGAGGTCCTGGCACCGCGCCTGTCCGAACCCGGCAACGGCGATACCGTTCTGAACATGGAGGGTCTCGCGATGACCGGAGCCTGGACCGATCCCGAGCAGGGCCTGGTCAGCGTCATCGTGCTGGAAATGGGCGGCAGTTCCGACCTCTGCGCGATGCTGCAACCTGGGGAGCGGGTGGTGCTGATGGGGCCCACGGGTTCGCCCACCGAGATTCATCCCAACACCACCGTCGCCCTGATCGGGGGCGGGCTGGGCAACGCGGTGCTGTTCTCGATCGGTGCGGCGACCCGGGCGGCGGGATCGAAGGTGGTCTATTTCGCCGGCTACAAGCAATTGCGCGATCGCTACAAGGTCGCCGAGATCGAGCGCGCCGCCGATGTCATCGTCTGGTGTTGCGATGAGGCGCCGGGCTTTACGCCCAGCCGCCCACAGGATCGCAGTTTCGTCGGCAATATCGTGCAGGCGATGGTGGCCTATGGCTCGGGTGCGCTGGGGGATCAGGTGGTTCCGTTGCGCGATGCCGGACACATGCTGGTGATCGGCTCCGACCGCATGATGCAGGCGGTCGGGCAGGCGCGCCACGGCGTGCTGGCGCCCTATCTGCGGCCGGATCATACGGCGACCGGGTCGATCAACTCACCGATGCAGTGCATGATGAAGGAAGTCTGCGCCCAGTGCCTGCAACCGCATGTCGATCCGAAGACCGGAGAGCGCAGCGTCGTGTTTTCCTGCTTCAACCAGGACCAGGCGCTGGATTGGGTCGATTTCCCGGCCCTGCATGAACGGCTGATGCAGAACGGCGCGCAGGAGAAACTGACCGCGCAATGGATCGACCGTGCGATGCGGTTGCTGCACGCGCGTTGAGTTTTGAGGGGCGCCGGTTAGAGCGGTTTCACCATGACTGGAAACGGAAAACGGTAAGAGGGGCAAAACCCCGGGCAAGTTTCGGCATTTTCCGGATTGATCCGGTTCAGGCTCCCGCAACGATGGCGGAAATCCACCATTCGAGTCGGCGCGCCTGAGATTGCTGCACGTGCGTGCCCGGGGTTTTACCCTCTTACGGAAAACGGCTCTGGATCTTTGTTTCATCGCGTGATTCACACGCTTTGACGGTCCGCTCAGCGTGATCACGCTTCAGGTCGGGCGCGCCCCGATCAACCAATTCTTCGTCGATTATGCATTTGGAAGTGCTGATGTCGGGAGGCAGCAGCGGGGTGAGATGCCTCGAAGGACAGAGACTTCCAGGCCGAGGACGGCGAATCGGGACAGAACAAGTCCGTTTGCCTCAGGATCGCTTCATGTTGCCAACCATGTCCTTGGCCATCTCGAACGCCATTTCCCCGGGTGATTTTGGCATTTTGCCGAAGTCGACCCCGTTCGGGACCATGGTCTGGACCATCTGGTGGAACTGCTGGTCCAGATCTCCCACCGTCAAGCGGAGCGCGTCGGCCCGGCCGTCATATTGGGATGTGAGGCGCAGGGCATAACGGAACACTGACAGCAGCATGCTGACCGAGAAGAACACGATCAGCATGACGATCGCGCGATCGACGTAGGCGCGGACATAGATCGGGCTGAAGAGGTCAGATGCGCCACCGCCGCCGCCCTGGTGGACCCCTGGCTCACGCGACTGCCGAGCCAGGAAGTTCGCGGCGCTGTGAAGCTTGTCGCGCTGTTGTTCGGCGTCCTTTCGTTTCAGTTCCAGCGTCTTCAGTTGGTCGATCTCGAGCTTTGGCAGCCCCTGGGGTGGTGCGAGTGCGGTCATGGCTGCCTCCACAGCGTCCGCGGATGCGGTTCTGGCGCGGAGGGAGGTCACATCGGGGACGGTCAGCAGCAGGATCGTGCCGTTCCCGCCCACCGCCCAGCCGCGCAATCCGTCCCCGGACATCTGGATGGACAGGAGATCATTCATCGTGCCGGAGGTCTGGCTCTGCCACGACGCCCCGCCATTCTCCGTGCGCAGGATCGTGCCGGCCTGGCCCGCCGCCCAGCCGCGCACTCCGTCCCCGGACATCTGGATGGACCAGAGAGTGTTCGTCGTGCCGGGGGTCTGGCTTTGCCATGACGCCCCGCCATTCTCCGTGCGCAGGATCGTGCCGCCCTGGCCCACCGCCCAGCCTCGCACTCCGTCCCCGGACATCCGGATGGACCAGAGATAATCCGTCGTGCCGGAGGTCTGGCGCTGCCACGACGCCCCGCCATTCTCCGTGCGCCGGATCGTGCCGAAATTGTCCACCGCCCAGCCGCGCAATCCGTCCTCGGACATATGAATGGACAGGAGTTCATTCACCGTGCCGGAGGTCTGGCTCTGCCACGACGCCCCGCTATTCTCCGTGCGCAGGATCGTGCCGCGATCGCCCACCGCCCAGCCGCGCGCTCCGTCCCCGGACATCTGGATGGACCAGAGAGTGTTCGTCGTGCCGGGGGTCTGGCTCTGCCACGACGCCCCGCCATTCTCCGTGCGCAGGATCGTGCCGAGATCGCCCACCGCCCAGCCGCGCACTCCGTCCCCGGACATCTGGATG
>Ga0082335_1005469_pt1 | contig 17523 bp, 12 predicted proteins | sample Subgrocontami58m_FD_72375 | JGI IMG/M metagenome (GOLD analysis project Ga0082335, IMG submission 72375) | Subsurface groundwater microbial communities from S. Glens Falls, New York, USA - GMW37 contaminated, 5.8 m (SPADES assembly) (version 2) ... | reverse complement strand
ATCTTTTCAGGAATATTCATAGGATTAAAAGGGGTTATTCTCTACCTTAATCTCATCTTCAGTCATAGTCCCCCTTGTTGGTATATTGAAACCATCAGAAGAAGCAGTAGGTGACATACTCTCCATAAATGAAGGTTCAGGCGTGTCAGCAGACTCTTTGTTGGACGTAAACGTGCTCGACTCACCGCCGGTGGCACCTCCACGATCGAGCATGATCATATTGTCAGCCACTATTTCAGTACGAAAACGTTTTGTACCATTTTGATCCTGCCAATCTCGAGTTTGCAGTCGTCCTTCAATATATACTTTCTTTCCTTTTTTCAGATACTGACCGCAAATCTCAGCCAATTTCCGCCATGCGACGATATTATGATACTCTACTTTTGACTGTTTTATGCCTGATTGATCAGTCCACACGAGATTCGTGGCTATCGAAAATGAAGTGACATTGGTTCCTTGAGGAGTGGTTCGCACCTCGGGATCCTGTGTAATATTGCCTATGATCATGGCTTTATTGAGATCCATAGAAAAAATGTTATTGAGACTGTAGTCTCATTATGAGTTCTTAATAGCAAAGGGAAACATTATAAAATTTCCTCATCCAAAATCTCATCTAATTTTTTATCAAGCTCTTCAAGGCTCACTTTTACTTGTTTCTTCACTGGTGTGGCTTCTAGCTTAATCTCCTCTTGTTCAGGCGTCTCTGACACCTTTGGCTCATCTGCCGCAACTGCAACCACCTCTGGTTCCAGAACCTTTATAGGTTCGACAATCTTTGGAATCTCACGCACACTCAATGGGAGTACCTTCTCTACCTGACCAGATTTCTCTTCCAATGCCAGTTTGGCGTAAATCATTTGCTCTCGTTTTATTTGTTCTGGAGTCTTCTTTGCTTTCATGATCATCATATGTCGAACAATATTCGTGTCTAAGGCAAGTTCATTATCCATCTTTTTTATTGTCTCTCTCTCCGCATCAAACTCTGTGACCATAAAATATCCGGACACTACCTGCTTGATCGGATACGCGAGTTTCTGTTTACGGAGAAGTTGTTCATGGGTAATAGTTCCTCCCTGCTCGTTAATGACCTGCCGAATCTTTTGATTCATTGGTTCAAGTTCGTCAGAGGTGTAGTTCGCTGAAATGATGTACAACAATTCGTAGTGTTCCATAATGAATAATAAAAATACCCGGCTGGTGCTCGGGCATACATTAAAAGTAATATCTTACTTTTACAGTCTCCCCTAAATAGGGTACCTCATTTTATATAAAAAGAGGTGAGCAACCAGACTGATACCAAACACCTTTAGACTCCTTGTACAAGGAGTCTTTCCATCTCTTGGCTCTGACCAGAAGAGGAACCGGAAAAGGCTCAACTAATTTATTGATGACAGTCTATCACACGTTCTTTTTTTACGCAAGCCGAGTCGGTTCATCTTGTTTTATGTTGCGTAATTCAGGCATTTTCACTAGATTAAACTGAGAAAGAATAGGAATAAACACCTTCAGAACGGTATTTTTCACTTTATAGAGAAAAGAGCTATAGGAAACGACGACGACAGAGGCCGGGGAGAGACTATTAAGACGATGAACAAACGTTTTGATGACTCCAATGTGCTCATACGCTCCAAACTCGCTTTCATACGTCATTTCTGCCACTCGGCCAATTTTTTCAAAGCATCCAATGGAGTCATGGCAAAAAGATCAAGTGCGACAAGTTCATTCAAGATTGCTTGCTGTCGAGCTGATATGAAGTTCCTTTTCTCCGTCGTCGTGCTGTCAACTAAATCTTCCTGTACCAGCACATCCTGTACCTCACCAATAGTTTCCGCGCTGAGTTGCTCGAGAATTTTCCGCGCGCGCGCGATCACTTCAGCTGGCAAACCGGCGAGTTTTGCCACCTCAATGCCATAGCTCTTGTTCACCCCGCCTTCCACTACCTCATGCAAAAACACAACCTCGCCATCATCGCTCTCTTTCACCTTGATACTATAATTTTTTGCCTTAGGTAAAACTTCAGCTAAACGAATGAGCTCATGGTAGTGCGTGGCAAATAACGTTTTGGCTCCGATCACATCATGCACGTACTTGGCAATGGCCCATGCAATGCTCACTCCGTCATAGGTGCTTGTTCCTCGCCCAAGCTCATCGAAAATTATGAAACTGTGCTCTGTGGCATTCGTGATGATGTTTGCGGCTTGTTGCATCTCCATCATAAATGTGGATTGACCAAGGGTGAGATTGTCCGAAGCACCAACACGAGTAAAAACGCGGTCGGTTAAAGTCACTTCCGCGTACGATGCCGGTACAAATGAACCCATGTGCGCCATCAAAACAATCAACGCGTTTTGCCGGATGTACCTCGACTTGCCACTCATGTTCGGGCCAGTCAAAATGATGAGTTGTTGCTGATCATGATCAAGATACAGACTATTCGGAATATAAAATTCTTTTTGCAACGACTCAATGACCGGATGTCGACCGTCTTTGATCATGATACGACCGGTGTTGTGGAGTATTGGTTTCGTATACCGTCGCGTATAGGCCACCTCGGCGAGTGCGAGAATGACATCCAATGAAGCGATGATCTGCGCTGTAATCTGCATTTCAGCAATGAATGGTTTTATCTCACCGAGCAACTTTTGAAAAAGCTCATACTCAATCTTTTGCATTTTTTCTTCCGCACCAAGAATTTTTTCTTCATACTCTTTCAACTCTGGCGTAATGAAGCGCTCCGCGTTCGTAAGGGTTTGCTTCCGAATATATTCTGCAGGCGCGAGCGAAAAATTGGATTTACTTATCTCAATGTAATATCCAAACACATTATTGAACCCAACTTTGAGAGAAGAGATCCCCGTGCGTTTCCGCTCTTGTTCTTGCAGATCACGCAACCACTCTTTTCCTGATGAACTCAACCGACGTAACTCATCAAGTTCAACGTCAAAACCCGGTTTTATGAAACCTCCTTCGGTAAGTAAAAACGGCGGCTCTGGCACCAATGCGGAATCAATCAGCCTTATCACTTCACGGTGTTCTGGGAGTGTCACACCAAGAGATGTGAGTTTTTCATAACTGCATGAACCAAGGAGTTGCTTTAACACAGGAGTAAAAAGCAAACTCTCTTTTACAGCAACAATATCCTTGGGACTTGCCCGCATGCAACCAACACGCGCGAGGAGCCGTTCGATATCTGAAACATGTTTCAAGAGTTGTCGCAGATGGCCGCGTTTCTCCGAATCACGCACAAACTCATCCACGGATTCTAGACGTTCCTCGATCTGTGTTACATCCTGTAAGGGTCGTAGCATCCACTGTCTCAACTTTCTTCCTCCCATCGTGGTCATGGTATCATCGAGTAGTTCAATAAGTGTGTTCTTCGCAGTGTTATCTTGCGTGTTGGTAAACAGTTCTAGGTTACGAATGGTAAACTCGTCGAGCAACATAAACTGCCGCGTTGAATAGTATTGAATTTTGTTCATGTGTTCAAGTCCCTGTTTTTGTGTTTCCATGAGATAGAGAATGGTGAACGCGGCGGCGTCTATTGCCGCCTTGAAGGACTCAAGACCAAATGAGTGGAGACTGTGGATTTTAAAATGCTGTTTGAGAACTTTTTCTGACTCTTGCCACGCTTCTTTTACAAAACAGTTGAGATGATAGTCACGCAATATAATTTCCAATTCAGCGCGTTTTTTCAAGGTTTCCGAGATGAGCACTTCAGACGGTCGAAGACGTTGTAACTCTCCAGAAAGCTCGGTTATGGTGGCAAGTTCGGTGACGCGAAACTCACCAGTGGTAAGATCAACACAAGCGAGACCAAATATATGAGGCGTTGTGTTGGTGGCATGAACAACAATCGTCACCAGATAGTTATTCTGTTTCGCGAAAATGACCTCGTCACTCAATGTTGTTCCTGGCGTGATGACACGACTCACCCCGCGCTCTACGAGTCCGGGTAATTTCGGGTCTGAAGTTTGATCGCACATTGCCACGCGTAACCCGGCGTTCGTAAGTTTGGCAATATACCCTTCAGCCGCGTGATGTGGCACACCGCACATAGGGATTTCGTTCTCTGTATTTTTGTAACGCGCGGTCAGAGCGATATCGAGTATTTTGGACGCGTTCACCGCGTCTGATCCAAACATCTCATAAAAGTCGCCTAAACGAAAAAGAACGATCTCATTCGGATACTGTTTTTTTATGGCAAAATATTGTTCCAGCATTGGCGTCATATAGATATCACCCTATGAACATCAAACGACCATGGATCTTAAACGTTTAACACCGTGCAAATTTCTTATCAAGCTCATCAAATCCAATCTCCCATGCTATGGGGCGTCCATGGGCGCAAGCAATGACCTGCCATTCGACGATATCTTTTAAAAGTTGTTCTTGCTCAGCAGGTTGAAGCGTGTCTTCAAATTTTACCGCGCTATGGCAGGCAGTGGAACGGAGGAGTTGTAACTTTTTCTCTTCTAGTGTTGGAAGGGAGTGGAACTCTTGGTCAGAAACAAGATCAGCTACAACACCGAGAATGAGTTGCTGAATATCAAAACCAGAAAGATCCGCTGGTACCTCTTGAACAATAAAAGTGTTTTTACCAAAGTTTTCCATGCGAAATCCAAGACACTGAAAAAGCGACTGATACTGCTCAATGGTTGCAAAACTATCAGGTGCCAATTCCATCATATATGGCACTAAGAGCGGCTGTGTTTTCATATGTTCTGTGAGCACGGATTCTTTCAATTTGTGAAACAGTACTCCCTCGGCGGCGGCGTGTTGATCAAAAATAAAAAGTTGCATATCCTTCCACGCGACAAGATATTTTCTAGCAACTTGACCAAGAAGTTTCCATGGAAATTTTTGAGTATCTGATTCTCGATGGTGCAAAACATGTTGTGCCGCGAACATCTGCCGGTACATTTCAATACCAGCGCGAGCTTGTTTGCTCGTAACTTTTGCAGTGGTGGCACTTACTCCTTGATACCCCTCCTCTGATCGAAAAGAAGACGGACTTTCGACCATGGACGATTCAGACCGAGACATCTCGTCTTGCCGCAATTGAGAAGGCTTGGAAAAAGCAATCATTCCATTCTGTTCAAAAATGCTGTCCTTATCACGAGTGCTATGAACGAGATCAGGCGATCCATGAGAGGAGATGATGTTCACGCCAAGCGCGTGTCGCACCCCTTCAAACACCATTCGATACACCGCGCTTGTATCGACAAATTTCACTTCACTTTTTCGTGGATGGACATTAACATCGACGTAGTTCGGATCAACTTCCAAGCACAGAACCGCCACAGGAAAACGATCTCTTGGCGTCAGACCCCGATAGGCATCTTGAATCGCCTTGAGCACAATGTGATCACGCACTCCTCGACGATTCACAAACACATGCTGTCGTCTTCTGTCGGAAATAGCATGCGCTGGAGATGAAACATAGCCGGAGAGAGTCATGTGTGAAGTCTCATTTGAAACCGGCAGGATATTGACCGTGAATGATTTGCCAAGAACTTGTTTCAAACGCGTCAACCAATCATTGGTGGCATCATAGAAAAAATTAAGCGTCCCATTATGGATAAACTTAAATGATACTGTCGGTTGGATGAGCGCGAAATCAATAAGGGTAGTAAGTATATGTCCATATTCAGTAAAAGCAGTCTTTAAGAATTTTCGTCGAGCCGGGACGTTGTAAAACAATTGTGACACATTCATGCTGGTGCCGACTGACATAGCGATTTCTTTCTCCTGCCATGCCTCTTGGTCTTTTCGAAGACAAACGCCAGTCTCTTGAGCATGAGCGCGAGTTTGCATCTCAAATCGCGAGACTTCAGGAATTGATGCCAACGCTTCACCGCGGAATCCAAAGGTCTTAATCTGGAATAAATCATCCACTTTCTCGATTTTACTGGTTGCGTAACGACGCACGGATAAACGAGCATCTTCGGGCGACATACCACAACCATCATCACTCACACGAATGAGCGTGATACCGCCTTTGCTGATCTCAATAGTAATATTCTTTGCGCCGGCGTCGAGAGAATTTTCTACGAGCTCTTTCACGACTGATGCGGGACGCTCCACGACCTCTCCAGCCGCAATTTTGTTAACGAGGTCAGATGAGAGAATTTTTATTGTTGCCATACACAGAGACTAACGCCGTCTCATGCAAGTGACGGCTGTATTCATTTAGTGTATGGGATTTTCACGGATAAAGCAAAACGCTATTGACAACAAACAATATGTTTGCGAATATAGAATCAAAAGAGGCAGTGGTGTTTTGAAGTTTCCTCCTCCGCTTCTATGGCCGACTTAAAACACTATCACCTACTTTCTGGGAAACGAGAACTTTCTTCGTTTCCCTTTTCATTTTCTACTTACTCACCCGAAAAATCATCACATCTCCATCTTGAACAACATACTCCTTTCCTTCACTGCGAATCAAACCTTTCTCGCGAGCGGCTAGCCAACCACCAGCAGAAAGGAGATCTTTCCATGGTACTGTCTCAGCGACAATAAAACCCGTCTCAAAATCGGTATGGATTTTCCCGGCAGCTTGTGGGGCTTTGGTGCCGCGTGGAATGGTCCATGCTCGGGTCTCTTTTTCACCAGTGGTAAGATACGTGATGAGATCAAGTCGCGCGTAGCCACTCACAATCAGTTTGTCCAGTCCTGTTTCTGTGACACCCAACTCTTGCAAATACGCGCGGGCTTCATTCTCGGGAAGCTCACTGAGCTCAGCTTCGAGTTTGATGCAGAGAGGAAGCACCACCCCTGGTTCCACTTGAACTGTGGACGGAGGAGCTCCATTCTTGCTCTCCTCCCCTACAGAGGAGCGAGTGAAGTGCTGTATCTCCTCTTCACTGACATTCAACACATAGAGCATTGGTTTTAACGTGAGAAAATTGGACTCACGCAATAGTACGCGTTCTTCTTCTGTCCACGCCATGGATGAGAGCAACTTTCCTTGCTCGAGTAGTTGAAAAACTCTTTCGTAGAGAACAAGTTGTTGCTCCAGTTTCTTATCATGTCCACCCTTCATTGCGGCATGAAGAGTGCTGACTCTTTTACTCGCGATCTCAAGATCAGCCAATGCCAACTCGGTGTTGATGGTTTCCATGTCAGATGCGGGATTTACAACTCCATTGACATGAATAATATTGTCATCCTTGAAATCACGTACTACCTGGCAGATGGCGTCCACTTCTCGAATGTAGCTCAAAAACTTATTTCCTAACCCCTCACCCTTGTGTGCTCCGGCAACTAACCCTGCGATATCCACAAACTCAATGGCCGCGGGAACCACCTTGATAGAACGTGACATCGTGGCGAGTTCATCCAGTCGTGCATCAGGAACCGAAACAACACCCACGTTTGGGTCAATGGTGCAAAAAGGATAGTTGGCAATATCTACGATCTTCCTGGTGAGTGCCTTAAACAGGGTAGATTTTCCAACATTTGGCAAACCGACAATTCCAATAGAAAGAGACATAAAAGATCAATATTATGAGACTGTTAAAAAACCACGCAACTTTGACACAAAAGTAGCTAAATCATACAATGACCATATCTCCTCTGTCAAAAATTTCATCTGTAGAAATATCAGGGCTCTGTTGCCACATGCGCTTTCGTGACGAAATTACAAAACCTTGAGGAAAAATTGTTGAATAAATTTTTCCGTTTTCCTTGAGGGAAACCAAAAAAAACTGTAATTGGAGTAGAAATGGCATTTTGCGGCAACCCCATCAGGTGATTCATGACTTTTTTATGATATTCGCACACCTCCCTGCTGGCTATCTGCTGGCACAACCCTTCCTTTCAACCGCGTGGAAAAAATTTACCTGCAAACAGCAGTACTCCCTTCTGGCAATTACTGCCTTTTCCGCGATAGCGCCGGATCTAGATTTTCTCTACTTCTATTGGGTGAGTTCAGAAACATTTCATCGACGCTATTTTTCTCATTCTCCATTCTTTTATCTCCAGTTCTTGATTGTTTTTTTCATCATTGGTCGCCTGAAAAAATCAAAATTCCTGCAATGGATTGGTGGAAGTATTTTCCTTGGCGCTGTCATCGGTCATCTCTTGCTTGACTCCATTAACTCCGGAGTGATGTGGTTGTATCCGTTTTCGGATTATTTATTTGGTTTGAGAGGAATCCATGACAAAAGCTTAAGTTTGTTTGGATTCCACGGAAGTGGATTCATTCTTCTGTTCGAAATTATCATTATTGCCACAGCAATCATCGCGGCTACTCGCCAATTCTTGCAAAATCTCACATGGCGTTTTATCGCTTATTGTATCGCGATTCTCTTTATCACTTTCAGTTTCTCTTTTTTAGTATTAAGCAAACCATACCTCTACGATACGCGATACGCCTTTTTGGCTGACACTGACAAAGATAAACTCATGAATTTTGAGGATGCAGACATTGATAATGATGGCGTGAACAATGCGAGCGACAACGATATTGATGCTGATGGCGTCAACAACTTGGATGATTTTCTCGCCGCGGTTAAAAATATGAATGGAAAATTCTACGACTTCTACCGGGGAAACTTTATGAACATCAGCAAAAATATTGGTTTTGTGGCACCGACGGATATTCTGACATATCCTCTATCCCAGTCAGGATTCTTTCTTTCTCAGAGAATGGATGATGACTACAAAAATACCCCTCAAGGTTACATGACAACCCCGAAGAATGATCCGCAATTTTCGGAAAACATTGAAAATATCGCTCAATTTTTAAAGAATCAAAACTTCTTGGTTGACCGAGTGGAGAGAACAATCAAAGCGGGTGATGTTTTTATGTTTGGTGTTCCCCTTAAATCTCTCGCAGTTGTCATAGATACTCAAGACCCCTCGCATACCATTCTCATTTTGGCACATCCTTCACAACCACTAACACATACTCTCTCTCTCGATGAAATTGTCAAACGTGAGGGTCCGCCACAAGTTATCGCACGAATTTTTCCCTAATAAAAAAATCACTGCCCGTTATAAAGCGAGACAACAATTTTTTATATCTTCCTCAACCTCTCATAGTGACGTTCATGAACACTCTGCCAAAGCGTGTCTTCTCAAAAGGTCTTCACAAATAATATACACTTCATTATAGGCTCTCATTGACATTATTACGGAATTCTGTAAAATAAGGAAATATCATTTCAACAACACAAGGATTGTTACAGTATAATAAAAAAGGATTATGTCAAGTATATTATTTTTGCTGGGTATTTCTCTCATCATGGTGCTACCAACACTGACTTTGGCGCAAACGAACACGACTGCGACTCAACTTAATGAAATTTTTACGGTAAACCATGAGTTCACCCCAGTTATTGTCTCGGATAGTGCCAAAAATATACTCATTGCATGGTCAAACATACAACCAGATAATAACAATGAAATCCTGTTGATGAAATTCAGCCCTTCTGGTACTCCACTCTGGAGTGATAACATTATTGTCGCTCGCCCGGAAAGCAAGGTGAAATTTTTGTCTATTGACACTGATCCATCTAACAATATCTCCTTGGCTTGGACAGCAAGTGTTGATGGCTCACGACACCATGCGATATTCTTGAATCGTTACGACCCTGACGGATTTTCTTTGTGGTCAGAACCGATGCGAGTGATGGAAGCAATAAATAGCACAACTGATCTGTTGTCACTCTCTGATGTTGGGATTGACATCAAAGGAAATGCCTACCTTCTATCACTCCAACGTGATACAAACACTGGAACGATCAATCTGTGGTATCAGATCGTTCATCCTGATGGAAACCTACTCTGGCCCAATGGCAAAAAAATCATTCCACCGGATCGCCGAGCTCCTATTAGTCCAGAATTCCCGATTGATTTGGAAGTAGTAAAAAAGCACTCTGTCGCGTACATTACATGGGTAAGCAAAGACACATCCAACAGTACAACAATCAATCTCCAAAAAATTAGCTATGATGGAGTACTCATGTGGTATTCCACTCATCTCTATCCTCTGTCTTCAGATTTTTCTACTATCCAATACCCTGGAGTTGAACTCGATTCTCGAGAAAATATCGTCATGACCGCCGTGTCATATCTTCCGACGCAACGTCATCAGACGATTCTTCACTGGAAACGCATCAACCGTTTTGGACAAACACTCTGGGAAGATCGTTTGACCACGAACGTAGTCCCCTCGGAGATCATCAACACGGTTGGTTTCACAGTCAGTGACAATGGTAAGATCGTATTTGTCATCAACCACAAAGGCGCAATTGAAACTTTCGGCGTTGAAGCTGGAATGAATTCCTCTGATCCGAGTAACTACCAACGCGCCAACAAAACAATACTCTCAAAAAACACCATTGGTCCCTCCATGATGAAAGTAGGGCATACAACCCGTGGTAGCGTCAACCGTATTGACGGCACAAAAACGATAGTGAGCTGGAACGAGACGGACGTGCAATTCATACAAAAACCAGGGTATAATCTTCAATTAGACACCGTCGGCAATGAGAGGGTATACTTCATGATATTTGAGACGAACAATTTTTCGACCATTCAACCCAAAACGTATGTGGATACCATGCGACTTGACTATTCTCGACCGAATCACCCAATAAACCAACCCATGCCGAGGAAACTAAAACGCGTGTCTCCAGCATATCGTATGCCAAACCGTACCATTATTCACTAGAAATCTTAATTATATCCATATGCGAAAGAAAAAAATGCTACTCACCCTCATTGCCATTGCTCTCCTCCTGCCAACGACTATTCAAGTGCAGGCATTGGACGAAGTAACATTTGACAAAACGATTCGTGACCAAACCAGCGTGGCCATTGATTCTCAACACAACAGCTACATCGTGTGGAGAGAGTATACCAACCCACAGAATAAAAATATAGTGATGCAGAGGATTTCAAGCTCTGGTTTTCGTGATTGGTCCATCGAGAAAACTCTTATTTCTAGAGCGAACGTTGCAGAGTATGTGACACTCGTGAGTAACGAACAAGACGAGCTCTTTCTGACATGGGCCGAAGTAAAAGAGAGCACTATCTATGAGTTTTATATTCAAAAATTTGACACTTCTGCCAACCCTCTCTGGTCACAACCCTATCTTTTCTTCACTCTTGAGAATGAAAATGTTATTCTTAACGATGTGGCGCAACCACAAGTTGATAATGCGGGGAATATTTATCTCTCTTATGTCGTGCGGGGGGAAGGAAAAAACCAAGTCATATATCAAAAACTCGACACGCAATTGAATAAAAAATGGCCCGAGGGCGTAATCATTGACGAAATTGACAAAACGAAATCAACTGATGAGCTATTCTATAGCGACCTTAATCTCGACAAGACAACAGGTGCAGTGTATCTCGCGTATCTTGCTTTACGCAACGCCACTCCTAACAGTATCCAGTACCATCTCATGAAAATAGACGTGGATGGAAAAATAGTATGGAAGCAAACCACCGCAATTCCACTCACCCCTCTTATCCAACCAGTGATTATCCATGGCCCTGTATTGAACCGATTTAGCACTCTCAATCTTGCTTGGACCATCGAAAACAGTACAACCAAAGAAATCACCCAATATCTGAAACGGATAAACACTCAAGGCATCATTCAAAACGAACCAAGTCTCACAGTCAAACATCTCTACAACATGGAGTCTGGTGTCACATCACTGCAACCGTATGATGATAATGCCGCGGTCTATCTCATCTCTGATCAGAATAAAATTACCGCTTACAGATATAACTTGCCACGAGGGCTTCAGGATCAAAAATTGTCTGAAACTTCTCGATTGGTTCTTTTTCCAGAAGAAAACATCTTCCCACATGTAAGCACATGGTCCGCAGTAAGTGATGACCGCGACAACATCTACTTCGCGTGGTCACAATACAGCACCAACGATCGCGGTGAGGCTGGAAACTATCAGATTATCGCGCAACAGTTGAACAACGACTTGAGTACCATGTGGGGGAGTGGCGAAAAGGCAAACTCCAAGAAAACGCGTAACCCCGCAGAAACGCCAATTATGAAACCAAAAGAAGAGATACCCTCAGTACCAACCACAAGGATGCCAAGAAAAATTCGCACTGTTGAGCTTGATCTCGACGGTGACGGTTTAAGCAACGACGCTGAAACTCGTATCTATTTCACGGATGTTTCAAACGCGGACACAGATGCTGATGGCTATCTTGATGGCGAAGAAATCATGAATGGTTACAACCCCAAAGGGATTTGTCGAATCAAACAATTTTCTACTCGCGGCAACTACGCGTATGATCGTGGGCGATTACTCCAACGCGATGACGAAACATGTCGTTCAAATCACCTCAAGCGTGAAATATTCCGATCAGTATCATTGTCACAATACAAAAAAATTACTCCCCAGCGGTGGATGAGTCTTGACGAAGCCTTCATCTATGGTGATTACCCTGTTTCTGCCATTGTCCGAGCGATTGAAACAGGAGGTCACACCGTTCACCAAAACATCCGTTGGGACGCATGGCGTGAAACCGAGGAATACCAACAATATATTGTTCAGTAACCTTTTTCTGGTCATTTTTCTTAGAACCTGTTGAGAATCTCATTTTCGTAACAGAAACCGGAGATTTGAAACAGACTCTTATCGGATCAATAGAAAAAGGAATTGGTGGAAAAATAAAAAAGGCGAAGCACTTCTCTTGCTTCGTCTTTTTGTAACGCGTCAAAACTCAATCGTGTTTTTCTTACAGACTTCCGCGTACCAGAGAGCACTTGGACGAATTTCGCGCTCCAGGGTTTTAAAATTTACTTTTACCAATCCATACCGGGGCTTAAAACTCCCCCATTCGTAATTATCCAAGAGTGACCAATAAAAATACCCACGTACATCACAAAAATCTTTGATGGCGATGTACACATTCTTTAAATGTGCATCAATAAAATTTTTTCTAAAATGATCACTGGAATCAGCGACTCCGTTCTCTGTGATATAAATAGGGAGATTATATTTCTTCAGATCCATCAACACTTGATACATTCCCGATGGAAATATTTCCACCCCTTGATCAGACACGTGGAGATTGTCGTTTTTTACGCGCGAAAAAAAATGATTGGGGTTAAACCAATCACCAAGGAAAGAAAATTTCAGTTTATTGTGAAAGTAATAATTCAATCCAATAAAATTCTGACGACCTTTGATACCTCGCAGGAAAAAATGATTCCATGAATAACTCGTGTAGGCTACTACCGCGCGATCAAGCCAGAACGATGAATACGGCTCAAAATATTGATTATTTGTTGCTACTCCCATCTTCAAATGAGTGTATTTCTTGTGAACCATCTCAAAACATCGCCGATGCGCCCGAACGAGATTACGTAAGACGTCGCGAAAAGCGAAAAAACTACGCTCACCCGGTGGAAAACGCCCCTCGTAATAGGCAAGCGACGCGTAGAGGGTTGGTTCATTAAAGGTAATCCAATAATTCACTACATCATGGAATTCGTCAACTATGAAATTGACGAAATTCACAAAGTATTCAATATTTTCTGGTTTTTTCCACCCTCCCCGTTCCATAAACCATTGTGGATTGGAAAAATGATGTAATGTCACAAAAACCGTGATCCCCTTCTGTTTCAATAACTGCAATACTTTGCGATAATGCTCCAATACAGCGGCATCAAGACATTGGGGAGACGGTTCAATCCTGCTCCACTCAATAGAAAACCGAAAAGCATTTTGGTGGAGAGGATCAAGCAGAGCGAGATCTTCTTCAAAACGCTCATAGTGATCCGCTGACACTCCGCAGGGAGCAAGATGAGTTTGCCGCCCCCAGTGATGCCAATCAGAATGGATATTGTTTCCCTCAACTTGATAGGCGGATAGTGCCACACCCCAGAGGAAATTGTTTGGAAAAGGCCTTTCTTTCATAGTGTGATTTCTACAGATGAGGGAGTTTTGTGAGTGGTTCTGAAGAAACAACTTCTCCTTGATCATACGTCACCGCGTTTTCCATTAACGGTAGTTCTCCAAGTCTCCTGGACCGTAATGCTTCGGTAAGAGTTCCTTCAATCTCAACTCTTCCAAATTGATTCACATATACATACCCACGATTGACTATCTGATGAATTTCACCCATTTTATCCCACATACGATATTCAAGAATAAAATACCCCCCATGATTGTTGATGTACTTTTTTAAAATAGTATGTACAGTCGCAAGATCTTCGGGAATGATATTCTTCATCAAAATATTTTCTGGCATATGAAGACACTCGTCATCATTATAGCCAAGAATGTTCTTTATGTAAGGACTCAAGAAATCGAGGGTAAAATTACCATCAAAACGCATCCCATATACTATCGCGGGGGTATTCTGAATCAAAGTACATAATCGACGTTCGGTGTCACGGAGACGGTCATTTTGAAGTTTGTTCTCAGTAATGTCAAAAATGATTCCGCAAATCATAAGGGATCCTTTGTTATCCTCCTCAAAATAATACCGATGGTCCTCAACCCAATGAATTGTTTCATTCTGATCTTTTATCCGATATTCAAGTACAATCCGATCGCCGCTCTTTCGGTTCAATCCCTCTTCGATTACTTTTAGTCTATCTTCATCGTTCATGAGGTCAATCCAACGAATACGTCCCTCTTGAAAATCTTGAGGAGTATATTTGGACAGATCTTGCACGTGGCTCCCCACAAAATGAAACGTACCGTCTACCGGAGAGGCACGATACACAAATCCAGGAATATTTTCCATGAGCGCATTTTGTGAATTCTCAAACTCCTTGACCCTGATTTCGTCAAACTTATATGATGTGCGATCACACGCGATGATCAGTGATGTATCAAAATCTATAATCACGGCACTCATCTCCATGGGTACAAGACTTGCGTCACTTCGTCTCAGATGAATCTCCGATGGAGGCACACCACCCAGATTACGAAGTTCGTTGAGTAATATGCCAAACTTCTCAAGATCCTGATCAGCAACCATATCCTTGATGTTACTGTTGAGCAGTGTCGCTCTCGGAGAAATGAGGATTGTTTCAGCTCGACGATTGACATCCTGAATCATGGCGTCCTGATCTATCACAAAAAAAGCATCCGTCGAGTTCTCAAGTAAAATTCTATACCGCTCTTCGATCTTCGAGATGCGTTTATTCATTTCAATCCGTTCCGTAATATCTTGAAAGACAAACATATCAGCTGGACGATTTTTATAATGTGACTTGCGTGCGGTGACATAGAGTGTAAGCTCACGCGTGAGCTTATTTCGAAAACCAAAGTTGCCTTCCATTGGCACGCCTTCTTCAATGAAAAGAAGCATGCGTCGAAAGAAACGATCGACTTCTTTTGACGCGAAGACCTCTTTTATATCCTTGTTGATGACACGACTCATCTTCGTACCAAGAATATCAGTCATACTGGTGTTGAGAAAACGTACAATTCCATCCTGAATAATGACAATACCCTCAATGACTTGATCAACAAGGGTTTTATACTTTTGCTGTGACTCTAATAATTTATTTTTTACTTCTTCACGAATAATATCCAATTCATGTCGTTTTTGACACATAACGAGAGTGGCTTCAAGATGATCAGGATCAACTGGTTTAAATATATAACTACTGGCGCCAAGTTCAATGGCCCTTCGAATCAGTTCCACGGAGTGGTAACTGGTCATAATGACCGCGACCACGCCTTGATCCTTGATCTTCTCGAGTACGTTCAGACCACTCATGTCAGACAAAAATAGCTCAAGAAAAATAAAATCAAATTTTTGTTCACCTAAGACACGAAGGGCTTCAAAACCAGACGCGACGGTCACGGTTTCATGTCCGAGTTTCTCGAAAACTATCACACACAATTTTTGCACAATATCGTTGTTGTCCACTATAAGTATCTTCATGGAGGAAAAAAATTATGTTTCTACCTACCACATTATACTTTTTCGTTAAAATGTCAACAAAAAAGAAGAAAGTGTAATATTGTCATCTTACACCCCCTCTATTTTTGTTTTAGGTGAGCGAAAATTGTGTAATATCTCATGTTTACAGTATCTTCCATGAACTCCACACCAATCACAATGACCGAACCACGTCACGCGTGAAAGGTTATTGGTTGCAACTGTTGCCGAATGTGCTTTTGGGTCAGGAAATGGCTGAAACCACCATTGTTTTTGAGCATACTATTTACAGTTGCACTTCTAAATTGATTCTACCCAGCGATCGTTTTTATTTTAACAAGCGTTGAATATGGCCAACCAAGCCGAAAATCTCTCTCAACAAAGAAAACCTCTCGGGAGCGAGAGATTTTCTTTGTTTCCATCGGCTAGAGCCGCCGTCTTGCGGCTGGATTGCTCTCGGCGGAAACCAACGCCAAGGAGCGAAGTCATGAGGCAACTTCTTCGTCAAATCTGAAATGGTGGTGGACCGTACCGGATTCGAACCGGTGACCTTTTCCATGCCATGGAAACGCGCTACCAGCTGCGCTAACGGCCCATAAATCTTAATAGAGAAATATCAAATGACATGCAACAACAGTCCCATTATATATCTCAAACCGTGAAACTGTCCATGTTTTACTCAAACACCTCAACCACGGTTCCCTTTGGCGCCCAATCATAGATCCATTTCGCATCCGGAGTATACATGTTCACGCAACCATGACTCATTGGGCGCCCAAAGTTATTATGCCAATACGTGCCATGAATGGTGTAAGGTCCACTGAAGGAAGAAACCCATGGTACATTCGGAAGATTGTAATTGTGAGGATTATTCGCGCCATAATACCAACTCATTCTCACTTTTGGTCGCTTGCGCCAGATGGTGAAACTTCCCGTGGGTGTTGGGAAGGATTTCTTACCACTCGAGATGAGAAAAGAATCAATAAAGTATCCACTGTCATAGACAGATAATGTTTGCTCTGAAAGATCAACCTCAATAGATTTTCCGCGGATATCATTCCGTTTGTCGCGTGTCAGCATGGTTGCATACTCGACTGTTGCGTCCTGATCAAAATTCCCCGAGGCTACCAAAACTCCGGAATCAAAATTAGTATCCCCAGCAAAAAACTCATTCTGAAGATGACCATAGACATCAAACAGTTTTACATGTGGTCCTCCGGTGACGCCAGGACTTGTTATCAGATACCGATGAAGTCGATCTTGATACATCGCGAGATACACTCCACCTCGAAACTTCATATCATAAGCGGCAAACTTGCGAATAAATTTCCCTTTGTGGTCAAAAATGAATATGAAGGGCTCATTGCCATAACCTCCGGAAACAACAATCTCTGCTTTTCCATCCCCAAAAAAATCCAGTACCTCTATGTCGCTCCCCATATATCCATCAATATCCGGAACAACAAATTCATCTCCGGAAAAATTTCCTAACCGATCAAATATTTTTACATGTGGTTGACGTCTCGTATTAGTGCTTACCACAATATCTTGGAGTCCATTCCCATCAATGTCACCACAGGCAACATTGATTCCCCCATTGTACTCCTTCTCAAAAGCAAAAAACCCATCATT
>Ga0082335_1005468_pt1 | contig 17526 bp, 19 predicted proteins | sample Subgrocontami58m_FD_72375 | JGI IMG/M metagenome (GOLD analysis project Ga0082335, IMG submission 72375) | Subsurface groundwater microbial communities from S. Glens Falls, New York, USA - GMW37 contaminated, 5.8 m (SPADES assembly) (version 2) ... | reverse complement strand
TATACCCCTTATATCAATACAAAGATAATCAAACCCGGAGAGGAGCCAAAGGTATGGAGAGATTTCCTTGATCCTAAATGGAAAAGTAAGATAGTGGCTACAGACCCGCTTGTCAGCGGGGGACTATATCAACTGTTTCTTCCTTTAATGCGTGAGAAGCTGATAGATGATAAATATCTGGCAGACCTGGGCAAGCAGGACATGAGGTTCTCCGCCGCCCTGCCGGATGAGGCAGGAATACTCGCCCGGGGTGAACGCCCCCTGTCGCTCCGCGGTGTGGATATAGTGTATGCCCGGTTTATCCAGGAGGGAGCTCCCATAAAGGCCATATCGATGAAGGATGGGACAGTATTGTCGGTAGTTACAATCGCAGCTTTCAAAGGAGCGCCCCACCCCAATGCCTCTAAGGTCTTTATAAACTGGTTTTTATCTGCTGAGGGGCAGGATGTATACTCAAAGGTTGCCAGTGTGGCGCCCATCCGTAAGGATGTCAAAAATTATTTGCCTGAAAACGGACGGGTCAACCCCGAACGTCCTGTTCTCCTGACGAACGAGGATAATGAGGAAGCCACCAGATATTTCAGGGAACGTTATCTCGAGAAATTATGGAAGTCGTAATAGACCCGATAGTAGTAGAGGCAATTCGCGAATTGCCTCTACTTAAGATTTATTAGTGGGTACATGAACCTGTTGGGATTTTGACCGCAGTATGCGACGATACTTTTAGCGGCCCCGATGTATCGGGGCCGCTAAAATATTCCCCCCATGGTTATACGATTAAACATCTCCGAATTTAAAACTTCATTCCAGAGGCGTTAATGTAAGCAGTTTTTTGGCAATATCGGGGTATTTGGCAATAAACAGTAACTCATCCTCAACCAGCGGCTTCTGAGCCTCCACATTGGCATATCTTACCAGTTCCAGGATTTTCTCAGCTTCGGCGGCATCTTTGAAAGGTACTGCCATCTTACCCATAATGTGAGTAAATCCCGAAACACCGCTATATTCTCCGGAGCATATCTCACGGCCTGTTTCCACCACCTCTGCTTCCCCTCTCCCCAGTTCGGCAAAATCATACAGCTCGTAGTTTTGAGGGTCTTTCAACACCCCGTCGGCGTGAATTCCGGAAGCATGTGCAAAGGCGTTGGCGCCTACTCCGGGCTGATTGATGGGAATAGGGACTTTAAAAGCATAACTGGCGAATCTGGCTATCTTCCACGCTTTTAACAGATGAATCCGTCTTCCCAGTTGATATTTTTCTGCAAAATCTTTCGATTTGGTTACAGCCAAAATCACCGCCACCAGGTCAGCGTTGCCTGCTCTCTCCCCCATTCCGTTTACAGTGGTATTTATATAGGCATCCTGGCCACCGTCAATCGCGCCCTTGGCTCCAGCCAGGGAATTAGCGACAACCATACCCAGGTCGTTATGGCAATGTATTTCAATGGGAATTCCTACTTCTTTGGCCAGTATCCTGGCAGACTCGTAGATAGTAAATGGGGTATCATAACCCAGTGTATCGCAATATCTGAACCTATGGGCGCCGTGGTCCTTGGCAGCGTTGGCGAACTTGATGAGATAGTCTATATCCGTCCTGGAGGCATCCTCGGCATTGACGCCTATGCTTTCGATACCGCATCTGGCGGCTGTATCAACAGCCTCAACCATCATACCTATGATGTGGTCTTTGGTCTTTCTTCCCTGAAATTTACCATTAATCATCTGGGTCGATGTGGAAACAGAGAGATTAAGATGCCGTATATTTGGCACCAATTTAAACGAGGTTAACACATCTTCTGCGGTCGCCCGGATCCACCCACCCAGACGGATGGGTTTCAATACCCCCATCTCGGCTAACTCAGCGTTTGCCTGAAGATAGCGCGACTCGTGGCTGGTGGTAGGGAAACCAAACTCCGACTGGAAGACGCCGATCTCGTTAAGATAAAGGTTTATCATCGTCTTTTCCAACTTAGAAAGCCCCAGTTTGGCAGTCTGAACCCCGTCTCTGTTAGTGACATCTACGATATAGATCTTCCCAGTCAAGTTTCTTCCTCCTCCATTTTCCTGATTATTTATCAGAATGCCGTTAATAAATTTAAATTGTCTGTGAACTCGAATTCAGCAACGCTACATTGAAAATACAACTATATACACTATTTTACTATAATACCATTATGAAGGGAAAAAATAACCTCGTCCCAATAATTATTTTACGCTGAGACATACTGGCAACAACTTAAGTGGCTAATCCCGACCCATCCGCTCTACTTTAAAGTGGAGCTATCAGGTATGTAGTTCCACGACATCTCCATCTTGCAGGATATAATCCCGTTTTACCCTTTGTCCTTGAAACCTGCCGGAGCCCCAGAGCTCAGCATATTTTAGCGTTGCCCCAATGTCCTTGTGGACCGCTAAGGCAACATCCGCCACCGTGCTCCCTTTCTTAAGAACAAAAGGCCGGGTTATCTCGGCTTTCTGCCCCGGAATCTTGGTAAACACGCGGACGATATCCAGAGTCTGGAATATTGCCTTTCCCAGATCAAAGAGGCCAATCATTTTTGTGGCCGATACAGCGAGAACCGGCAATAAACTGCTATACATTCCACGGAGTATTCCGAAGGCAATGCCTGAGGGATCGAGGTCACACTTGTTGCCTATTATGATGGTTTTCTTCGGATAAATTGCTTCCACCGTCTCGCCTTTATCCAGACCTGCAATGCCTATCCTGAGTTTCAAAAGCTCCTGAGTTGTCATCTCCAACTGCTTTACCGGGTCCTGGGTAAGGTCAACCATGATAAGCATCAGGTCGGCATTCCTGATAACGCTATGGAGCCACGGCTGGGCATTCCGGTCATTGATAGCGGGTAAATCCACCAGTTGTATCTGGATGTTTTCAAACGTCATCATAGCTGGCGTAGCGATTTTAGTTGTGAAAGGGTAATCGCCTATTTCCAAAGATGCATTTGTAAGCGTAGCAACGAGCTGTGATTTACCAACGTTGGGAGCGCCCACAAGAGCTACCTGTCCTGCTCCTTCCTTTTTTATATAGTAACCCGGCCCTTTCCTCCCCGTTGTGGATTTCTTTTCAGCCTCCTCTAAGAGCCTGGCCATCCTTCCGTTAAGCTCCGCGCGGAGATGATCAGTGCCCTTGTGGTGAGGCATTGCGGCCAGCATTTCCTCCAGGGCCTCTATCTTCTCCCACGGAGTTGGTGCCCGTTGGAATCGTTTCTGAGCTTCAAAATATAGGGGTGGCAGGTTTGCCGGCATGGCGAACTTCTCTCCTTTATCACTTGCGAAAAGTTCACAATTACCTTGTTTAGCGATTCAACAATACAAGCATTATAATAGAACACCCCGGATGGGACAACCGCAGATTATTCTAAGGTTGACATTTGGCAGGTTAAAGAAAGATAATTCAGGCATGAGTGAAAGTAAGATATACAATCAATTGGCCGAAAGGTTGGGTTTGACCGGACCGAAGTTGTTGCCAGGATTGCATAGAGCGTTGCCAGCTTGATGCTATAGACATGCGCCGTATTGTTTCATCGAGAATCCTCAAGGCAGCCGCGACGCTGGAAAAATGCTTCAGATGTGGGGTTTGCGCCATCAAATGTGCCCCTGGCGCTTTGACACTGAAGCCGGTAAGGCTATCGGAACATATCCCCCAAACGAGCAGTTTGTATTAGTGAATGTTGTAAAATATCTGTGGCAAGGGGATGATTGGTTTTCCAAGCTTTAAGTAAGCAGTTTCAAACACAGGACAGTCTCACTCAACCGGTCACCTTGACCGGGTTGTTAAACTGCCTTTCTTCACCACAATGTATACATTGAAAGCCACTATGATCTACGTACAAGGTTCTGTTCTCTATCCAGTGGTGTGCTCCCGATGGTGAGTCTTTGCACTTCCAGACTTCTGACGTCAGATATTCCTGATAGGTGGACTTATAACGTTGCATCAGTTTGAGCCTCCTTATGTATTTTCTGATACCAGGAGGGAATCCCGTGACTAACCCTCACCTATTGAAACTTCCAGTCACATGACATTTCACTATTTAAAGAGACATGCACATCCAGGGTATACCCGGCCTATATATGCTGCCAGCATCAAACCATAATTATCTGCTCACTCAGACAATACCTTATTAATTACAAAGAAACACCGGTCTGCCTTCACCAGTCTCAAATTGTATTTCAGCATCTCTCCTACCCGGGGCGTCGAAGGAGCCAATGATTCATCGGTTGGAACTGTAACTGTAGTTTACACCGTTAGAATGTTGTGTCCTGTTGGGTCGGCGGTATGGGGGCAATGCTTGGGCTCATCGGTAAAGCCTTTAGGTCGGATGAGTTATCTTGAAAACTCGTTGGATGACCTCACGTTGGAATCATAATTAGGATTCGGAGGCATCCAGCACTTGATATGACTCTAAGGGGAATTCAGAAAGATGACAATAACCTAAACCACAATTATCTTGTTTAGTATAACATTAAATAGGCCTATAACGCAAACTATAGTCGTGCCTTGGTCCAGAAGACTTTGCCCTCATTGTGACGTTGCAGGGGTATAGTGTAGATCCGAGGTCTAGCCGATATAGAAACGGCCCTTCTCTGTACCGTAAGATTTAAGCGAAGAAAGGCATTTTGAAACCTTAGAGGGTATTGCAAGTAAGTGTCTCCCCGACCTCGATGAATCGGGGAACCTGGCAGTTAATCCCGATATATCGGGACTCTACCGTTAAGTTACAATTGGCTCCCCGACGAGGATTCGAACCTCGAACCTAGCGGTTAATCCGCCAGAGGCGGACCCGCTCTACCGTTGAGCATATTCTTCAAGATCTGCCTTCCCTGTCCACTTTTCAAAAATTGCTCCCGCTCCATTGCTTCAGACCTGGTCTTATATTCTTCAACGTATACTACTTCCCACGGTCCACGGCCACGAGTGTATCTGGCGATGCCTGCCACATGCTCCGATAGACGACGGGTTAGATCATTCGTCTGGCCGATGTAGAGTTTGTGGGTTGATACGCTACGTAAAACATAAACGTTGAACATCTGTGGAAAGCTGGCTCCGCAACCGTATAAATCCAGCAGCCTGGTGGTTAATCCCAACAAAAATGTAATTGGCTCCCCGACCCCGATGAATCGGGAACCTGGCGGTTAATCCCGATATATAGGGATTCTACCGTTAAGTTACATTTGGCTCCCCGACGAGGATTCGAACCTCGAACCTAGCGGTTAACAGCCGCGCGCTCTACCGTTGAGCTATCGGGGAGTATTCTAATTTAAAGAGGTTCTACCTGACTATGCTGCCCCGCTAGGATTCGAACCTAGGCTAAAGGATCCAAAGTCCTCTGTGCTACCACTACACAACGGGGCAATTGAACTACAGGGTACAACTCATTACCAGCAAACATTATATCAACCTTCACCTGTAGCTGCAACACTCAGATATTAAAAACAAGAACGAGACCGGGTTAATTTCCCCGGTCTCGTTCAGTTGGTGAACCTGAATTGCACAAAGCTTCCCTGGTTCCCTCTTAACCCATTTATTTTAGGGAGAAGGAGAGTTTGTTCCTTAAATGAATTGGCTAAGCCGTCTGATACGGGTATTGTGGTTATTCCTCAATATTCCGCACATAATGAACAAGTTCTGCCGGGCGGAAATTCATGAAAGAGAGGAATCCTTCCAGAATCTCATCATGGCGGTCGGCCATAATATGGATTTCCTTAAGTTTCAAGGTCTGGCATTGTTTCATCAAGGATTTGGCCAATTCTCCGGCGATACCCTTATGTCGCAAGTCGGGGTCTACGCCTATAGAACCAATCCATGCCACACGTGGCATCCCCAGTCGGGGTTCGGCCAGTTGGCAAAGGATAAAACCGGCTATTTTACCCTGTACCTCAGCCACCCAGCTCATCGCCATTTCTCCACCTACATAATCTTGCACCGGGTCTGAATAGGTGAGCGCTCTGTCCCGGCCAAAGATTTTCCGGTCTAATGCGAGTACGCCCGAAAGGTCATCTTCCTTCATTGACCGGATGGCCACCCTCTTCGCTACTGCCACTTTTGCCATTGTAACACCTCCCGTTTGCCGTTTATTATTGAGAATGTGCTCTCAATTCACTCACTTTATGGCAGGTGTAAACAGGACTGTATTATTAGATATGTATTATCCATTGTCTGATGGACGAGTTAAAGGAATGCAGTTACGAGACAGAAATATCTCATGAGGTAATTTTAGTTTAGGGGGCTTTAGAACGTCTGTCAATAGACATTTGGATTAATGTCAGGTTTGCATGGGGTAAGATGGAAATATTTTGGCAAGGTAAAATGACCCTAAAAGATATGCACAAGATGCGGAAAGGATTAAAGGATTGTACAAAGGAGCAACAACACTACCAAATGTAGGAGCTATCAATCAAAAGGCACGTAAGTATGTGGATAATATTTTTTCAGAAGGCAAACCATATGAAATCGCGAATATATTAATGTATTAACATAGCCGTGAACAAATCCACCATGATAATGCTAAATCTTTATCTGCACTATGGGCATCATTAGTATGAAACAGGAGACGGCCAATTCATGTTTACATTATCCAGAGCTACAGAAGAGAAAATAAACGATGTGTTGTTTATGCGATTAATGATTTTGGGGTCATTGAATGGCGTGCACCAATTGGTGCAATCACCAAGGAGTCCGTCTTTGCACAACATTTGCAGAGCGCCACAGCAGTGGTTTACAATGCTCCATGAAGTTGAGGTAATTGTTGGTGCGGCTTTGTTGCAAATTGGAAATGTTGATTTAACGCCTGTCTTTAATCTACAATTTATCGGGGTCCCCTGATGTGTAAGGCGGCTGCAGCTGGGCAAAACCATCTGGCCCCCTTTATGTAAAGGGGGGGTATCCCGTGGCCCTTTGAGGCGAACCGGGATGGGGGATTTTCAACCTTGCTTTTCAATCTACCTTTATCACGACTCAAAGGAGACTAAACCATGAAAACCCGCACCAGTTGGCATCAAAAGCTGCAAAAAGCAGCCGAAATCGTTGATGTTCCTCCATCGTGGATACGCAGGTACGGCACGGGTAAGATGCTCATCCCCAGGCCTCTGGACTTAGATGCGTTGGTGAGGAAAGTGCCAAAAGGCAAGCTGGTCACACAGGACCAGCTTCGTGAGAAGCTGGCACGGGATTATAACGTTTGTGCTACCTGTCCCCTGACCAGCGGCCTTTTTATCCGCATTGTTGCCGAGGCTGCTGAGGAAGATATTAGAGCGGGTAAGACAGACATAACCCCCTACTGGCGGGTGGTTAAACCCAATGGCAGCCTGAATGAAAAGTTCCCCGGCGGTGTGGAAAGACAGGCCGCCCATCTCCGGGAGGAGGGACATGTGGTTCAGCCGGGCAAGGGACGAAAACCGCCCAGGATAGCGGGATTTGAGAAAAGTCTGCTGGAGCTATAAGCTGGAAAACCCCCGTTTTACCAGAGGGGAGAATTAAACCCCTTTCTTAAAGGGTGATTGAGAGTGATTTTGAACACGCTTCAATGAATTTCATGGGGCGCTCTATGTAAAATCATAGACTTAAGGCATGGGTGGTGATACAATAACCCCAATCTCGGACCGCAACAAAAAAAGAAAGAGGTGAAAACTAACTATGGTAAAAATAGGACAGCAGATACCCGATTTTGAACTTGAAGCTTTTCATAACGAGGATATTAAGAAGGTTAAGCTCAGCGGCTACCGCGGCAAATGGCTTATATTATTGTTCTATCCGGCGGACTTTACCTTCATCTGCCCTACGGAGCTGGAGGAGGCCGCCAGCTATTACGATAAATTCCAGACATTAGGCGCTGAGCTATTGAGTGTAAGCACGGACACAGCTTTTGTTCATAAAGCCTGGCATGATAACTCACCGGCTATCAAGAAAGTTCAATATCCCATGCTTTCCGACCCTACAGGTAAGATGTGCCGGGAGTTCGGTGTTTATATAGATGAAGAGGGACATTCCTTGCGTGGGACATTTATCATTGACCCTGATGGAATCCTTAAAGCGTTTGAGGTCCACGATAACAGCATAGGCAGAAGCGCTAAAGAGCTGTTACGCAAGCTGGAAGCGGCTATTTTTGTTCGCGAACACAGGGGTCAGGTCTGCCCGGCTAGCTGGGAGCCCGGGAAAAAGACCCTCAGGCCGGGGTTGAAACTAGTGGGGAAGATTTAAGGGAATTGTTGCCTACCGTATCTTTACGTGGAGCGGAAACGCAATGATAAAACGACGGGGTAAGACACTTAAACCCCTTTATTAAAGGGGGGCGTCCCGGTTTATCGGGACGGGGTATTTCCCAGATACGCTTTAGGAGGTTTTATTAATGCCCAGGATTCCTTATCTGGAAAAAGAACAGACTGCCCCCGAGGTGCGGGATATATTTGAGAAAATGGAGGGCCGGGGGGCCAGGGTGCTCAACCTTTACAAGATGTTGGCCAATAGCCCGGCGGCTTTCTCCAGCTTTGTCCGCCTGGGGAACTCGTTGCTTCAGAAGGCTAAACTGGATGCCCGTTTACGGGAGCTGGCAATTTTGCGCATCGCCAGGCTTTGCGGCAGCGAATATGAATGGGCGCAGCATATGCCTTTTGCCAGGGATGTCGGCGTTACCGAGCAGCAGATGAAGGATGTCGGGGACTGGCAGCATAGCGCCTCCTTTGATGACCGGGATAAAGTGGTCCTCCAGTATGTGGATGAGGTTACTAAGAATATTCAGGCGAAGGATTCCACCTTCAACAACCTCAAGAAATACCTGGACAATACCAGTATTGTGGAACTCACCCTGTCTATCGGTTTCTGGGGTATGGTGGCCCGAGTGCTGGTGCCCTTGCAGGTAGAGGTAGAAAAGGATTTGCCTACGTCGTCAAAGGAGTTGCTGGGCAGGGGCAAATAGGGGAGAATCCCCCGTGCTCGGTTGTCCCGATATAATCGGGGCAAGGGGTGCGGAAACCCTCCTCTCGCCCCATCGGGGGAGAGATTTAGAGAGAGGGGTATTTTTGCACTTTGATATTCTCACCCTCTCCCTTACCTCTCCCTTTCAGGGCGAGGGGAATAAAGGGTATTTTTGGGAGATAAGGAGGCCTTTACTACATATGGAAAGACATCTCGAACGAACAAAAGAGACAGAACCTGTACTAACCCATTACGATGCCATTGTGCGCTGGCGGATGGAGAAAACAAAGCAGAGGAAACAGGGGAAGGTGCTCATAAAGGCCTCCGACGTGCCCTGGGAGGAGAACCGTCAGTCCCTGGGCAAGTTCTATACCAGCATTCACAACTGGAACGAGGTTGGAGCGCCGGGCTGGATAATAATCCGCTCCCGGATAACCAAAAATTACAGGATTGGCAAGCACTCCCACCGCGGCGGCGGGCGCCTGCTTTATGTATTAGAGGGTAAGGGATACACCGTAAACAACGGCATCCGCATGGACTGGGACAAGGGAGACCTGGAGACGCTGCCGGTAGTTGTGGGTGAGAACGAGCATGAGCATTTCGCCGACCCCAGCATGCCCCAGGGATTCTTTGTTCTGGGATACTGGCCCTTTATGGAACCAATAGCTTACGAGACCCGCCAGATAAAGGAATCCCCCGATTTTAAAGGCGCTACCGATAAGGAGCTATTCCGCCCCGACGACTTTGTTACCGATAATGCCAAACTAAAGGGCTACGACATTCAAATTAAAGGCAAACCAAAGACCCTCCTGGATAGCCTGTTTCTCAAACGGGACCAGTGGCGGAAAAGGTTAGTTGAAAGGCGATGGGTTATCAGAGAGGCAGAGCAGCCGGTAGAGGTCAACCGTATGGGTATCTATCGCTGGTATATCCACCCCGATTTCACTGACATCGCTGTACGGCATATCCTGTTCTGGATTCAGGAGATACCGCCGGGCAGCCGGTCAGGCAAGCAGAAGCACCAGGGGAACCGCGTCCATTTTGTGATAGAGGGCAAGGGATACAGCGTTGTGGACGGAGTCAAGTACGACTGGGGGCCGGAGGATATGATAATCCTGCCCATCAACGCCGGCGGCTGCGTGGTGCAGCACTTCAACGCCGACCCGTCAAAGCCGGCTAAGCTGGCAGTCGCCGAACCCAACTGGTATGACATTATGGGCGTTGACCTTGCCGCCGGCTTCGAGCAACTTGAGGATGCGCCGGAGTACAAGGAGAAGTGAGAGGGTTACCCCAATATAGTTGTGGTAATAATAAGTACCGATAGTAACCCCTGAGCCCGGAGGATTCCAATATAGTTCTCCCGTCCGAAACTACAGTAGATAAGTTCTGAAAGTTGTCGTTCATTCAACTTAAGCTGTTGTCTGATACTGTGCTGCATGGGTAGATCGCCTGAGCCTTTTGACCGTCGTGTGCACGTAACTATTTTCCCTTCATGTTCAAACCATGCGAACAAGTCACGACCGTCTCGTATTTGCAGTCCAATTTTGTTAACTATGCGGTCAAACTCGTGGGCCTTTAACGTCATATCCTTCTGACAATCTTTTCCTGCAATGCCTTCCAAACGTTTTCCAGATCACTACTTAAACGCTCATGTTCTTTTTCCAGAGTGAAGTATAGTTCAACGATGGCTCGCTGAAGGTCTGCAAGTGCTTCTGAAAGGTTCTTACCAAAGCCAAACTCATTGAAGTCAGTTGCTTCAGCTATGATTTGGAAGTCTTCCACCATAGTTTTCACAGAAATCGGGCTTATAACCCTGAGTCTGTTGTCTGGTAAAAAATTTATGGTAAATTCATTTGGCATTATCGGCTCCATATGACTTTCCAATACCTAGATTATCGTTTCAATAATACCAGTACAATCATTCTAACTTAAAGATATGGATTAGAATCCATAGCGCCAACGAGATATTACCGGTTGCTCGTATTGCTACATTAATATGGAAGCATTAATCTAGTTTATAATCGTGCGTACTAGGACGGCAACGTAAAAAACCCACATTGTGACCGTAATAAGTCGCTCATGTGAGATAGGTGCTCCTCTGCCATGTTTTTCATAGTCGATCCACGTATCTATAAGCGGTTGGGGATATGTCTCCAAGGGAGCACCAGTCAATGAAGATTCTTTCGTATATATCTTTTTGCTTGGCCAGAAGCTGTCCTTAACGAACTTAAAAACCTTTTGTGTCCTGCAAAGTCCTTTTGGAGAATCCTTCGGGGCTTCATATCCTTTTAGGTCTTCGTCTCTAGGAGGGTTTCCAAGCCAAGTGAACAGTAAATATTCTATGGCGTCGACACGAATGGAAGCCCAGCGACGATTTCTCAATTGCCATTTCACGAATATACCAGCAAGAACAGCTATGATAGTGATACCTATTGAGGTAGCTATGCGTTGCCAGAACAAATCCTGAGAAACCCAGGCTGGGGGCCAGTCTTTGGAAATAAGCGCTGCGCCAAAAGCGGCCACGAACGCAGCGGTTCCAGCCCAAGCCATGTTTTCCTTGTGGTTATGGTACCTTAGGAATCCTTCATGGAGAAAAATCAGGAGCTTTTCTGTGTGTTCGTACTTACTTGTGCACATCCTAATCCTCCTATCGATACAAAAACACTTGTATTGAGTTTGAATTATGCATGGATAAATTGAATCTGTTTAGGTTATTTGCGTGTTTGCTAATGAAAAAGCGATAAACCGAATTAGACTTACTATGCTATCGACTAATGGGAACAATTCTACAGGGTTGTTCGTTGTTTATCAATGGTCCCTTTGAGTTTCTCCTCTCCCAGCCACCGCTCCCACTCCCGTTCCGCGTCCTCCACACCCAGCTCCGCCATCGCCCTCTGATGGCTGTGTATGCCGGCTTCTACGAGTGTTTTCTCATCCTGCACCAGCCGGCTGCGGTCCTGCGGCAGCACCGGCCCCCAGATTATCTTGATATGGCAGGGCAGATAGCTCTGGCCGGTATGCTGTTCCATCAGCTTCAGTATCATCTCAGCGCGCCGGCGGTAAACGCCTTAACTTATGAGCCGCTTGCGCCTTACCTTCTGTAACAAGGGGTGCAGCTCCATCTCCAGGGCCACGCCCGATAGCCCCTGACGGTTATCGCCGAAAGCAGTGCGAGGCGCCTCCGCCAGGTCGTGCAGGGCGCGATAGAGCAGGTCTATGTAGTCGGTATGGAGCTTCACTCCGCCGCCCTGGAGCAAGTCCAGCAGGTATGCTCTTGCCCGTTCAGGTATCTCCCACACAGCGCCCGGCTGCACCGCTATGTCCTGGGCATCCTCCACGTTCTCCAGCACCGCTATCGGGTTCCCGGATAGCTCCAGGATCATGGATAGCTGGGAAAGGGCGCGGTTCAGCTCCCTGGCCGGCTCCCGAATGGCCGGGACATCACTGATGCCCCAGAACTGCTTCGGTTCCCTCAGATTGGGGAAGATTATGAAAGGGATAAAGCTGTAAGGATTGCCCTGCTTCCGCCAGCGCGTATCATCGAGCCATATCTCTATTTCGCTATCCGTCCACACCTCGGTAACCATGACCGGACGCTGACTATTCATTGCTGGTTTGAAGCCATAGAGGAGATTAGCCTCCTCGGGCGAAAGCTGATAGCGGCTGGCTACCTTCCATACACGGGTTATATCATCGCCCTGCCACCATGTATATAGCCCCTTCACATCGGGCGACGATACCCTTACCTGTCCTTTGGCACTATCCCAGATGACTTTGAAGCAGCCATCGCCCAGGACGGCGGTATCGATCTCGGTATCGAAGTCCAGTTGCTCCAGGTTGTTAGCTTCGTAGACCTGGCGCAGGACATCCCCGGCATGGCGAGCCCTCTCTGTAGCGTCTGCTGAATCCCCAACCGGTTCCACCGAGAAGCTGACGCTGCTCATCAGGTAGGAGGTCATTTTATCTATGAATGTTTTAGAATAGTTGAAAGTGAGTCGGCGCTCCCGGCGGCGTGCATTGCCGAGCCATTGGACGCCTTCATAAAAATCGAGGTTCTCCTGATAGGCGCGGTGCCGGGACAGGTCGCGCCGGGCCAACTGCTGGGGCAGTGTCATTTGAATCATTCTTTACTCCTCTGCAATATTCTATATACCGTTCTACGGCTGATGTGGAAACGCTGGATCAGTCCGGGGATAGGAGACCCTTGCCGGTAGGCCCGTCTTATCTCGTTATCCCGCTGCCGGTGTTTAAGCCTGCGGCTTTGAGATGGCTCATCGTGAATGCACCGGGGCAGTTGACAGGCCAGGCAGGAAGGCTCCACGTCACAACCTTCATCTCTATACTGACAAAACTCAGGGGGCAAATCATCACATACATTCTTATCCATCTCGTTCCCCTCACAGATTAAATTTGTAATCCTAAATCCGAAACCCTAAACAATATCAAAATTCTAATGACCTAAAACACAACTCACGCTCGTGTTGCACTCCATAAGGCAAATTTGGATTTGAGTCATTTGGATTTGTTTAGGATTTCGTGCTTAGTGCTTAAGATTTTCTAGTTCATATTGTTCTCCTCTCTCATATGTCCTCTGGCCTTCCTCGGTTCGTATCCTTCGGTGGCCTCTACAGCCAACGCCAGGCTCATTAAAAAGTCATCGTGCCCTTCTGTGGGGTCAACAAAAAAATTCATCGTCTGGTTGGGACGGTAGAAGCTCCTGGCCCGCTCCATCTCCAGCCAGAACTCCTGGTATTCAGGCGAGCTATCGCCGGCGTATATCTTCACCCGGCCGGCGTTGACGGCCGCCAGCAGGCCGAAGCCGAGTTTAGATTTGCTGGACTGGGTGAATTGGAAGGCTACCACGGTGTTTTTGCCCAGAGCGCTCTCCAGGAAGCTGGTTACCCCTTGCCCCATCCCCGTGCTGTCCACTACTACCCTGGAGCACCCCCAGATATTTTTCAGGACATCCAGCAGTTGTGGGTAAAGGCTGGCATGGGGCTTGCCCGTCCACCAGTAGTGCTCAACGACGAGTAATCGGGGCTGCTTTATCATTGAATCGCAGATAGAATAGTCCAGTAGGCCGATGGTAACCACAGTTGAGTCCTGGCGTGGCTTGAGAGAACGCAGGGCGGCATCCTCCGCTTCTTCTGCTTGCCCGGCGATGTCTATGCCAGCCACGAAGGTGGCCTTGCCATGTAGGGGCACGGCATGTGCATCCTCCCACCCTTGCACCCCGATCCATCGGGGCCGTGCCCTTTCGGGGGGACGGCGCTGCCGGGCATGGATACCCTGCATCTGCGCCCGCTGTCCAGGGCTGAGGAAGCCGCCACCCCCGGTCAGTGGCTTGAGGCAGTACTGGGTCAGAAATAAAGGATGGTTCTCTCCCAGGCGCTGCCTTTCACCCTCCACATAGGCCAGGTAATCAGGATTATATTTGGCTACCTCCTGCCAGTCGTACGAGAAGTGACGGCGAATACGATCCCGCCGTTCCAGTTCCAGGTTGGCCTGTTTTACCTGTTCCAACAAGCTGGAGTCGTCCCAGGGCGTGCCGTAGAGGACAGTAGTTACATTGGTGGCTGCGCCCATAGGTTTGAACTCCTTGGCGAATTTGTCTTTATCCACATCCTGGGCCTCATCAATCTCCAGCAGGATATGGGCTGTAGCCCCGACTATGTGGCTGGAGCGGTCAGCGCTGAGGAAAAGCTGTCTGGCCCGACCCAGACGGATGATATAGCCGTGTTCGGAGGTCCAGAATCCGCCATATCCGGCGTCGTTCAATCGTTCCTTTAAACGCTGCATACTGATTATAGTCTGGGGTTTGAAGGTGGGAGCACCTTTGATGGCATTGCCGCCCTTATATATGAACAGGGTAAGCAGCAAAACTTCAAGCTGGGCTGAAAGCTCGTTCTTGCCACCCTGCCGGGCTATCTCCACAGAGAAGGTAAGTCCCTTGTGGTACAGGATACTATCCAGGATAGCCGAGCCGATTGCCACCTGATAGCGACGGAGTTTATGTAATATGGGCATAAGTCAACCTCACCCCCTGGCCCCCTCTCCGCTGGCAGAGGGGGGACGGATCCTATCCTCCTTTACGTAAAGGGGGATAGGGGGTTTTCGTCCTTCCTTCATTTCATTAACCTCAATACCACCTCTACCACCACCGCCCCAATAACAAGATAAATAAGACCGTTTAGCCTGTCTTTGACCTCGCCCAACTGTCGTTCCATCTCCTTCAGACGTTCATCCACCACCACCCCGAAGGCGCAGCCGGGCGTCAGGTCAACCCTGGCCGGGTTCGAGTTCTTAACCGGGATAAACTTGCGCAAGGCGCCTGCCAGTTTTTCAGCGCCCCCGGCTTTTCCGTTTGCAACCATAACGCCTGCTTACTCCTCTTTGTCCAACCAGAATGCCTCCGGTAACATCATCCCGCCGATTCCTTTAATAACACCGGCGAAACTCTCATACAGATCATTCTTTGCCTGAGGAGACAGTCGGTACTTGGTGGCTACTGCCTGCAACAGCAAGCGGACCGCTTTGACAAGACCATCCATATCGTCGGGGTGCTCGGCCACCAACTGGTTCAGCTTCACCCGCAGCAAAGCGATCTCTTCATCCAGGCCCTCAAGTTGCCGGGCCTCCGGCAGGCGCTCCTTTTCACCGCTGGATAAGGCATCGGCGTAGAATCCTCCCGGTTCAGATAGAGTTTTACCGGTGGGACTGGTAGGCCGTAGAACTTTCTTGGGATTAAAGCTTTTTCGTTTTGACATGGCCTAATAATAGAACTTTTGTTCTTGTTTCGTCAAGGAGGAAGTGGCACATCTGACATCTCTGGGTACAAACCACACATTATGGGCAACCTAAATCCACCATCAAACCCTGACATCAAAACAAGTCAAGGATAGCTTCTGTGTGACTACGAAAGTGGCTTTGCCCAATTTCACTCCCTTTCGCAAAGGGGGATAGAAGGGGGATTTACCTGTCACATCAACGCCGGGGAAAATCCCTCTCAGTCTCCCTTTGACAAAGGGAGAGGTTTATTGTCGTCTCCCTAATAGGAATGTTTCACCAAATTGGTGAATGAACTGCTCCTTTAGCAAGATTCAATGGGTGATGGATTTTGGGCAACACAAGTGGTCTTTTAAAACACCCGGCTTTGCGTTATAATGACGGACGCTCAGGCCATTCAGTTACAGTAACCAAAGATAAGGAGACAGGTATGCGTTTCGTGGATTTGCCAAACCACGCACCACCCACAAATAAGAAAATCTCGATACAAGTTTTGCAGAAAACTCTCGAGGACGCTGGAATCGAGTACCTGGTTACCCTACCGGAAACTCCCTACGAGCTATTTTTGAGAAATGTTGCCGAATCTTCCGCAATTCGAATTATCCAGGTGACCCGCGAGTCAGAAGGTATGGCTATTTGCGCCGGGCTGACTTACGGCGGTAAGAAGGCGGCCTGGCTGGGCTCTTACAAAGGGTTCTATAACTCGCTGGATAGTTTCATTGGCACCGCCCGCCGGCTTCAAGCCTCTTTCCTGATACTGATAAGCGACGAGGAAATTCCACCGGCCCGTGCGGCTCAGGACCCCGAGATGGGCCGCTACGCCGCAGCTATCGCGCGGGCAATAGATTTGCCGTGCCTTGAGGTCAGGTCAACAGAGGAACTGGTCAAGATACGTGAAGCACTGGATAAGACAGCCAATAGCAATCAGCCAATTGCTGTAGCCCTGTACTGGTAAAGAACGTCCAATATCATGGATAAAATAAGAAATCTCCCGCTCCGATATATCGGAGCACCCCCTTTACGTAAAGGGGGCCAGGGGTTTTCGATATGGAGCATAATAATGGCTATAAAACGTGATGAGTTTTTGAAATTTCTGGCCGGCCTGAGGAAGGACGAAATCGTATTGACTGCCTGGCAAGCCAGCATTACATGGGAGGCATACTCTCCCAGTCCTTTAAACTTACCCTCAGTACGCACCATGGGGGAGACATCCACCTTTGGCCTGGGGCTGGCTATGGCCCAGCCCGATAAACGTATCATTGTTCTGGAGGGAGATGGCTCCCTCCTGATGAACCTGGCATCCCTGGTGACCATAGCTACAGTCTCGCCGCCAAACTTCATTCAGGTTTTGCTGCAGAACCGCATTTATGAGACCAGCGGCGGCCAGTTGCTGCCTAACGCCGATAAACTGGATTTTGCCGGCTTTGCCAGGTCAGCGGGGATTTCTAAGGTCTATAGTTTTAACGATTTGCCCGGTTGTCAGCGGGAGTTCCCCACACTCCTTAAGGTAAAAGGCCCCGTCTTTGTGGTAGTTGACGTGGAGCCGAGCAATGACCATGCCGCAGGTAAAGAGTTCGGCTGGAAGATAAGAGCCAGAGACCTGGAGTTTATAAAACGGTTTCGCCAAGCGCTCACTGAAAATCCCAAATCCTAAATTCCAAATACTAAACAAATTCAAATGACCAAACTCCAAAGTCAAAGAAACGAAGGCTGTGCTTTGGGTAATTGTTATTTTGATATTGTTTAGGATTTAGTGCTTCGGATTTAGTATTTAATAGTTAAGAAAGGTTATAAGATGCAAATAAGTA
>Ga0082335_1005467_pt1 | contig 17527 bp, 12 predicted proteins | sample Subgrocontami58m_FD_72375 | JGI IMG/M metagenome (GOLD analysis project Ga0082335, IMG submission 72375) | Subsurface groundwater microbial communities from S. Glens Falls, New York, USA - GMW37 contaminated, 5.8 m (SPADES assembly) (version 2) ... | reverse complement strand
GGTGTTGATCTATCGCGCGATCGACTGGCGTGATCGCATCGTGGGTAACCGGCGGGCGCGCCGGGGCGGCCAGCCCCCGATCGGTCAGCCCGCACCCGCCTGACGATCACCTCACCGGAGCCGAGCCATAATTCGGTCCCGCGAACCATCGCGTGGGCGTAGAATCTCCCCGGAGGCTTCCATGAATCGACGCGAGTTCGCCCGGCTTCTCGCCATTGGCGGTGCGGCGCCATTCGTGTCGCCGAACGTGGCGTGGCCGCGTCCCGCCGACCTGCCGCCGACCCCCGCGTCCCCGGACGAGAAATTCTGGCTCAGCGTGCGCGATCAGTTCGTGATGCCGAAAGAGCTCACGATGTTGAACGCCGCCAACCTGTGTCCTTCGTCGGGACCGGTACTCGAGACGATGTATCGCCTGACGAAAGACATGGACCAGGACCCGTCGCAGGACAACCGCGCGAAGCTCGGCGACGGCCGCGAGAACACGCGGAAGCTGCTCGCGGAATTCCTGCGCGTCACGCCCGAAGAAATCGTCATCACGCGCAACACCAGCGAGTCGAACAATCTCGTGTCGACCGGCATCGATCTGAAAGCCGGCGACGAGGTGCTGCTCACCGCCGACAACCATCCCAGCAATCACACGGCGTGGCAGGAGAAGGCCAAGCGCTTCGGCTTCACCGTGAAGGACGTGCCGACGCCGAATCCGCATCCCGGGTTCGACTACTACGTGGATGCGTTCGCGAAAGCGATCACGCCGCGGACGAAGGTCATCTCGTTCACGCACCAGACGAGCACGGTCGGCGACCTGTTTCCGGCGAAGGAGATCTGCCGGCTCGCGCGCGAGCGCGGCATCCTCAGCCTGGTCGACGGCGCGCAGTCGTTCGGGCTGATGGACGTCGACCTGAGCGACATGCAGCCGGACTTCTACAGCGGCAGCGCGCACAAGTGGATCTGCGGCCCGAAAGAGAACGGCGTGCTCTACATCAACAAGAGCGCGCAGTCGAAGATCTGGGCGAGCATCTTCAGCGCCTATCCCGGACGCGTGGGCGTGTCGAAAACGTTCGAGGGATTCGGCCAGCGCGACGAGCCGGCGATGATGGCGTTCGGCGAAGCGCTGACGTTCCAGACGAAGATTGGCCGCGCGCACATCGAGAGGCGGTCGCGCGAGCTCACGCAGGCGCTGATGGAAGGGCTGAAGAAGATCGACGGCGTGAAGATCTGGACGAGCCCGGATCCGTCGCGCACGGTCGCCGTCGTGTCGTTCCTTCCGGGCAGCCTGGACATCCGCAAGCTGTCCACGGCGCTCTACCAGAAGGATCGCATCGGCTGCGCGACGCGCGGCGGGCAGGATCGCCCCGGCATCCGCCTGTCGCCGCACTTCTACAACACGCGCGTCGACATCGACCGCACGGTGGCGGCGATCAAGAAGTACATGGCGACCGGGGTGTAAACGTCACGACGATCAACGCAGAGGCCGCAGAGCACGCAGAGGATCTTCTTCTCTGCGATCTCTGCGAGCTCTGCGTTCAGAATCCCGCGGGGCCCGCTTGGTGAGCCCTTGCCCATCTACCGCCCCGGGTTGTCCGTCGTCGCCGCCTTCGCCGCCTCGGTCTTGATGTCGTTGAAGTTCAGCACGGTGTTGAACAGCATGTTGAACTCGCCGAAGTTCTGCCACCGGTAGCACGGGTTCCCCGCGAACAGGATCACGCGACCCTTGCCAGACGGCTGGTCGACGATCGCCGGGCGATTCCTGATCTCGTTGGCGCCGCGCATCAACCCGCTCAGCACGTGATCGTCGCCGCCCGGGTACCGCATCAGCACGCCCTGCGGCGTCGGCGGCGGTCCCGGCGGCGGGTCGCCGAACGGATTCCCGCCGGTCTGCACGCTCAGCAGCGGCCCGCTCCCGTACCGCACCGGAATCATCTTCGCGTCGTACCCGTAGAAGATCGGGTTCTCGGGCTGCAGGATCTCGGCGTCGATAATCGCGCCAGGCGAATAGAACTGGCTCGAGGCGCGCGCGGCGTCCACCCGCGGCGCGAGCCCGAAGTCCGCCGGGAAGTAACTCGCCGTGCCCAGCGTGACGAGCACGCCGCCGGCCTTCACGAATTTCTCGAGCTCCGCGACGCCCTCGAGCCCCATCCCCCCGGTGATGTCGTCCGACTCGCCGTACATCCCGAGGTTCTTGAAGGTGTCGCTCTTCTTGTATTCGATCGGCTGGCCGCGGTTCTCGACGTCGAACACGAGCCGCTTGCTGGTGCCGCCCTGATTCGGGATCACGATGACGTCGTACGCGCCCTTCAGGTCGCCCGTCCTGACCCGCTCCTTGTAGATCAGATCGAAGGGCACCTCGAACTTGTCGAGCGAGTAGCGGACCCAGCCGACGTCCTGCGTGTTTCCCCAGATGCTGTAGACCGCCATGCGCGGCAGATCGAGGTCGTGCATCGGCACCGACGGCGCTGCCGGCAGTCCGACCGCGGTGAGACCGAGCGCTTCGACCGCCGGCCGCACCCTCGCGGCATCGCCGCTGACGATGAAGGAGCCGGCCGGGAACGTCGCGTCCCCCTGCTTGAGCTCCTTCTCCGTGGCCTGGACCTTCAGGTCCTTCAGCCGGTACCGCAGCGTGATCATGTTGTTCGACCCGTAGTGCGCGACGGCGAACATCGGGCCGCCGCCCGCCAGGGTGCCCGCCAGGTGGATCTCCTTTTCCTTCACCGGATCGACCGCGAGGTCGAGGATCGTCTTGTCGGCGATCTCTTTCACCTCCGCGTGGCTCATCAGCCCCATCGTCCACGCCGCATCGTCGTAGGTGCGGAGGTTCGGATCCGGGTAGACCTGCTTTTCGAGCAGCGTCTTGGCGAGGCGGCTGTACGGCTGATCGCGCTTGATGATGAACGAGCCGGAGGGGAACGTGCCCTCCTGCAGCTTGACCTCGCTCGTCGCGCGGCCGATCTCGATGCCCTGCATCCGCAGCAGGTTGACGAGCCGCTCGACGCGCGTCATGTCGCGCTGCCCGGCGGGAATCACGTAGCCGGCGACGGTTTCCTTGCGTCCGGTTTCGATCGAGTTGCGCGACTTCACATAGAAGTTCTCGAGGATGATCGTCGGAAACTGCGACGTGTACTGCAAGGCGGTAATCACGCCTGTCTCGCCGTAGTTCGTGTTGTTGCGCAGCGACCAGTCGAATTCGCCCGTCGCCGGCCACGGCCGGTACCACTCGCGCACGCTCTGGTTGCCGCGGCCCGCCGCGGCTGCGGGCGCGTCCTCGCCCCCGGGTCCGCCGGCGCGACCGCCTCGTCCACCCGGTTGGTTGGGATTGCCGAGCCGCCGCTTGATCGTGTTCGCGCCACTGGATCCTTCGATCTCGTACATCCGGATCATGCCGTTGTGGTTCGACGACATGAACGCCAGGTAGCCGGGCGACCACATGTCGACGAAGCCGTGCGTCCAGACGCCGGGCATCCCGTACTTCGCCATCTGCGACATCTCGAAGTTCGCCATCATCGGCAGCTCGCCGTAGAGGATCGGATCGAGATTCGGGTTCTGCGGCGCCTGGCCGCTGAAGGTGTACATCAGGGTCTGCGCCTGATGCAGGTCGTGCATGATCGGCGGGTGATACTGAAAATACCAGTCGAGCAGCGACCGCATCTCGACCTGGGAATAGTTGATGTCGCGGTTGTCGTCGTGGAAGACGTACTTGCCCCAGTAGGGCACGCCCGCGCCGGTGGGGCGGGCCTCGGTCTCGTTGATGCCGTAGCGGTAGTACCAGTCGACGTTGCGATCGCGGCCGTCCGGGTCGGCGACCGGCGTGATGGAGACGATCACGCTGCTGCGGATCTGATTGATGATCGGCGAGTCTTCCGCCACCAGCCGGTAGGCGAGCTCCATCAGCATTTCTGACGGACCGACCTCGCCGCTGTGCAGGCCGCCCGAGAGGTGGTAGAGCGGTTTCGCCTTCGCGATGATCTGGGCCGCCTGGTCCGGCGTGATGGTGCGCGGGTCGGCCAGTTGACCGAGATACGTGCGGTACTGCTCGAGGTTCTTGATCGACTCGTCGGCGCCGACGAAAACGACGACCAGGTCGCGGCCTTCGTGGCTCTTGCCGATGGTGACGACCTTCACGCGCGGCGAGGCGGCCGCCAGGGCGCGGTAGTACTTCAGGATGTCCGCGTAGTAGGTCAGTTTCTTCGGTTCACCGATATGGTGGCCAAGCACATCTTTCGGCGAAGGGATCCCGGCCACCTTGGGCAGGTGATCCACCAAGGGGCTGCTGAACTCGGGCCGCGTCGTCCATTCTTTGACGAGGCGGGCGAATTCCGGGTCGTCCTGCGAGCGAGCCCCGGCAGCCGCAGACGCCACAACTGCTTTGTTTCCAGCTGATTGCGCTGATATGATTGAGCCGAGCGCCAGGACGAGGATGAAGAGCGAGGCGAGAAGCCGTGAAGGGCGCCCCAGCTGGAACATGACAGAACTCCTTATTTACGTGATACTTAGCTAAAGCGCGGAGGGATCGGTCTTCTGCCGATACCTGCGTGGAGGACGAAATAAGCGTTGAGATGGTCGCCAGTCGCTCGGTACAATTCCTCTCTTTTGAGTCGAGTGGGTCGGGTGGGTCGGCCTACCCGACTCACCTGACCTACCCGGTTCGGATCCAAACATTATGATCAACGTTGCCGCGATCCGCATGCAGCAATTCGGCGTGCAATTCTACCAAGCTTCCCTGACGGCCAGCGACATAGATAAGCTCGTTCGGTTCGAGGTGCTGAACTACGGCGAGAACACGCAGGCCCCGGTCCGCGGCGGCCGGCAGAAGCCGGGCGCTCCGGCGTCGAAAGTGAACTGGGACTTTCTCGAGCGGCGCATCGCGTCGAGCGACAAGGCGTATCAGCGCCAGATCATCCGGAAGAAGATCGACGAGCTCGTGCAGTACTACGAGCAGTGCCGTCAGGCGCGCGATCTGCCGTCGATTCCCGGCGCGGTCATCATCTCGTGCGACGAGAAGCTGACCTTTCAGCCGGCCGACAGCGACTCGCGCGTCGGCATCCTGAAGGTGCCGGAGCGCGAGGGCATTCTGCGCGCGATCGACGGCCAGCACCGGCTGCTGGCGCTGCACGCCGACATCGATCGCTTCGAGGGCGAGGATTTCGCGGTGCCGGCGATCATCTTCGACCGCCTTCCTGAAGATCACGTCGTGCAGATGTTCGTCACCATCAACGCCAAGCACACGCGCCTGAACGCGTCGCATCTGGTCAGCCTGTCTGGCCGGCAGCTGTATCGGGATGAAGCGCTGGCGACCGGGCACGACGTCGTGCGCGCGCTCAACGATCGCGAGGATTCGCCGCTCTACGACGAGATCAAGCTGCTCGGCGTCGGGCGCGGCCGCGTCGCGCAGGCGCCGCTCGCGCAGGAGCTGAAGAAGCTCTTCGCCGAGGACGGCGTCTTTGGCAGCCGCAAGTCGGACGAGATGCACGAGGAGGCGAAGAAGTTCTTCGTCAACTACTTCAAGCAGATCGCGCTCGTATTCGGCGGGGCGTGGAACGGCAGGAAGTACAGCATCCGGTCGGCGGCGGCGCTGCGCGCCTTCATCCGCGTCGCGCCGGATGTGATCCGACGCCTGGATCAGGAGCACGCCGAGCGCACGGACTTCCGCGCCATCGGCCGGGTGCTCGCGCCGTGGGGCCGCCGCATCGGCGACCTGCGGTTCGAGACCGACGGGGCCTGGAAGCGCAGCGGCACGACGGCCGATTCGCTCGCGAAGGAGCTGCGCCTCGCGCTGATGTATCCCGAAGGCGCGGCGGTATGAACTTAGAACTGAGAACTCAGAAGTCAGAACTTAGAACTTGGCACTGGAACTTGGGCTTTCAGTTCTCACTTCTAAGTTCTCACTTCTAAGTTCTCAGTTCTCAGTTCTCAGTTGACCATGCGAAGCCTCCTGATCACTGGCGGCGCCGGGTTCATCGGTTCGAACCTGGTGCAGTACGCGCTCGATCACACCGCCGATACCATCGTCATCGTCGACAAGCTGACCTACGCCGGCAGCCTGCTGAGCCTCGAGACGCCGCTGAAGGATCCACGCGTGAGGTTCGTGCGTGCGGACATCGCGGATCGCGACGCGATCGCGCGCGTGTTCGCGGACCACCGGCCGACCGCCGTCCTCAATCTGGCCGCCGAGACGCACGTCGATCGGTCGATCGACGGCCCGCGGCCGTTCATCGACACGAACATCGTCGGAACGTTCGTGCTGCTCGACGCGTCGCGCGCGTTCCTGGCCGCGCTCGAGCCGCCGGCGCGGCGGGCGTTCAGGTTTCTGCACGTGTCGACCGACGAGGTGTACGGCACGCTCGGTCGGGACGGGCTGTTCAGCGAAGAGACGCCGTACGCGCCGAATTCGCCCTACGCGGCGAGCAAGGCATCGGCCGACCATCTGGTGCGTGCGTACTTCCACACGTACGGGCTGCCCGTGCTGATCACGAACTGCTCGAACAACTACGGGCCGTTTCAGTTTCCGGAGAAGCTGATTCCGCTGATGCTGCTGAACGCGCTCGAAGGCCGGCCGCTGCCAATCTACGGCGACGGGGGCAACGTGCGCGACTGGCTGCACGTCGAGGATCACTGCGCGGGGCTCCTGCTCGTGCTGGCAGAGGGCCGCGTGGGCGAAAAGTATAATATCGGCGGCGGCAACGAGCGCACCAACCTGGAGATCGTCGATCGCATCTGCGACGCGGCCGAGGCGCTCGAGCCGGCGCGAACCAACGCCGCGCTCAGGGGGTCGGGCTATCGCCAGCTGAAGACGTTCGTGCCCGATCGTCCGGGCCACGATCGCCGCTACGCGATTGACGCCACCAAGATCCGGCGCGAGCTGGGATGGGCGCCGCGATACGCGTTCGAGGACGGCCTGGCGTCCACCGCCCGCTGGTACGTCGAGCACCGCGACTGGTGCGAGCAGGTGCAGCAGGGACGCTACGACCGCACGCGACTCGGGCTCGGGTGATCGCACAATGACTCACGCGGCCGGGACCACGAAGACACGAAAGCACGAAGAAGAACGAGAAGAAAACATGATCTTCTTCGTGTCGTCCTTCGTGCCTTCGTGCTCTTCGTGGTTGCATTTGTTCTTAAGTCTGAAATCTGAAATCTGAAATGTTGAAGGGCATCATTCTCGCCGGCGGGTCGGGCTCGCGGCTGCACCCGCTGACGCGCGCCGTCAGCAAGCAGCTCGTCCCGATTTACAACAAGCCGATGGTGTACTACCCGCTGTCGACGCTGATGCTCTCCGGCATCCGGCAGATTCTCGTCATCACCACGCCGCACGAGCAGGACGGTTTCCGGCGGCTGCTCGGTGACGGCTCCGAGATCGGGCTGCAGATTACCTACGCCGCGCAGCCGAGCCCGGAGGGTCTCGCGCAGGCCTTCATCATCGGACACGAGTTCGTCGGCCCCGATCGCGTGGCGCTTGCGCTCGGCGACAACGTCTTCTACGGCGCCCACTTCTCCGACTACCTGCGCACCGCCGCGGCGCGGGAAGCCGGCGCGACCGTCTTCGGCTACCAGGTCCGCGACCCCGAGCGCTACGGCGTCGTCGAGTTGGACGCGAGCGGGCGAGCGGTCAGCCTCGAAGAGAAGCCTGCGAAGCCCAGGTCGTCGCTGGCCGTGACGGGCCTGTACTTCTACGACAACCAGGTGATCGACATCGCCGCCGGCCTGACGCCGTCGCCGCGCGGCGAGCTCGAGATCACCGACGTGAACCGCGCGTACCTCGAGCGTGGACAGCTCCACGTGGAGAAGCTGGCGCGCGGCATCGCATGGCTCGATACCGGCACGCACGAGTCGCTCATGCAGGCCTCCAACTACATCCATGCGATCGAGGAGCGGCAGGGGTTGATGGTCGCGTGCCTCGAGGAGATCGCGTACCGCATGGGATGGATCACCGCGGTCGATCTCACGCGTCTCGCGCGCGCGATGGCCTCGAGCACCTACGGTCAGTATCTGTTCCGCGTGCTCGAGACCGAGCCCTGACGTGCGCGTCGTGCCCACCGACATTCCGGAGGTCCTGGTCATCGAGCCGGACGTGCACGTCGACGGCCGCGGCTTCTTCGTCGAGACCTACCAGGCCGAGCGGTACCGCGAGCATGGCATCGAGGGACCGTTCGTGCAGGACAACCACTCGCGCTCTGTCGCGGGCACGCTCCGCGGCCTGCACCTGCAGCTCCGGCGTCCGCAGGGCAAGCTGATTCGCGTCATCGAAGGCGAGATATTCGACGTCGCGGTGGACGTCCGTCGCGGGTCGCCGACCTTCGGCCGCTGGGTGGGCGTCACGCTGACGGCGGAGAACTTCAGGCAGTGCTACGTCCCGCACGGCTTTGCGCACGGCTTCTCGGTCGTCAGCGCGATTGCGCAGGTCGAGTACAAGTGCACGGATCTCTACGATCCGGCGAGCGAGGTCGGCATCGCGTGGAACGACCCCGCGCTCGGCATCTCGTGGCCCGTGGACCAGCCGTTGCTGTCGCGGCGCGACAGCCAGCATCCGACCCTCGCGGCGCTCACGGATAGGTTGCCTCGGTACTCGACGAAACTGTAATTCGAACGACGAAAATTGTGGGACCGCCCCAGGGCCCAGGCACCGGATCTCGCGCTTTTTCGAGGAAATCGGAGAGGCACGGCGATTGCGATTGGATGGAATACCGTCGCTGGTCTGATTACGGCAGGGCGCCGTGAATGCTGGGGGAGCCAGGCCAGCGGAGCAGGGGGGCATCGCAATCACGCGGTGCCCTTTTGTTTTGTACTGGTAAATTGTCTCCGTGCCCAGGCGACTCCTCCTCCCTGCGATTGCGCTGGCCTTCATCTGCCCGCTTGCCGGGGCCGCTCGTCGCGCTGATCCACCGGCGCCCTCCGCCGCCCTCTCCGACCTCTTCAAATCGGGAACGGCGCTGCAGGATCGCAATGGCGACGGCTTCGTCGACTTCGTGGACGCGCGGATCGTGCTGCCTGAGCACCCGGCGGCCGGCGAGCTGGCGGCGGCGGCCGACGTTGCGGCGCGCCTCGGATTCGAAACCTCGGCGATGAACCTGCCAGTGGTCCGGCTGCCTGTCCCGAGGCCCGCCGAGGGGAAGCCGGACACCACTGACACAGCCGGCTCCAGCCGGACCGGCCCGGCTGAAGGCCTCGCCCCACAGATCTTCATCGGCGCGAAATCGCTCGCCGGATCAGGCGTGAGTGCGGACACGATCGGCGGCGCGGGGCTGAAGCCGGGAGACGGCCTCGTGGCGGCGTTCACCGTGTCGGGAAAACCGGCCGTCGCGGTGCTTGGCGCGGACGAGAGCGGCATCGGCGCCGCCGCCGTGATGCTCGCGGGTCACCTCCCATACGTGTGGGATCAGAAAGGCCCGACCACCGACAAGATTGCCGGCGAGGTGAAACAGTTTCTGGCGGGGAAGGGCATGACGCCCGCCTCCGCGGTCGCGACCGCGGTCTACGTGCGCCGCAACACCGACGGCGCCGACCGTCTCGTCGTCGATCTCCAGATGGCGAACTTCGGCGACGTCGTGAAGGCGCAGGTGGCGCTGAACCAGTTCAAGGCGACGAGCGGCCGTGACGCGAAGCGGCCGCTCTCCTACGCCAACCTGCGCACGCTCTCCGTGCGGTTGCGCGCCGCCGGATCGGGCGCCATCACCGTCGATTTGCCGAAGGCTGCCGCCTCCTCCGCGGCTGATGCGGTCCCCGCGGCGCCGCCCGCCCGGCGCCCGGGCGGCGGGGCGAAGGAGAACTTCGACCTCTCGAGTTTCTACGCGACCCAAGGCGCCCTGGCGGACTCCGACGACAACCTGATTCCCGACCGCGTGGACGTGCTGCTCAGCGCGGAGGGCGACGGCGCGGACGGCGTGATCGATCTGGCCGCGCGGCTCGGCCTCGAATCGACCGGCGTCTCAATCCCGATCGCCACGACGGCCGGAGCGATTCTCGCACCCGACAGCGAGCCGATCCTGGTGCTCATCGGTACGGCGCATCCTCTCGTCGATCAGCTGGTCAAGAATCACAAATGGGAACCGCCGTCGCTGCAGCCCGGCGAAGGGCTGATCCAGCTGGTGAAGAAAGCGTTCGGCGAGAAGAGCGCGCTCATCGTCACCGGCGGGGACGCGGCCGGCGTGAACCGCGCCGCCCACCAGCTCGCGGAGGTGTTTCCTCACATCTGGCAGCGCGGCAAGGATCGCACGACGCTCGACGATGTCGAAGAGGAGGTGAGGAAGTTCGTGGCGGGACGGTCGCCTGCAGGGCAGGCGGCGATGAGCCTCTACAAGCTGGACAAGATCGCCGGCCAGCTGCAGGGCAAGGACCTGGCCTCCGCGCACGTGAAGGTGTTCGTCGAGAAGGCGGCTGACGGCCTTGCCGGCGTGGTGAAGCAGGAGGCCGCGGTGGCGATCAGGACGCCGTCGCTCTCGGTGGATGTGCAGAACCTCGACGTGCAGAAGGGCCGATCGCTCGTCAACGAGGACTTCGTCATCCCGTCGGAAGTCGACGACTTCTGGGTGAGGCTGCGCACGCGCGTGATCCCGTCGCTGAAGAAGCGGCAGGCGGTGACGCTCGAGGCCCGCCTGAGCGAGCCGCCCGAAATCCGCCGGCAGATCGAGCAGCAGGCGCGTGCCGAGCTGGTGAAGGCCGGCGCGGACGAGAAAGCGACGTCCGTCACGATTCTGTCCGCCTACAAGCAGGGCTACAGCTGGCTCTACGACGTGGTGCGCCCGGCGCTCGCCGGAAAAGCGGTCGATCAGATGACGATCAGGTTTGCCGAGGTCGGTCCGCCCTCGGGCTGGAGGCAGCAGGGCATGTTCGCGCCGACGCGCTGGCTGCTCGAAATCTATCCGATCGACGAGATCCTGGCGAAGGAGCTGAAGGTCGATCTGAAGAAGATCCGCTTCGAGATGACGCCGATCGGATCGCCGGCGTACGAAGTGATCGCGACGGCGCGGGGCGGAACGGAGCTGCTGCGCCGGTCGTTCGAGCCGAAGTTCGTCGAGCGCGCGTTTTTCGGCCGGTTCCCCGACTACGAGCACGTGCGCGTCACGACCGGCTGGATCAGGGCCGACATCGCCGGCCGGACGGTGACCGACGAACGCATCGAGACCGACCCCGAGCGGTTCTGGGACCACTTTCAGGAGAAGACGCTGCCCGCCCTCTACGACCACGTGATGGCGCTCAGCCACGGCAAGCCGCGCCCCGAGGATGCGCCGTTCTTCGGCGAGCTCACGGTCGACCTGAGCTTGAGCGAGCCGGAATACCGGCTGCCGGTCGATCAGGAGCAGATTTCTTCGATGGAGGCGCTCCACGAGGAGATCTACTTCAACACCATCCACTTCTTCGACGTCATGGGCCGCTTCACGCGCGGCGCCGCGCTGACGTATCCGGGCCGCATCATTCCCGTGATGCACCCCAGGGCCGACGGCAAGCCTGGCCGCGCGAAAATCTCGCTCACCGGATTCGACGCCGCGCGTCCCTCGGTCGTCGTCGAATACGTCGAGCGCAACGGCCGCCGGGGTGACGCGCGTCTCGACATCCCGAAGATCGCGGTCGACCGGCCGCAGACGCTGGCCGCGACCGTGCGCGCCGGCCGCGACGGCGTCGAGCGGCTCGACCTCCGCATGAAAGTCGACACGGAAAAGGACGAGCGCGAGGCGCTCGTGAAGCGCACGGCCGACGAGCGGGTCGATCGCACGATGCTGTCCGCCGAGCAAGCGAGCGCGGTGTTCACGAACCTCGCGAAGCTGCACACCGCGAACCTGTACCGCGACGGGCTGGCGTATCACGACCTCGGCGCGATCCGCGTGACGATCGGCTGGGAGCACGAGAGCACGCCGGGCACCGAGATCGTGTCCACACTCGACGCGAACGGTCTTCCTGCCCCCTTCCCGGATATCAAGAGGCTCTTGCCGACCGGCTGGAAGTCACCTGCGGCTGACGTGGCGCGAACTCTTCCCTTCGGCGGGCCTCAGGGCAGGCAGCCGAGCGACGCGCCGTTGGTCCAGTGGGACACGCCGATTCCACCGCCCGAGGCATACGAGATGCTCGCGAAGATGTCGACCTTCAAGGAGGCGAGCGTCTACAAGGTCGGCCAGAGCTACCTCGGCAAGGACATCTGGGCCATGGATCTGATGCCGCCCGTCGTGGCGTCGCACTGGTCGCAGGCCAAGCAGACGACGATGAAGCCGACGGTGGTGTATTCGGCGCGGCAGCACGCGAACGAAGTGTCGTCCACGAGCCACGTGCTGAAGCTGGCCGAGCTCCTGCTGACCGATCCGGCGTACCGCGAGAAACTGAACAAGGTGAACGTCGTCATTCACCCGATCACGAACGCGGACGGCGCCGAGCTCGCGTACGACCTGCAGAAGATCAATCCCACCTACATGCTGCACGCCGGCTATCTCGGCTCGCTCGGCGTCGACGTGACGTCCGCGCAGTGGGACAACGATCCCATGTACCCGGAGAGCGGCATCCGGCCGAAGATCTGGCGCACGTGGCTGCCCGACCTCTTCCTGAACCCGCACGGCTATCCGTCGCACGAGTGGGTGCAGATCTTTTCCGAGTACGCCGCGTGGGTGCGGACGCGCTCGGTCGAGACGCGCGACTACTGGTCGATGCGCGGGTGGTGGATGCCCGGGTTCGCGTGGCTCGACGACCCGAAGTATCCGCGACACAAGGACGAGCAGATGAAGCTGCTCGACATGATCACCGACTACGCGAAGGCCGAGCCGGGCACCGTGGCGCTCAACGATCGGGCCTACGATCGCTACAAGCGCTACAGCTTCGACTTCGACCAGAAGAACTTCAAGCTCGATTTCACGAACGGCGTGCTGATCTACAAGTCGATCAAGGGCGCGCGCGCGAACCCGCAGAGTCCGGATTTCATGATGCGGCAGCCGAACGTCACGATCTGGGACGGTGTGACCGAAGCGCCCGATGAGACCGCGCGCGGCGACTGGATGAAGCTTGTCGCGACCGCGGGGCTGCAGTGGGACAAGGCGGCGCTCGATTATCTCGTCCAGGGTCGCCACGAGATCGAGCGCAAGGTCGAGCTCTTCTGGAACGGCGTGAGCCTGAGCATCAACCGGCCGAGGCCGCCGAAGCCCTTGAAGACGCCGGACGACAAGAAGACGACGGAGCCGGTCGGGTAGGTCGGGTAGGGTGGACGGCAGGAAGTAGCGCAGGCCTTCAGGCCTGCCGTTGCCGCTCGAGGGTTTTTCTTTGTGTCCTTCGTGTCCTTTGTGGTGATGTAGCGCCGACATGCGAATCGACATCAATTCGGACATGGGCGAATCCTTCGGCGCCTACACCATCGGCCACGACGCCGGGCTGATGGCGTCGATCACGTCGGCGAATGTCGCGGCGGGGTTCCACGCGGGCGACCCCTCGGTGCTGCGCGGGACGATTCGTCTCGCCAGGATGCGCGGCGTCGCGGTCGGTGCGCACCCGGGCTTTCCGGATCTGGCCGGCTTCGGCCGTCGCGAGATGAACGTCACGCCGGCGGAAGCCGAGGATTTCATCCTCTACCAGATCGCGGCCGTCGCCGGCGTCGCCGCCGCTGAAGGCGTGAAGCTCCAGCATGTCAAGCCGCACGGCGCGCTGTTCAACATGGCGGTGCGACACGCGGAGCTTGCCGGCGCGATTGCGAGAGCTGTCGCCGTCTTCGACTCGTCGCTGATCCTCTTCGGCCTTCCCGGCTCGGAGATTCTGAAGGCGGGACGCGCGGCCGGGCTGCGCGTCGCGGCCGAAGTGTTCGCCGACCGCGCGTACGAACCGGACGGCTCGCTCGCCTCTCGCCGGAAGCCGGGCGCCGTCGTCCACGACCCTGTCGCCGTCGTCGCGCGCGCGGTGCGGATGGTGAAAGAGCGCACGGTCGTCGCCATCGACGGCTCGGTCGTGACGCTCGACGCCGACACCATCTGCGTGCATGGCGACACGCCTGGAGCCGACGATCTCGCCGCGAAGATCCGCGCCGGCCTCGAGCGCGCCGGCATCACGGTGAAAGCGATCGGCCACGCGTGACCGCCGGCCCTCAGCCCTCAGCCCCTAGCCCTCAGCCCTCAGCCCTCAGCCCTTCCGACGGCGGCCTCTTCGCGTGGTGGCGAGATGCCGATCAGCGAGCGCGGCACGCGTTCGTGGCCGCTTCTTTCGGCTGGATGCTCGACTCGTTCGACGTGATGCTCTACGCCATCGTGCTGGCCGCGCTCATCAAGGATCCGGTGCTGCACCTGTCGTTCGAGACGGCCGGTATCCTCGGCTCGGTCACCCTGCTGTCCGCGGCCGCCGGCGGCATCGCCTTCGGCGTCATCGCCGACCGGATTGGACGCAAGCGCGCGCTGATGGCGGCGGTGTTGATCTACTCGATCTTCACAGCGGCGTGCGGCTTCGCGCAGTCGGCGGTGCAGCTCGCGGTGTTCCGCGTCCTGCTCGGCCTCGGCATGGGCGGCGAGTGGGCAACCGGCGCGGCGCTGGTGTCCGAGTCGTTCCCCGCGAAGCATCGCGGCAAGGCGCTCGCCTTTGTCCAGAGCGCGTGGGCCATCGGCTACGGGCTCGCGGCGCTCGTCAACCTGATCGTGATGCCACGCTGGGGCTGGCGCGGCGTGTTCTTCGTCGGCGTGCTGCCGGCGCTGTTCACCATGTGGGTCCGCCGGAACGTCGAGGAACCGAAAATCTGGCTCGAGTCCAGGCCGGCCGAACGCGGCCGCATCGGCCTGCTGTTCGAGCCCGACGTCGCGAAGGTCACCGTGTTCATCACCCTGATGAACGCCTGCACGCTGTTTGGCTGGTGGGGCCTGAACAGCTGGGTGCCGGGGTACCTCGCGCTCGATCCCGCTCGAGGCGGCATCGGGCTGTCCTCGTCGACGATGTCCTGGTTCGTGATCGCGATGCAGGTCGGGATGTGGTTCGGCTACGTGAGCTTCGGGTTCATCGCGGACGCGATCGGCCGGAAGCGGACGTACGTCATCTTCGTGTTGGCAGCGAGCATGCTGCTGCCGACCTACGGGTTCCTGCGCGAGCCGCTGCTCCTCCTCCTGCTCGGACCGCTCGTCGCGTTCTTTGGCACAGGCTACTACAGCGGTTTCGGTGCAGTGATCGTCGAGCTCTATCCCACGTCGGTCCGCGCCACCGCCGCCGGCGTCTGCTACAACACGGGACGCATCGCCAGCGCGGCCGCGCCGTTCATTGTCGGCAAGGTCGCGGACACGCATGGGTTCTTCGCGGCGTTCGCGATCGCCGGCGCCGCGTTCCTCCTCGCCGCCGTCATGTGGATCTGGATTCCCGAGACGCGGAACGCGGAGCTCCGTTAGACGGGAGCGGCGCGATTGCGCCGCTGCAGCCGCACGGCGGGCTCCGGACGAAGGCGTCCGTGGCGGGTTGGTGGAGCTGTTATGTTCAGCGCGTGCCGCACAGTCATGACCGCCATCCCGACGCTGCTCGCCTGGCTCGCGCACCTCTACACCGCGATGGGATTTGTGTGTGCCGCCGGAATCAGTGTGCTGATCGTGCGGGGCGGCGACCCGTCGTTTCGCTGGGCGTTCATCCTGATGATGGTGGCCACGGCGATCGACGCGACCGACGGCTGGCTGGCGCACAAAGCGCGAGTGACGGACGTGCTGCCGGGCTTTGACGGGCGGGCGCTCGACGACCTCATCGACTTTCACACCTACACCTCGCTGCCGCTGCTTCTGCTCTGGCGCGCAGGCATCTTGCCGGGTGGCCTCGCGTGGCTCCTGCTCTTCCCTCTCCTGGCCAGTGCCTATGGGTTCTCGCAGGTCAACGCCAAGACCGGCGACGGGTTCTTTCTGGGATTCCCGTCCTACTGGAACATCGTCGCGTTATATCTCTACGTGCTCCAGGCGCCGGTCTGGGTGTCGGTGGCGCTGATCCTCACGCTTGGCGTACTGACGTTCGTGCCGACGCCGTATCTCTACGCCACGCGGGGAGGACCGTTCGCCCGGCTGATCAACGTCGGCGCGGTCATCTGGTTCGTGCTGCTCGGCGTCGTGCTGCTCGGCCGCGCGTCGGATTCGCGCATGCTCGCGATCGTCTCGTTGATCTATCCTCTGATGTATCTGGCGTTATCGGCAGCGGTCACGGTCCGCGTCGGTCGAGCGCCGGCGGGCGGCCGAACAAGATGAGCGGAGTGTTGTCATGAAGTCGTCTTCTTCGTGTCTTCGTGCCTTCGTGGTTGCGTTTGTGTTGCCTGCGCTGTCGGGACCGCTCGTCGCGCAGCAGCCGCAGACCGAGCAGGACGAGTACACCGTGTACGAGCTGCTCGCGCCGGACACCGCGTCGTTCAAGATCCTCTACGAGGTGACGGCGACGACGCCTGGCGCGACGGCCTTCTTCAATCCGATTCGCAAGGGCAGCGTGGCGAGCGACGAAGCCGTGTACGACATGATGACCGGCGCGCCGCTGAAGTTCGAGCAAATCACGGGCGCCCAGGCGAAGGCGGGCGGCCTTGGCGACGCCGACCTTCAGAGCGATTACATCCGCGTCCATCTCGCGCGCGCGGTGCCGCCCGGCGGCGGACAGGCGCGCATTCGCATCATCAAGACCTACAAGGACGCGAAGAGCTACCACCGCGATGGCGCCGGCATCGTGTTCGATCGTCCGCTCGGCATCCGGCGCAACGCCGTCGTGCTGCCCCCCGGCTATCAGCTCACCGAGTGCAACGTGCCGTCGCAGGTGCTGACGGAGCCCGACGGCCGCATCCGGATCAGCTTCATGCATCAGGCGCCCGGAGCGGCGGCGCTCCTCGTCCGGGCGACGTCCGGCGCGCCGGCCGGCGACGCCGCGAAGCCGCGCCCGCTGACCGCCGCGCGGAGCTGGGAGCCACCGCCGGCGCAGGGCCCGACCGAGCGCGCGCGTCTCTCCGAGCGCGCGCATCAGGATCGCGACATCGTCTACTTCCTGCAGCAGCCGGAGACCAACGCGTTCAGCCTTTACCACGACTACACCGAGTCGCGCGAAGGCGTGGACAAGTACCTGAACGTGGTGCGCACGGGCAGCACCGTCTCCAGTCCATCGGCGAAGATCCTCGACACCGGTGAAGCGCTCGCGGACGAGGTGCTGACCGGCGCGCAGATGAAGGCGGCTGGGATTGACGCCGGCGGCGAACAGGTCGCCCCCGATCAGCAGGTGGTCGTCTCCCGATTTCCGCCGGTGAAGAAGGGTCAGTCGGTACGGCTGCGGATGGCGGAAACCTACACCGCGCCCGAGAGCTATCGGCTCGAAGGCGACGAGCTCGTGTTCGACAGGAGCCTCGGCCGTTCGCGCAACTCGGTCGTGTTGCCGCGCGGATGGTATCTGACGGCCCTGTCCATTCCCGCGGTCGTGCGCCAGACGCCGGACGGCCTCACGCGCGTCGATTTCGTCAACGGGCGTCCCGATTCAATTGACGTGCTGATTAAGGGTAGGCGAACGGTCGTCGGAGTCACGCGATAGGCCGACCCACCCGACCCACCCCGACCTACCTGGCCTACCCGACCCACCCGACCCACCCGACCCACCAGGCCCA
>Ga0082335_1005465_pt1 | contig 17528 bp, 12 predicted proteins | sample Subgrocontami58m_FD_72375 | JGI IMG/M metagenome (GOLD analysis project Ga0082335, IMG submission 72375) | Subsurface groundwater microbial communities from S. Glens Falls, New York, USA - GMW37 contaminated, 5.8 m (SPADES assembly) (version 2) ... | reverse complement strand
TAATTATTCGATGCAAACAGCCAATTCCTGTTTTAACAAATTGTGTCTAACAACAACTACCGTTCATGTACGATTATCGGTAGGAGCCAACTCCCGTTGGCGACAGTTGCCGTCGGGAGACAGCTCCTACCCAACATTATCCAGCATTATGTTCGTGTATCGTGCATCTTGCTTCCAGTCTTTCTCTGCGTCTCTGCGGTAAAATATTTTTATTATCATGACAAATTTAAAACTAACAATTTAGGTTCCGTCATCTCTTCCATGGCATAACGGACACCCTCGCGGCCAACACCCGAATCCTTAACACCTCCATACGGCATATTATCTGCACGGAACGACGGCACATCGTTTACAATCACCCCCCCTACCTCCAAATGCTCATAGGCATAAAAAACATGCCTTATGTTGTTGGTAAACACGCTTGCCTGCAATCCATATGCAGAATCATTTATCAGCCTTACAGCCTCTTCAAAGGTGTCATGCTTTGAAACTGTTACTGCCGGTGCGAATAATTCGTTCGTATTGACCTTCATCTGTGGCGTTGTTTTAGTAAGTATTGTCGGTTCGTAGAGCGTACCCCTGCGTCTTCCCCCATATGCCAGGACTGCACCCTCCTTCACTGCTTCATTGACCCATGATTCTATCCTTTGTGCTGACTGTTCATCAATCATAGGACCAAGCTTTGTTTCTTCGTTGAGAGGATCGCCCATTTTTAACGTTTTTACTTCATCCAGAAATTTTGGCACAAAGTCATCGTATATCTTTTTATTGACAAACATTCTTTGGAGGGATATGCATACCTGCCCGCTAAATGAAAAGGCACTGGCAATACATCGTTTCACGGCATAATCCAAATTGTCACTACTATCGATAATTGCACCGGCATTTCCACCCAGTTCCAGAGTTACCCTTTTCTTACCTGCGATTTGCTTGAGCCGCCATCCTACCGCTGCGCTGCCGGTAAAGGTAAACATCTTGATGCGCTCATCCGCAACCATCCGCTCTGCCAGATTCGACACACACGGGAATACGCTAAACCCTCCGGTCGGCAAACCTGATTCGGAGATGACTTCACCAAGCAATAGAGCAATTAAAGGAGTTTTCGAGGCCGGCTTGATGATAATCGGGTTTCCCGATGCAATGGCTGGGGCTACTTTATGAACTACAAGATTCAACGGAAAATTGAAGGGTGAAATACCTAATATCGGACCAATAGGAAACCGTTTATTAATCGCTGTCCTATTTTTAGAACGCTCTGAAATATCTAACGGGATGTATTCGCCCAGCATCCTCTTGGATTCTTCTGCCGCTATTTGAAACGTCCCAATCGCCCTTTCAACCTCAGACCGTGCATCAATAATAGGTTTCCCTGCCTCCAGTGCAATTGTCTGGGCAAATTCCTCGCTTCTCTTCTGAATCCCATCCCCGATATTACCGAGGATTTCAGCCCTTTTATAACTGGGCAGTTTTCTGGTTTCTTCGAAGGCGTGGACGGCAGCCTGGATGGCATCATTCACATCCCTTTCCGTTGCCAAAAAGGTCGTGCTTACTATCTCATTATTATATGGATTTCTAACCTCCAGCGCATCCTTACTTTCCCGCCATTCGTTACCGATAAGATATTTATATTTGCTTTTCATTTTAAGACTCCAAATATTGCTTTATTATGTTTGTATTTTTACTCAATTATTTAATATTTATTTTCAGAAAGTATTTTTAACACCTTTCATCCTCCGCTTGCGCAGGAGAAAACGAGATGTATAGTTTTGATTGTGGGTATATTGAGCTGAGGTATTAACCTCAAAGCTGGATAAAAGTTATCCTCGTTTTTGTAACCACCTTTTCATCAACGGTACTCGCAAACGCCATTGTCCATTATCTTCTTCTATCAGCAAACGGCGGCGTATGGAGTTGTATACATTCTCATCTTCAGGGAAAGGTTGTACGTCCTTTTGACGAAAAGCGGAAAGGTATTCCCATTCTCCATGGAAAATACATTCCCGTTTGATTAACTCATAGAGTACGTTATGACCGCTCACAATAGACTTATCGAGTGCACGTTCAATGAGATTTGAATCAACATGGTGAGTATCTTCTTCGTTCATTAAATCCACGATTGTTTCAGCAATAAGTTGAAGCAGGTGCGGCCATCCACCAGCTTCACGATGGATACGTTCAATACCCCCTTCTCCCCAGAAGATCTCTTCAAAGTGCGGACGTCCCAAGTTGTCGTTATTCCATAAATCTGAATATTTTAAAGGTTCAGTCAAGAGGACTTTTGTTTCATTTAGAGTAAACATTGGTACCTCAATGGTTCTCGCGCTCACCAGATAGGATGTCCATGGGGCATGTGACAGTTCACTGATTTCATGACCACCGCTAAATATCCAGGTAATGCGTCGATGAGATTGGATGGATTCTCGAAGAGTAGCCAACAAATCTTCAGGAAAGACATTTTGACCGATCTTTATATCGATATTTTCATACTCATCCACCGCAAGGAGTAATCGTTTATCATTTTTTTCTAAATAACAATTACAATCAAATAGATATTTAAAAAAATCCTTTAAGTCAGAAGGTACTTTAGCGACCGATTCTTTGCCAGATAAAACCTTGTCAATATCCTCTGTAATTTTTTGCATCAAATATTCCAGAGAAGTGAATGTCTCCGGGTTTTGCATAGAAAGATATACTGTTATAACATTTCCTGGCAAAAATCCTGACAAATTCCGTAATAGTGTCGACTTTCCCATCCGACGCCGGCCATAAAGCACTATGCCGGGACATCCTGTGCCCAACATAACCTGCTTTTCCAAATCTCCCATTACAGTATATCTTGGTACAAAGGCTTCATTATTGCGATCAACGGGATCACCGGCACGAAATACTTGTGGTGTAGGTTCCTTTATCATAACAACCTTTGCCTCTTCCCACTGCTGTTTAGCAATCTTTAACCATGTATCCGCCGCCTTACGGAATTCACTCACCAGCGGTTCATGGAAACCGCCTATCCAGTGCTGGAAATTTTCAATTTCTTTGTAAAGGAGCCGGGCAAGCGGTTCTCTTAAGATGGCTCTGTTGATCGTGTTTATGCGGGTTTGTAGATTGCTTATCTCTTTTACCTTTTCCATAATCTCCTGCGTTTCCTTTAAAAACCCTTTTTCGCCTTTCGGTAGTTGTGAAACAATATTGCTCAACAAGGAAATATCATTTACATTCCCTGCCTCACGTGCCATCAAGATAATCTTGGCTCGTAACGCCTGCTTGCGCTGACTGGGATAATGGGAAATCAGCCGCTCGATTTCTTTCCTGCCTGATACACCGGCATATTCCGCATGAGATACCAATATGCGATCTAAACCTGGGAAAGGGATGAAACACATATCATCCCATGCAACAGGATGAAACCTGTATCGTCGTCCAACCGCACATTGCAAAACAAAAAATAAATGCATTGGATAATAGTAAATGCGGAAAATACTTATTATATTACAGATTCCGTAAACGATTACGGTGGAGGAATCAGTAGCGTTGAATCCGATACTGATTCCTCCACCGAATCCAAAAGCGAGTCCGTAAGCAATTCCTCCAATGAGTTCTCCTATGAGTCCGAAAACGATTCCGGAAAAGATTCCTAAAGAGATTCCGCCAACGATTTCACTGCCGATTCCTCCAACGATTCCTAAAAAGATTCCTGAAGCGATTCCTAAAGCGATTCCTAAAGCAATTCCTGAAACGATTCCGCCAGCGATTCCTATACTGATTCTGATTCCAAAACCGATTCCGAAAGCGATTCCTCCACCAATTCCGACAGCGATTGACTTAATGTAAATAAATAAAATGTCTATAATAGAAGGTAATGTTTTTTGTGTTATGCCATAGATCAAAGCTCTCACTAAGATAACAAATAAAATGCTATATGTTAAAAAGGGCAGTAATATTTTGAAAAAAACAAAGATGCTCTCTCTCAAAGAAAGCCCTTCAAGGCTTTCCCTGAATTCCTTCGGTCTTCGATATAACAAGCCTAACCACCAGAGTGCTGATTTATGTCCTTCCCGGGAAAATCCAATCTTGTTTAAAGGTACAATCATCAGATATCACCTCTCAATTCAACGATCTTCAGGTTTGTAACACTCGATAAGGGATTATCATGGGGTAATATTTCAGCATAGGGTTTTCGGGATTGAATGAGCAATACCAATTTTTGAGACTCCGTCATCAAGTACCTTAAAGAAGAAAATAATTCGTTATCATAATACCGGCGGCATATAACTTCATGAAAGTGTTTCATTATCAGGCGTGATGGAGATGTTTTTTCAGATATTACACAACCCAGAGTAACTAAATCTTCCCCTGCTTTTTTTGAAACAATTCTATGTGTACCGCATTGTTTCAGTATTTCTTCAACGAGCGCTTTGCGTGTTGTAACCCTTGGATCCTCCACATCGATTATTCCAAAATCATTGAAATAATCTTTCCTGATATGTTCAAGTAACTCTCTCCATTTCACCCGTCCGTATGTCACCATATTTACCGATATTCCTCTCTCTATATACCGGCAAACTTCATCACGCACCTTTAACCAGTTAGAAGCAGATATCCCTAAATCTGCTTCACAAGACTTCATCAATCTGTCCCATTGGGCTTTATCAGTATCATTTTTCAAATCCACATAAATTGGCATTTTCTGTCCTGTCAGACGATCAGGCAGTTCGCATGATGCTCGTAATACTGGAACTACGATTCCCTTTTGAAAATCAGGATCAAGGTCGATAGCACGATTCATTTCGTGTTGACAATACGTACTGTTAAGATATTCAGTTGTGAGCACTAATAAGTGAATATCAGCCTTATCCTGAGTAGAATCCATCTGTCCAATCACAGTCCGTCCTGCCCCAAACTCCTTGTAATCAACAAGAATATCTGACCCTCCGGCGGTTAAACAGGGTATCAGACGGCTTTTTACCCATTCAATTTGTTTGTGGTTATAGCTAACAAAGACTTTTTTAGCCATTTTAAAATTTTTGATTTCTCTAGTGCTTTGCAACCTTTTTGAAATGTCTTTCACAATTCAATCAAGCGAATTAAATATACAATTGCTATTGTATAGGTTCAAATATAATCTTATCTTTAACCAGTATGGTATATAAATAGCGGATGGGATACTTTTTGATTTAATACTTTTAGTGATTTTGCCTTTTCAAACACCAAATCCATATACATGTTCAAAATATGCCCGCAGTATCTCTGCCACGCTCCATGCCTGTGAGATGCACCCTCGCGGCGTATGGGGTGGGTCTCCATCAAATATTTCAGAAACCGTCCCTAATCCGGCATCAAGCAGGTGTTCATAAAACGGCACAAAAAGTCCTTTTATATATTCCAGGGCATCCTTATTACCAGCGTAAGCCTTTGCATAGGCCGAAATATATGGGCCTATCAACCATGCCCACACCGTACCCTGATGATACGCCCTATCTCGCTCGCAAACATTCCCGTAATATCGACCAATATAGTCATTGTCTTTCGGTGAAAGGCTTCTCAGTCCGTATGGCGTCAGCAGATGCTCTTTCACTATCTCAACCACGTTTATCTGCCTCTTTTTTGATAACATTGAATACGGCAGACTCACGGCAAACACCTGGTTTGGGCGAATGGCCTTACTCCTCGTTTCGCCATCAATGTAGTCGTAAAGATACTGTCCTTCTTCGAACCAAAAGGCATCATTAAATGACTTGCTTACGTTCTCTGCTAAAATAGTATAGTCCTTGCTCTCATTGCTTAAATCCATTTCGCGTCCGAGAAATGACATGATTTTTAAGGCATTATACCATAACGCATTTATTTCCACAGCCTTTCCTATGCGCGGCGTTACCACCCAGTCACCTATCTTCGCATCCATCCACGTCAACTGCACGCCCGCAACGCCAGCATAAATTAACCCATCTGAATCCATGTGGATATTGTATCTTGTTCCTTTTTGATAATGCTCAATAATCTCTTTTAATACACCATATAAATCCTTACGAATAGTCATGAAATCCTTTGCAAAGCGGAGATACTGGTACACTGCCTGAACATACCACAGCGATGCATCAACGGTATTGTATTCAGGCGTTTCGCCGTAATCAGGGAATCGGTTGGGTATCATTCCCTTGCTCACGTATTGTGCAAAGGAAAGCAATATTTCCCGTGCGTCTTCGAATCTACCCTGGACGAGGGTAAGCCCCGGTAATGAAATCATGGTATCGCGTCCCCAGTCCCCAAACCAGTGATACCCTGCAATAATACTCTTTTTATCACTTTCTCGTTTTACGATAAAACTGTTAGAAACAGTCAACAAAGATTTGCACAATTTGGTAACATTATTTACTTCCACTTGTGGAGGATCAAGAGCCGAGGCCTGGGGTTGGAGGCCGGAATCGCTTACCTCTAACTTCAAACCTCTGTCTTCTTTTTTACGCAGTGAGGTTTCTTTCTTTAGCAACTCATATACATCTAATTTGTTGTATTCATTTGTGGAGGCAACGACATGGCAATTTATCCCTTTATTCAAGTCGAAGTGCAGGGCAAAAGGACTGAAGTGGTCTTCGTGTGATTCCAAGCCACGTTCATTCTCCCTTGGGTATTCCATATTCTTATACCAGAATGAGGCATTGTCCATTGTCTGTGCATTATGGAAAAGATACATAGGCAAAAGTATTTCGTAGGGTTGTAAACGCACTCCTCCGTTAGTAAGAATTTTATAATCAGCCTTACATGCTTGGTTTTCATGGGTAAGCCCGTGATAGTCACGAAATGCAACCATGACCCTTACCTTCAACGTAAGGGCAAACGTCCGTTCGCCCCTACAATTTACCTGATACAAAACTACCGTAGTATTTTCGCCATGAACCATAAACACTATTTTTTTTATGTCTATCCCGTTAACGGAATATTCGAAGGTGGGAAATGGATTTAAACTGAATTGAACAAGATTTTTATACCCTTCTGGACAGATTGTATTCGGATAGATGTTTGTGGACAGAGGAAATTCCTTTCCGTTAATACAAAGAAATTCTTCCAGTTTGGAGAGCATTAGGGTTCGCCCAAGCGGCGGCCTTGTAGCGGCCATAAGCAGTCCGTGATAACGTCTTGTATTTGCTCCGATTATCGTAGAGGAGGCATAACCACCGATCCCGTTGGTCTCCAGCCATTCCTTTTCAGTGGCCTTAGAAAGGTCATGACAGATATCTTTATTGAATACTATCGTCATATTCAAATCGCTTTTAAGTGAGGTGTGTTTACTTTCATAAATTTCTTTTATTTTATCAGTATTTTAAAGGGTTTCAAATTGATTATTTTTTACTTTAATCCACTTTTATATTCCTTTATACTTAATCAAAGAAGTTTTACGACGGGGATGATTAACAGTCAAAGCAATCACAAAAGAGTATAAAATATAACACCCTCCCTTAATCCCTCCCATCAAGGGAGGGAATGTCCCCTCGCCCCTTGTGGGAGAGTGTCTGGGTAAGGGGTATTTTCGTGTCAATACTTTAATAAGGAATGCTAAACCATGAAATGTCCGCACTGCCTGGAGTCATTTCACGATTTTTATGAAGTAATACCCGTTGGTAACGACGCAGACGGTAATTGGGGTGTTGTTAGCAGGAAGTGTCCATCCTGTGAGCGAGTGGTGCTCGTTTTGGTGAATGGCAAAATTGGTAGCATCGGAGGCCGGGCCATGCTGGAGTCTGTCAAAGGCGAGCGCTTGATTTATCCGAGGACTACAAGCCGTGTGCCACTCCCGAAGGAAGTGCCTGAAGAATTCGCCGCGATTTACAGAGAGGCCTGCGTCGTTCTTTCTGATAGTCCAAAGGCGAGCGCAGCATTAAGTCGTCGCTGCATGCAGCATCTGTTAAGGGAAATGGCTAATGTTAAACCCTCCAAACTCGCAGATGAAATCCAGGAAGTGATAGATAGTGGAAGTTTACCCCCTTACATAGTGGAGGCTATCGATGCCGTTCGGAAGATCGGCAATTATACAGCCCATCCAATCAAGAGCGAAAGGCCTGGCGAGGTTGTGGACGTTGAGCCAGGCGAGGCAGATTGGAACCTCGATGTGTTAGAATCCCTCTTTAGTTATTATTTTGTTCAACCGGCAACAATAAAAAAGAAGTGGGAATTCCTTAATCTCAAACTTAAGGAAGTTGATAAAAAAGGTATGAAAAAAGCTTAATATTGATTACATAACCTTTAGGCATTACAATGGTTCTTCTAACTGACATGCAATATTTTGGAGTGCTAGAAAAAGACATTAGTATTTTTATTGCTTCTTTGTAGACAATTTCCGAAGGAGTTAAATGTGAAAAAGTTATTAATAGAATATCCTGAGTCTATACCAGCCATACTCAATTTGAGCCCTGATAATTTTGAGCAAGAGGCAAAGATGGCGCTAGCAGTGAAACTTTATGAAATGGGTCGTTTAACCTCAGGACAGGCCGCATCACTTGCCGGTATCTCTCGTGTGGCCTTTTTATTGAGTTGTAAACGCTATGGTTCTGCAAGCGTGGAATGGGATCAGGAGGAACTGGAAGCCGAGTTCTCAGAGGCTAGACGATGAATGGTTCAATGATATCTAATACAGGTCCCATTATCGCCCTCATGATCATTGAACGGTTAGACATTCTTCGAAATCTTTTTCAAAAAGTATTCGTTCCAGAAGCTGTACATAATGAACTACTTCTGGGCGAAAATATAGGTGTTGGACTCTCGTCGTATAAACAGGCATCGTGGATTCAAATTCATTCTCTTCAGAATGCCCTTGACCCTTTAATCAAAACTGTTTTGGATATTGGAGAAGCATCAGTAATTCAACTTGCCCGTGAAATCAAAGCGGATTATGTTCTTATCGATGAACGTAAGGCACGGAAAGTAGCTCGTAATATTTACGGATTACGAGTTATTGGAACTGCTCGTATTCTCATCGAAGCTAAAAAGAAAGAAATGGTCGACAATGTTGGTGGTGCACTAAAGAAAATACGTGACGGTGGGTACTGGATTCATGATGATATTATGCACTTTGCTATGAAAGAAGCCGGAGAATTGTAATTGTATACTATAATAAACAATACTCTCAAAATAAAACGACTATTTGATTAATAACCAAAAAATAGTATATTAGTTACATTATATTTTATGTAATCGTTATCAGTAGTCAATGATCAGTAAATACCACATCCCCGGTTCCTGACCTCCGTTAACTATTACAATTTACCAAGGCATGATAAAAAAATAATTCTCATAGCTGGTTCAATCTTGCAAATTGAACCAACTATTTTGAACCGGGCTATGGGTTATAAACAAGTACCAGCCATGCATGCCAAATGTTTAGGTTCAATCGAGGACGATTGAACCAGCGAAAAAATTATAATTTTTGAGTTTTTTATGACAAAGAAAACAAGTGTCTCCGTCGTCCGCTGTGAAAGCTACAATGGGGATAAGGTAATTACAGCTATCGGCCAGACCTTTGACTTTTTTGGTGGTATTCAAAATATCATAAAAAAGGGAACAAAGGTACTCTTAAAGCCGAACTTCATTCGGGAAAGCGCGCCTGAAGATTGCACCATTACCCATCCAACGGTTATCGAGGCAATAGCCAAAAAGGTACTGGAAATGGGCGCAACACCGATTATTGGCGACAGCCCAGCCTTTGGCGCTATATTGAAGATTGCCAGCCGTGCAGGTCTTGACTGTTTTACCGAAGAGCATGGTATCGAGATCATTGAACTCGACTCACCACGCCGGGTAAAAACAAAGTGTGGAGCAAAACCATTTACCCTCACGGTCTCCAGCAGGGCGCTGGATGTTGACGCCATCATAAACATCCCAAAACTCAAAGCTCATGGACAACTGTTATATACCGCTGGTGTGAAGAATATGTATGGATGCGTCAGCGGCAAGAGGAAGGCATGGCGACATTTTCAATCAAGAGACGATATTGAATGGTACACAGAGATGCTGCTGGCCAATTATCACGCCGTTAAACCCACGTTTACCATTGTGGATGCCATTATGGCTATGGAAAAACATGGCCCTTCCGGGGGAATACCGAAACAAGTTTCTTTAATCTTCGGGGGCATTGATTGCATCGCTATTGACCGGGTCATAGCAGAGGTTATTAACGCACAACCTTCTCAGTCACCTCTTTTAAAGACAGCTAAGGCCCATAACATAGGAGAGCAAAATTTGAATAATATAACAATATTGGGAGAATCGTTATCTTCCGCAAAAATACCCGATTTTATTCTGCCCAAGCTGGTTCCCATAGGATTTACCACCTTCAGGGTGATGAAGAGTCTTGCCAAACATCTTTGGCTGAAGAACTTTGGCAAGGCTGTTTTATTTCTTTTGACACTTTCCCTTTTATTACCAATGAATGCCTTTTCAGATTCGGAAGCAAACAGATTAACAAATTTTCCATCACAGGTAGCCATTGACGATATTATCCATGTCCCTACAGGCCAAAAGGTACAGTTCTCTGACCTGGCCCATTTTTTTAATTGTGCCAGCGTCCTCTATGTCGGCGAAACCCACGCCAATAAGGCTGCTCACCAGGTACAACTAAAGATACTCAAGACATATTATGAGAAATTTGGAAACACCATAGCCATTGGCATGGAGATGTTTACAAGACCCTATCAACCTTTTTTGGATCAGTGGGTTGCAGGTGAAATCGACGAGAATAAATTCCTGGAAGAAACGCATTGGGATTCAGAATGGGGATATGATTATTATTTGTATAAAGACATACTGGATTTTGCACGTGAAAAGAAAATTCCGGTGATCGCCTTAAACGCCCCAAAGACAGTGGTCAAAATGGTAAGTAAAAACGGCCTGAAGGGCTTAAGCGAGGAAGAAAAAAAGCAATTACCCGAAATCGACACGACCGATAATTTTCATCGGACTTACCTGGAAAGGGCTATTCGGGAGCACATGGTGGACCGCACAGCCGATTTGGAAAAATATAATGACGTCCAGAATTTATGGGAAGAGTACATGGCCCAAACGATTGCAGACTACTTATCATCCTGGGAAGGTAAAGATAAGAAGTTTCTGGCCTTTGCTGGAAACGGTCATATAATTTACGACTTTGGTATTCCGGAAAAGGTGTTTCGACGCTCGCACTTACCCTATTACACAATTTATCCGGCTGAGTTTCATGGAGACAAACCTCCACCAGAACATGACCTTTTTTTTCCGGAAATTCCTTTAGAACCGGCTGATTTTGTCTGGGTTATCCCTCCTTTGGTAGAACAAAAAAGGATATATTTGGGAGTCCAACTGAAAAAAACATCCGATAACAAACTGGTCATACAGGAAATAACCCCAAAAAGCCCTGCCGAAAAGACGGGTTTTATGGTAGGCGACATTATTTTGTCGATTGATGGAAACGCCGTAAAAGGTGTCCCAGACCTGGTTCATTACCTCCAGACAAAGAAGTTTGGAGATACCTGTATCGTGGAGATCGAACGCGATGGTACGAAGATTTCTTATTCGGTCACCCTTTTTGAAATTGAAGAGGAGTAATAATCCACCGCAGATTTGTGTTTATTCGTGGCTACATTATTATAAATATAAACTATGCAGACAATACTATCGACTCAATACAATCCTAAAGAAATAGAAGATAAATGGTACCACTTCTGGGAGGAAAAAGGGGTTTTCCATAGTGTACCGGATTCCTCCAAGAGACCTTATACCATTGTCATCCCGCCTCCAAACGTAACAGGGGTGCTTCACATGGGACATGCCTTGAATAACATTCTCCAGGATATTTTAATCCGCTGGAGACGCATGCAGGGATACAATGCCCTCTGGATGCCCGGCACAGACCATGCAGGCATTGCCACCCAGAATGTGGTTGAAAGAGAACTGGCCGCAAAACATATCAAGCGTGAACATCTGGGACGAGAGCGCTTTGTTGAAGAGGTCTGGAAATGGAAGAGTCAGTACGGCTCGACCATCATTAATCAATTGAAAAAACTGGGGAGTTCCTGCGACTGGGCAAGAGAACGCTTCACTATGGATGAAGGACTCTCGGCAGCAGTGAAGGAGACTTTTGTCCGCCTCTTTGAGAGGGGTTTAATATACAAGGGCAAATACATGATCAACTGGTGTCCACGATGCTGCACAGCTATTGCCGATGACGAGGTTGAGCACGAAGAGCACGAGGGACACCTGTGGCACATAAAATACCCGTTCAGAGACGCCCCGCATCTCTATATTGTGGTAGCCACCACCCGTCCTGAAACTATGTTAGGCGACGTTGCGGTAGCTGTTAATCCGAAAGATGACCGTTATAAAGACATGATAGGAGAGATACTCACACTCCCTATCGTTGGCCGGGAAATGCCAATAATTGCCGACGATTTTGTCGATTCATCCTTTGGAACAGGGGCAGTCAAGGTTACCCCTGCTCACGACCCCAATGACTTCGGAATGGGCAAACGCCACAACTTAACACCCATTGCTGTTATGCAAGAGAATGGAATTATGAATGAACAAGCAGGGGAATATGAGGGGATGGATCGATTTGAATGCAGAAATGCCCTGGTAGAAGAACTAAAATTAAAGAAATATATCGAAATGGTCACTCCTCACAAACATTCTGTCGGACATTGCTACCGATGCCATACCGTCATTGAACCGTATATTTCAAACCAATGGTTTGTAAAGATGCGTCCCCTTGCGGATGCAGCTATCCAGGCTTCCAAGAATAAATCGTTGACCTTCTTTCCGGAACGGTGGGAAAAGGTCTATTTAAGCTGGCTGGAAAATGTACGAGACTGGTGTATTTCAAGGCAAATCTGGTGGGGACATCGTATTCCCGCATGGTACTGCCAGGATTGCAGTGCAATTACCGTATCAAGTAGCGCACCTAAAAAGTGCTCAAAATGCAGCAGTACAACACTCAAACAGGATGAGGATGTGCTGGACACATGGTTCAGTTCTGCATTGTGGCCATTTTCTACAATGGGCTGGCCGAAAGAGACATCTGAATTAAAACACTATTATCCAACGTCTACCCTTGTTACCGACCGGGGAATCATCTATTTCTGGGTAGCACGAATGGTTATGATGGGACTTGAGATCATGCAAAACGTCCCCTTCTCTAATGTTTATATCCACGGTACAATCCTTGACGAGATTGGCAGGAAAATGAGCAAGTCGCTGGGCAACGGCATTGACCCCCTTGTCATGATTGACCAGTACGGCGCTGATGCCGTGCGATTTTCGATTACCGTACTCACCACAGAAGGTCAGGATTTAAAACTTTCTGAGAGCAAGTTTGAAATGGGACGCAATTTTACCAACAAGTTGTGGAATGCGGCACGGTTTATCATGATGAATTTGAAGGACGAAAATCCGAAGGAGATCGCACTCGAACCCGCTGACTATCAGTTTGAAGACAGATGGATTCTCAGCCGTTTAAACTTAACCATAATGGTGTGTACCGCATCTCTGGAACAATTCAAATTTAATGACGCAGCCATGCACGTCTACGATTTTACCTGGCACTCCTTCTGCGATTGGTATCTGGAAATCGTGAAGGCGCGTTTATACGAACCTGTGAGTACTCGTGATAAAAAAGTGGCGCAAACAGTCCTTGCAAAAGTATTTGATCAAATACTACACCTCCTGCATCCATTTGTGCCTTTTATTACAGAGGAATTGTGGCATAATCTAAAAAGGATTGTTCTTGAAAACAAAATCGACGTACAGAAAGACATGTGCTGCGAGAGTCTTGCCAAAAGTGCCTGGCCAACGATAGATAAACGATATGAAGACCGAATCGCAGAAGAGACGATGACAATCCTGCAAAATGTTATTCGTGCTATTCGGAATATTCGCAGTAAGATGAATATCAAAGAAAAGCAAAAATTGGACGCACTCATCTCCATTTCGGCAGACGGTGAATATAATTTACAGGATCATTCGGGTATGCTCAGGCGTATGGCCAACCTCGAACGGTTAGAAATTGGCAAAAATCTTGCAAAGCCCAATAATGCTGCATCTGAGGTTATTGGACAGATACAGGCGTTTGTGCCTCTTGAGGGTATTATTGATCCTGTTGCGGAAAAGGAGCGCCAGTTGAAGCACCTGAAACAGATGGAAGATCATTTAGCGGTGGTAAGACGGAAGCTGGAAAACAAAGATTTTGCTGCAAAGGCTCCTGCCCATGTAGTAGCAATGGAAAAAAACCGTGAAAAAGAATTGTTAGAACAGATACAAAAAATAAAACTTATTTTAAACGATCTTGGATAAGGAACTATGAAAAAAATATACTGGATTTCTCTCATTTGTGTAATACTGTTATGTCTCCCTTTGATTTCAATCCTCCATGCCAAGGAGTCTGCATCAAAGGCAATGACAAAAAAATGTCCAACCTGTAACAAGGTATATTCAGAAGAAACTAAATTTTGCGGTGAAGATGGAACCAAGCTGGTTGAGACTCCTGTAAAAATGGTATGTCCCGACTGCAAGAAAGAGGGCACTCCGGGGGAAAAGTTCTGTAAAGAACATGGGAAAAAACTTATTCCACTTACAGAAGCTCCTCCTGCCCAGGAAGCAGATGCTATAAAACAAAAATTGGAACTCGCCAGGAAATACTACAAGGAAGGTAGTGATTACTGTGATGCTGAGTCCTACGACCTGGCATTAGCATCTTACAAGAAGGCAGAAGAGGCATTCCCTGATTTCCCTGCACTCCATTACAACATGGGCTGGCTATACGGTAAGCTGGGAGACGCCCAACAGGCTATCAACCATTTACAAAAATATATTGTCCTGTCCCCAAACGCAAAAGATATTACCGAGGTACAGAGTTATGTTATTGTCCTAAAACAGGCATTAGAAAAGCAAAGTACCGTTCAAAATACCTTCAAAAGCCGTGATGAAATTATGAAAAAGGCATCCCTTGAGCAAAAACAAAAATACGGAAGCGTCGTAGTGCCAGCAGGTGAATTTATTATGGGAAGTAACGAAGCAAGAGAAGATGCATATCCCGAGCATAAAATTTATCTTGACGCATTTGAAATTGATCGCTATGAGGTAACAAACGCCCAGTACTGGGAATTTTTGGAGTACATAAAGAAAACAAACGATCACAGTAAATGTTTTAAAGGGGAACCCAGTAACAAGGATCATATCCCAAGGTTCTGGGACAATGAATATTATAACGTGCCTGATTATCCTGTGGCACGAATTGACTGGTATGATGCCTATGCGTATGCCGCCTGGGCTGGCAAACGACTGCCTACTGAGGCTGAATGGGAAAAAGCAGCACGAGGGTCAGATGGAAGAAATTTTCCCTGGGGTAATGAATGGGACCCTGCCCGATGCAATCTCAGTGGCGAACCCAAGCCTGTGGGTAGCGTAGCAGCCGGGAAAAGTGTCTCTGGCTGTTATGACATGGCAGGTGGTGTTTATGAATGGTGCGCCGATTGGTATTTGGATACCTATTATACAGAATCTCCATACAAAAACCCCAAAGGCCCGGATATAGGTGCCAGGCGCGTAATCCGGGGAGGCTCCCGATTCTCAAAACCATTTCAAGCGCGAGCGCACACAAGAAAATCCGAACAACCAGACCTGTTCAATTTAGCCTTAGGATTCCGCTGTGCAAAGGATGTAAAAGAGAAATAATAAATGTATGATAATTGATAACGACTTTTCAAAAACTATTTTAGAGAACCTCTATGACGGCGTGTACTTTGTAGACTGCGACAGAAAGATTCTCTACTGGAACAAAGGCGCAGAGAACATTACCGGCTATACAAGTTCTGAAGTAATAGGAAAACGATGTTCTGATAACATCAATCATGTTGACGATAATGGCGTTCAGCTCTGTATGACAACATGTCCATTAGCTAAAACAGTGGCCGATTCGATACCTCGTGAAATACATCTGTATATTCGACATAAAAAAGGGCATCGTGTACCTGTCCTGGTGCGTACAGCCATTCTTCAAGACTCACAAGGCCAGATTGTTGGCGCGGTTGAAATATTCAGCGACAACTCCCCAAAGCTTGCAATCACCCAGAGGATTAAAGAACTTGAGAAAATGGCATTGCTCGACCCTCTCACAGAGTTAGCAAACAGGCGGTATATTGAGTTGAATATGCAGACTAAGATAGATGAAATGCGTAGATACGGCAAGCCTTTTGGAATTCTCTTCATGGATATTGATCACTTCAAAAAAATAAATGACCTCCATGGACATGACATTGGAGACAAAGTTTTAATAATGGTATCAAACACGTTCATGAAGAATGTAAGGGCGTCTGATATCGTAGGACGCTGGGGTGGAGAAGAATTTCTCGCAATTATTCCAAATATCACCGAAGAGCAGTTACATTTCACTGCAAATAAGCTTCGGGTACTTGTCGAACAGTCTGGCTTTCCTTTAAATTCAGGCATCGTTCAGGTCACTGTCTCTATTGGAGCCACACTTGCTCAACCGAAAGACACCATAGAAACCTTGCTGGAGAGGGCAGACAAACTTTTGTATTATAGCAAGGCTACCGGCCGGAATCGAGTGTCAATCAAGCAAAGTATGATTTGAATTAATCCCCCTTAAAAAAGGGGGAGATGAGGGGGTTGTCCGTACTACCCTTCATTTTGAAGTTCTTGAGTTGTTAGGCACGGATTATTCCCCTCTTGGGCAGGGGTTAGGGGTGGGTTCCTTTCCCCGTTTTCACGAGGACAAGGGTCGTGAAATCTCAGTGAATATTTCACGAATTACCGCCTTACCCACCCCTAAATCCCCTCCCAAGAGGGGACTTTCTAACTTGTCAGAATTATGAAACCGTTGGCACATATTTTTTGTTTTATAAACCGTATTTGTTTTATATAGTGTCCCGTTAACATTTTTTAAGGAGATAGGGAGTGAAGCGTATTGGATATTTTATAGGCGTTGTAGGTGTTGCACTTGTATTAATGACCTCTTATGCAGTAAAAACGACGTTTGCATCCAGTTGCTGCGGCACAAAAGAAGCAGGTGCTGCCGAACAGGCTGATACAAAATGCCTGGTCTGTGGTAAGGCCGTAGAAAAGGACAAAGGCGTAAAGGTGGAGTGCGAGGGTAAGACGATTGTTTTATGCTGCAAAGATTGTGAGGCAGTGTTTAAAAAGGATCCTTGTAAATTCTGTAAAGATGAGAAATGTGAGAAAAAGAAAGAGCATCACTAAAGCGTATTATTACAATTACAATAATCAATAAAAGCGTTGTAATTAAAAAGGCGTTCTTGCATTTTATCCACGCAAGAACGCCTTTATTTTTTTGGAAATACTTCTTAATAAATTAGGCTGCCTACGGAACTACACAATAATACAAATAACCCCTCCCTTGATGGGAGGGGTATATAATGGACTGGATTTTTCAGACCAGTAGTTAAGAGTCATTTTAGTAGAATAGGAAGTCAAAGGAGGTCTGAAAAATGAGAAAGAGTTTTAGTGCAGAGTTTATGGCAAAGGTTGCATTG
>Ga0082335_1005464_pt1 | contig 17531 bp, 17 predicted proteins | sample Subgrocontami58m_FD_72375 | JGI IMG/M metagenome (GOLD analysis project Ga0082335, IMG submission 72375) | Subsurface groundwater microbial communities from S. Glens Falls, New York, USA - GMW37 contaminated, 5.8 m (SPADES assembly) (version 2) ... | reverse complement strand
AGCGGCAAGATGGTGGCGAACTTTTGCGAGAGAGACCCGGGCTTCTTCATGACGAAAGAGTATACTGATTTCCGGCATCAGTTGCTACCTTTATTTATTTACTCCTCCTTAATGACTTCGCGCAGGTTATAGCCGCTCTGAATCTTGTTTTTCAGCTCGCTGAAAATCTCGCCGATTTTGTATTCGATGGTGTCGGCGCTTTCGGCTGACGTTTTGAACTTTTTCAGGTAGGGAAACAGCTTGTGGTCAACAAAGTCTTTCAGATCATCGCCGGTAAGCGCTTTATGATGATCGATTTTACCGTCTTTGCCTTTGGGAACTGCCCAGACTTCCCATTTGTATTGTTTGTCAATAATTCCTTCATAGGATTTACCGGCAAGCTCTGCCGCCGTTTTCTTATCCTTCTCAAAATCATCCAGATATTTCAGAAAGAGAATCCACGAGGTTTGCTCCACATAGTCCAGTTCGCTGCCGCAACCGGCGTCTTTGTGGAGGATGTCGTCTATATTCTTGAAGGTTTGTTCAAACAAGGTGATTTCTCCTGGGTAAATATATTTCTCTTGCACCTGGCATTAAAGGGCGTGATTGGGGCATAGCAGAATTCTGCCGACATAGCATGCGCCGGGGACTACCACACGAGCAATCCTAGCCATAGGGGAATCTTAGCCGTTTTTCAACACTGAGTCAATAATTAAGTATGGCGTCCCCTGAATCCTCGTGAGTCAGGGAAGGAAACGATTACGAGAAACACGACAAAGGGGATAAAAATCTTTTGAGAATCATGGAAAGAAGTGAAGCAAATTTGTTAAGTTAGTCCTACGCAGTCCCCCTTAATAAAGGGGACTGCGTCGTGAGCTCAGTCGAACGATTCAGGGGGTTGTATTTTTTCCGAGGTTATTACTTCGACAAGCTCAGTACAGGTTTACAACCCCCTAGCCCCCTTTTCTAAGGGGGATTTTATACCACCCGCTAACCCGCTTAATTAAAATGAAAATCCCTATACCATTAAATTAATAGTATCTTACTAAAAATATTTTGACCCTTTTAGCAAAAAATGTAGCGCCGAACCCTTGTGGTCGGCTAAGGGCGGGGGATAAACCACCCGCGCTACGCATTCCGATTTATTCGGGTTAGGGAATTATCCTGATTTTTTCTGACCAATATAAGCAGGGGTATTGAAGCAAGCTGCGCTACGACAGAGAATGCAATGAGAGATATAAGGGAGATATCGTAGAGAATTCCCATTAATGCACTGCCAAAAAACCAGAAGATTCCATATCCTGTGTTAAAAATACCGTATCCTGTGCCCCGCCTGTTTATGGGAACCATATCTGCAATTGCAGCCCTCATAATGGACTCCTGTGCCCCCATGCCCATACCCCACAGCGCCATACCAATTAGGGCAAAAGAGAAGCCGCCCAAAAAAACCAGCGGAGCAAAAAATAATGAAAAGAGAGAGACAATAATCAATATAGAAATACCCTTGCGATCAAACAGGTATCCGAACAAAAGCGCCGCAATGGCGTCGACGCCCATCGCAACAGCATAAAATACAGGAATCCAGGTGTCTGAAACTGTTGATACTTTTTTAAAATGGTACGCAATCAGTGGAAAGTCTGCATAACCTGCGGCAATAAATGCAACGGCAGTGAGATAAATCCAGAATTTTTTGGGGAATCTCTTTGTCTCTAATTCAGGTTGAGCTATTTCCAGATTACGTGGTTGTGGGTATAACCATCGGGCTGTCATGAGCACAATTATTGCCATGATAGCCGGTACAAGTAACGCAACAAAACTCGTCCGATAACCTCCTTTAAAATAAAGTACTCCACTAACGATAAGAGGTCCAAGCACTGCTCCAATCTGGTCTAACGCTTCGTGCAATCCAAAACCCTTTCCCCTTCCGATCTCCCTGGTTGCATGAGAAAGCATTGCATCGCGCGCCGGGGTTCGAATTGCTTTTCCTACACGCTCCATAATCATGAGAACGGCTGCAATCTCCCAGCGTCCCGCCAGAGCCAGGGCTGGTACTGCCAGCATATTTAAGGTATAGCCAAACAAGGTGATTGCCCAATATCTTCCAATTCTGTCGCTGATATATCCGGAGACAAGCCGCAGGCTATGTCCGATTAACTCACCAAATCCTGCAACAATTCCAACCGTCGTTGCGCTTGCTCCAAGTAAAGCCAGATACGGGCCGTTTATGCTGCGGGCGCCTTCGTATGTTATATCTGCAAAGAGACTCACAATGCCAAGCAATACAATGAACTTTAGTGCATGTGCTTTAGAAGTATTGTTGTTAATTATGGCTGTGCTTGATTGGTTTTGCATAGTGATAAATTTTTGTAATCCTTATAATCGTTCGACTGATCCTTCGATAAGCGTTCGACTGAGATCACGCCGAAGGCTCAGGATGCAGTGCCGTTCATGGTGAGCCTGGCGCCGTCCATGGTGAGCCTGTCGAACCATCACGACGAAGTCTGTGTTCATCTGCGTCCATAATAAAAAGGTAACAGTTCAGCACCCCCACCTGGCCTCCCCCCTCCCCCTTTATCCCCCTCAGTGAGGGGGATAAAGGGGGAGGAAGCGTTTTTCCCCCGCCCCTGGTGGGAGGGGTTAGGGGATGGGTGGTGAACTGATACATAAAAAAATACATACTAATAAATTTAAAATGTTGAGTCAAGTAAGTTAAAGATGTTATTATATTTATACAGGATTAGCATGGGATAGGGATAATGTTTTACACTACAGAATATTTTTCTACCAAATAGAAATAGTAATAAGGGTTTTTCATGGGTGAATTTTCATTCATACAATGGATTCGAAAAAGGCAGAAAAGGCGTAAAGACGTTATTCTGGGCATCGGAGACGATTGTGCGGCAATAAATGTTTCTTCTGACAAACTGTGTCTCATTACGACTGATATGCTAGTGGATGGCACACACTTTGATCTTAAAAAATGTTCCGTCCGTGATGTTGGTAGAAAAGCAATTGCGTGCAGTATCAGTGATATGGCAGCTATGGGATGCCAGGCTACGGTTGCAGTAGTTTCTATCTGTTTTCCTAATCATACTACTGAAAGATTTGCAAAGGAACTATATAAAGGGATATGGAGTATTGCAGATAAATATGACATCGAGATTGTGGGTGGAGACATTATTAGCGGGCATAGTCCTTTGTGTATTAATGTGACCATGCTGGGGAGGGATGATGGATTAAAACCTGTCAGGCGCTCGGGGGCAAGAGTGGGGGATACGATTCTGGTAACTGGAACGCTGGGTGGATCGCTTCTTGGCAAGCATCTTTATTTCGAACCGCGAATCAAAGAGGGGATTGTATTAAACAAGAATTTTTCGGTTCATGCCATGATCGATATCAGCGATGGGTTGACTGCAGATTTAAATCACATCTTAGAAGAGAGTCATGTAGGCGCCATCCTGTATGAAGATCGAATTCCCATCTCTCAAGCAGCAGTAGAAATATCAAAGAAAACTGGGAACACGTCAATTTATCATGCATTATCTGATGGGGAGGATTATGAATTGTTGTTTACTTTATCGAAAGGCCAGGCGAAGAAGGCTGTGGTATCGAATTTATTTGACAAGGGGATGATCAATTGCATTGGAGAAATCACTCGTGGCCGTGGTATTCAGATGAAATTTTCGGATGACAAGACACGTCGTATAAAACCACGTGGATATGAACATCTTAAATCATAAGGTAAAAGACAGTTGTTAATCGTGAAAGGAAAAAAGTTAATTTTTAAAAGTGTGAGTGTGGGCGAAACGATAAAGTTCGGTGAAAGACTAGGCAAATTATTAGCGCCGGGACATGTCATTGCATTAGCGGGTGAATTGGGCGCCGGGAAGACAACCATGGTAAAAGGTATTGTCCAGGGACTAGGTGTTACAGACAGGCGTGCAGTGAGAAGTCCTACATTTGCGTTAGTACACAGATATGAAGGACGTATCCCGGTTTATCATTTCGATGCATACAGGCTTGAAAATGCCCAGGAAATGTTGGACATCGGGAGTGATGAGATGATTTACGGGGATGGTGTGTCAATAATTGAATGGGCAGACAATGTTTCAGAATGTCTACCCGAAGAATACTTGAAAGTAACTTTAATAGCTGTTTCTGAAAACGAAAGAACTATAGAGGTTTGTGGTTATGGGGATCGTTATAATAAAATAATAGAAAGTGTCGTAATGGGTAATGACTGATTTTTTTGCAACCTTTATAAAACAAAAAAGGCAACTTATATAAGTTGCCTTTTTTGTTTTTACCATGTAAAGGGTTACTTATAGCAAGTACCCTTTGATTAATTTTAGTGACCCTTCTTTTCTTCCTTCTTTTCTTCTTTCTTTTCTTCTTTCTTTTCTTCCTTCTTTTCTTCCTTCTTTTCCTCTGCTCTGACTGAACTTACAAATACATTACTTCCAGCAAACATCAATGCGCCAACGAAAGCAAGACCAATACCAAACTTCTTTAACATTTCCTTCTCCTCCTAACATTTTTAGGAAACTTAAGCCACGCGCCTGAGAACACTCCCAGCAATGCTACTTGGCTTTTCAACGTCAATTTACAATACACTTAGTAATTAGTGTATACTGAATAATATACATTTGTATTTAAATTACTTTTTTGCAGCGTGACATTCACACTTGCAATCTTTGGCTGGCTTGGATGGTAAATCTTTGCATTTGTCACATGCCTTTTCCTCTGCCATAGCTGAGCCAACCAACACTGTATTTACAACACCAACGCCCAACATCAATGCACCTGCTACCACAAGACTATAACCAAATTTCTTTAACATTTCCTTCTCCTCCTCACATTTTTAGGAAACTTAAGTCAAACCACCGAGAACGCTCTCAGCATAGTTCTTGACCACTGTTACTATATTATTGTTAATACAATTTGATTTCAATAAAATTCTTGTTGTTTATTTTCATTGTGTATGTTATTGCATACAGTTCAAAATATCTCGAATAATGGTTTTTGATTAGTGCTGATTAGGTGCAAAACTTTTCGGTGTTAGTTGAACTAAGATCATTTTTGTAATTTTCAGGATTTATATTATATTTCTTGATCAGTTTATAGATATCGGCTCTGTAACGTTTCGCCGTTTTTGAAGCATTCGTGATGTTTCCTTTGTTTATTCTTAAAAGATTTTCAAGATATTCGCATTCAAATCTTTCTTTGGCATCTCTGTATGAATTGAAGTTGTTCTTGAGAGTATTTGCGCTGGTAAAGAGATCCTCTGTTGCTATAATATCTTTATTAGCCATAACAACGGCGTGTTCGACTTTACTCTGCAATTCGCGTATATTACCCGGCCAGTCGTAAAGCATCATTCTTTGAATAGCTGCAGGTGTAAACCCTTTTATATCTTTTTTAAGTAGCTTACTAAATCCCGTCATAAAATAGGTAGCCAATAAAGGGATGTCGTCTTTTCTTTCGCGAAGCGGAGGGATATAAATGGGCACGACATGGATTTTGTAAAATAAGTCTTCACGAAATTTTCCTTCGTTTACAGCCTTTTGTATATCTGTATTAGAGGCTACGATGACCCTTACATTGACCTTAACACTCTTTGTGCCACCAATTGGTTTAACTTCTCTTTCTTGTAATACCCTTAGAAGTTTGACCTGCAAGGCCAGTGATGTATTACCAATTCCGTCTAAAAAAATAGTGCCTCCGTCTCCTTGTACGAATAGTCCTTCTTTAGATTCATAAGCACCTGGGAATGCTCCACGGATGTGTCCGAAGAATTCGTTTTCAAATAAACCCTCCGGGATGGCGCCACAGTTTAAGGTAATAAATGGACCTTTCGTGCGATTGCTTTTGTGATGGATAGCCCTTGCAATGAGTTCCTTTCCTGTTCCACTTTCACCATAAATAGCAACAGTACAGTCAGTTTTAGCGATTTTGGAAACCCGTTCAAGGATTTCTTTCATCCGTTTATCATTACCAATAATGCGTTTAAAGTCTTGACTTTCATCCAGCTGGTTTCTGAGACGTTCAATTTCTTTTGTTAGTTGCTGCTTTTCAAGGGCTTTTTTAATATGAAGTAAAAGGTCTTCATTGTTAAATGGTTTGGTAATGTAACTATAAGCCCCTTTTCCCATGGCTTCAACGGCACTTTCAATACTTCCGTGCGCCGTCAGGATAATGATTGGAAGATTTGGATAATAACCAACGATCTCTTCCATAAGTTCGATACCGTTTTCTTCGGATAGCCGCAAATCGATTATAACGAGATTGCAGGGAGTGGAGGACAGTATTGTTTTTGCCTTTTTACCGTTTCTAGCAATTGTGATATGATAACCCCACGATCTTAAACGCATCTGGAGGACTTCCAGGATATTTGCGTCATCATCTATGACTAATATTTTTTCGCCTGGCATAGTTTGGGATATCTTAAAATTATTCCGTTTTTTGCTCTTCTGTACTTTTTGAATTAACCTCTGGTGTTGCTTCCGGAGAACTTGTTGTGATCGTTTCTTCAATGCGGTTATCAAATTCTGTCTTCTTTTCTTCCATCTGCACATCAACTTCGCGGAGTTTTTCTATATCACTTTTTAGTTCTTCGATTGTCTCCTGGGCCGCATGAAGTTCATCTGTGAGTTTCCCAATTTCCTGATCTTTCATAGAGAGACGGTCCAAGAGGTCGGTAATAGTTTTTTCCTTGAATCGAAGTTCAAGTTTGATAGTTTTGATTTCTTCGTTTTTTGTGGTTAAATCTTTTATATGTGTTGTACAGACACAACTGGTACCAAGAAAAAGTACGGGAAAAAAGAATAAAGAAAAATAGTATTTTTTAATGTTTGTAATATGCACTTTTTTATCCTTTGTCTGGTATTGTTCTGCTGCTCAATTTAGTTATTAAAAAAACCGTTTATATACTCAAAGCATAATCATAACTACAGGGAAGGGTGAAAAGGAAGGCGCTGCCCTTTCCCACATTACTTTCTACCCAAATATCACCCCCATGGTCAAGTACAATGTGCTTTGCAATTGAAAGTCCCAGTCCAGTTCCTTTGATACCGCCTTTTCCTTTGTTATTGACCTGTTGAAATTTGTCGAATATCTTTTTATGACATTCAGCCGGTATTCCGATTCCTGTGTCTGATATGCTGACTTTAACGAAAGAATGCACATTATTCAGACGGTTTTGTTCTCTAAAGAATTGGGTGACATCGTGAGATTCGACCACGTTTGCTTTTATGGTGATGGCGCCTCCTGGCAGGGTGAATTTAATGGCATTGCTTAAGAGGTTGTCCATTACTTGAGCGATTTTGTCACGGTCTAATAAAATTTTTGGTATCGAATCTCCATTTTCACATTGTATATGGATATTTTTATTTTCTGCAAGGAAGCCTATCTCATCCATACTCTTTCGAATGACATCGTGAATGTCAGCGGATTGGAAGTTGTATCTCATTAATCCTGCTTCTACCCGCGAGATGTCTAACAGGTCACTAATCATCATGGTAAGCTGGTGTGCCTCTTCTTTTATAATGGTAAGGAGTTTTATTTGTGGCTCTGATATGGGACCTGCAATTTTTTCCAGCAGGAGGCCGTTGGCTTCACGGATGGCCGTTAAAGGGGTTTTCAGGTTGTGGGAAATGTTAGAAACAAACTCCGATTTCATCTGATCCATTTCTTTAAGTTTATTGCACATTTGATTAAATGCCGTTCCCAGCGTACCGATTTCATCATTGGCGGTAACTTCAATCCGATAATCTAAATCTCCATCTGCAATACGGTCAGTCGCATCTTTTAGAATTTTTATAGGAGAGCATACGCTGCGGGTAAAGAAATAAGCGAATATTACCCCAAACAGGACAGCAAACAAGATGATGATAAGGGATACTTTTGCAGATTTAGATCCAATTTTCTGAAATAGTTCTATTTTTAAAATCAATCCTGTTTGTAGGGTAAAGGTTAACTTATTTATTGATTCGGTGAGCAGGTCAAGTGTTTTTTTCATTTCTTCTACATAACGGCTGTCAGGGGGGATTATCTCCTCGCTACCCACCAGTACGATTTCTTTGGAAACCATGGAAAGATACTTATTGTGCAATTCTTTTATCTGATTTATAAATACCTTCTTTTCTCGATCATTTGTAGATTCTTCCAAGGATTTGAGTCGGTCAAGGAACTCTCTTTTCTTCTTATCGAAAAGATCCAAAAAGGCATCGTCATTTGTAATTAGGTATTTTTTTTCGTTTCGAACCTGCTCAAGAAGGCTGTCTACCAGTTTTTCACCGTTTTCAATAGAAGGAATATCTGTTTTCATAATTGAATCTGTGACCTTGTTGAGGTGGTTGAGACGGAAGATTAAATAAAAACTCATGGTAAGCATGAACAATGCAATGATAACATAACCAAAGACCATGCGTTTCCAAAGGCTGTTTTTTATCATAATGAGCAACCAGAATATGGATTAAACTAGCACATGAAAAATTAATTTAATTACAAAATTTGGCTAAATGAGAACATAAAATGCATGTAATGCTTTCTTAGTGCATGACATCTCTTTTCAGATTTGTAAAAAGGCGATTTGTATAATGGAGGAACATAAAGATGTTAATAAAATATTACCTAAACCACGCATTATTAGCAAGTAAAATATTACTGGTAATAATTTATATATTGCGATGATATTAAGACTTATGCTATATTAATTTTTCAAATACTTTCTGACACGTGGGAAAATATGATATTTCTTTTAGGGAGGTGAAATGGAGGTATCAGAAAGATTTTTACAGACAGTCCTGGATGGCATTCAAGACTGTATTAACATCGTGGATAAGGATTTTAAGATTATATTTATGAATGAAACTGCCAGTCAGAGGGCAGGGAAAAAACGGCAATTATTGCTGGGAAACAAATGCTATGCAGAGTTATGGAAAGAAAGTTCTCCCTGCAAGAATTGTGTAACAGGTAAGGTCTTTGAGACGGGTAAATCTCAACAAACAATTACATGGGAAATGGGGCTCGATGGAAAAAAGTTTTACCTGGAGAGATTTGCCTTCCCTGTTGTCGATAAAGATGGGAAAGTAGAATATGCCATAGAAATTTTTAGGGATATTACAGAAAGGAAGTTGTTGGAAGAGGATCGGGAACAACAACGACTGGAATTGGGCAAGCGGGTGCGTGAGCTTAGACATGCTTATGAAGAACTAAAATCTATGCAGAACCAGCTCCTGCAGGCTGAGAAAATGGCTTCCATAGGTCTCCTTGCATCTAGTCTTGCTCACGAGTTAGATACCCCCCTTGCAACGATTTCCGGTTATTGTGAATTATTGGCTGAGGATATCCATGATGAAAGGTTATTAGGCCGTATTAAAATCATTTCCGAACAGATAATAAAATGTCAAAAGACGATCCGGAACCTATTGGATTTTTCAAGGAAATCCACTTGCGAAAAGAAATTATGCAATATTCACCATCTGATTAATAATACCCTGTTGCTGGTTGAGCATCGTCTAAAAATTCACAAAATAAATTTACGTAAGACCTTCGATGATAATGTACCTCCCTTGTTAGTGGATGGGAATCAAATTCAACAGGTAATTTTGAATCTTGTCAATAATGCGGTAGATGCCCTGCCTCAGGGAGGGGATATGTTTATTGAAACCAGACTAAATAAGGAAGCAAAGTCCGTTGAAGTCGCTTTTGAAGATAATGGAGTTGGTATATCTAGTGAAGACCAAAAACGTGTCTTTGCACCCTTTTTTACAACTAAAGAACCTGGCAAAGGCACGGGATTGGGATTATCAATTTGTAATAATATTATTTCAGCCCATAATGGTAAAATAACCATTGAAAGTCGGGTGGGTAATGGCACTAAATTTATTATATCCTTACCGATATAAATAGCATTTTACTCGAAGTGTAATAATGAAGAAGATATTAGTTGTAGACGATGATTTGGCTATGGGGGAGATGTGTAAGGAACTCCTGAAGAGTAAGGGATACTCATCTGACGTTGTTACCAGCGGTAAAGAGGCAATTGAGAAGGTGTTCATGGATGGAGTGTACTCGATTGTGCTTACCGACTTGGTCATGCCTGATATAGACGGTATAGAGGTTTTAAAAAAGATCAAGCAGCAAACCCCACAGATTGCTGTAGTAGTAATGACCAGTTATGGTACGGTAACAAATGCCGTTGAAGCGATGAAGCTTGGTGCATCTGACTACATCACAAAGCCATTTAAACGTGATGAGCTTGTTGTTGTTATCGAAAAGATACTGCAGATGCAACGCCTCGAAGGAGAGGTAGACCGACTACGTTCAGAACTTGGTGAAAAGTATACGTTTGGTAATATTATCGGTGAGAGTGTAAAGATTAAAAAGATATTTGAGATTATATCCAATGTATCGAATACAGAAGCAAACATTTTGATTCAGGGAGAAACAGGAACGGGCAAGGAACTGGTAGCAAGGGCTATTCATTATAACAGTGCGCGTAAGAACTATCCATTCGTCAAGGTAGACTGTGCGGCATTGACAGAAACTTTATTAGAAAGCGAACTTTTTGGCCATGAAAAGGGAGCTTTTACCGGTGCTATAAAAGATAGAATCGGTCGTTTCAGGACGGCTGACCATGGTACAATATTTCTGGATGAAATTGGTAATGGCTCTTTGGCAGTTCAGGCAAAATTACTTCGAGTCTTACAAGACAGTGAATTTGAGGCCGTAGGGGGCGACAAGCCTATAAAAGTAGATGTACGTATCATTGCGGCAACAAATGCAGACCTTGAGGGATATGTTGAAAAGGGACAATTCCGGAGAGACCTTTTTTATAGGCTTAATGTCATTCGCATTTTTCTGCCTCCGTTAAGAGAGCGTACGGACGATATCCCACTGCTTGCCTCACATTTCCTTTCCATTCACAACAAGAAGAACAGGAAAACTGTCGAAGGGATTTCCCGTGAGGCGTTAAACAAGCTTATGTCGTATACCTGGCCGGGAAATATCAGGGAGTTGGAGAACGTCATCGAACGCGCGGTAATCCTTTGTAAGGGGAAGGTAATTGAACCTGAGGATATTCCTCTGTATCAGGAAAAAACGGGTTTCCCGCAGGGTTTGTCGGGCAAGCCACTGCAAGAGTTAATAGATCAAGTTGAACGGCAAATAATTATTAATACGCTGGAATTAACGGGCGCAGACAAAGAAAAAGCCGCTAAAATACTCCAAATCTCGCGCGCCAGTCTTTATAATAAATTAAACAAACACAAGATTAATGGACCACTATAATTCTGAATTATGAAAGAATTACAAATCTTACACATTGAACATTGGCACAATTTTCTCCTCGCCTTTATCCCACTTTTTATAGCAATTGACGTGGTAGGGATATTGCCCATTTTTATGTCATTGGTGGATGGGATAGAAAAACCACAGAAAACGAAAATTGTAAATCAGTCTGTTATTACGGCGCTCTCCGTTAGTATTGGTTTCCTTGCCTTGGGAAAGTTCGTTTTTTCTGTACTGGGAATTGAGATATACGATTTTAAAATGGCCGGTGGACTTTTGCTACTGGTATTTGCCATTAACGATTTACTGTTCTCAGAGAAAGGAAAGAGGACAGCAACTCCAACCATGGGAGTCGTTCCTTTGGGCATTCCACTTGTTGTAGGTCCTGCTGTTTTAACCTCAATCATTGTAACGGTAGATACCTATGGTTACATTCCTACGGTAGCTTCGCTGGTGGTAAATCTCATCATCGTATGGGTTGTGTTTCTGAAGTCTAATTTCATATACCGATTAATGGGCGATGGCGGTTCCAAGGCATTTGCCAAGGTCGCATCACTCTTGCTGGCAGCCATAGCAGTGATGATGCTCAGACGGGGATTTATGGATATGATGTTATTCATGAAAAAATCTTCCTAAACAACGAACACCAACAATAGATGCCTTTAAGCGTATGACGATAAAAAAGGGACTGGAAATCTTTTGCGGAGTTACAGTCCTTGCTATTTGCCTTTTGATCATATTCACAACGAATATTAAGACCCTCCATGCCCTCAGATCAATTAATGCCCGATTCCTCATCTTTTCGTTGGTATTGATTTGCTTATCCTGGTGTTTTGACGTCTTGCGTCTAAAAGTGTTGACGAAGGCCGTTGGTGTACGTCTCCCTTTTATGTATGGTATAAAAGCCGTATTATCGTATACATTTCTTTCAAATATTACACCTTCTTCAGCGGGTGGTGAACCGATCTTGTTTTATATGTTGAATCAGAAGGGTATAACCTTCGGAAAGGCAAGTGCAATTGCGTTCTTGCGGACAATGATTACCATGATGTTTTTTGCTATTGGCGGCCCGATCATCATTTATTTCCATCGTGAATTATTGTCGAGTGTCGGTTTAAAGATGGCATTCGATTACGTGGCTATCTTTTTGGCAGTGACGGTAATGTTCTTTGTATATCTTTATTTTGCCCCACACTCAGCAAGAAGATGTCTGGATTTGTTATTTAATTATTTTGAGAAATTTGCGTTTTTTAAGGGGAAATCTTCCAGATTAAAACATAGCCTGTTGCATGTAGTTGATGAGTTTAAATCCAGTCTCAAGGAATTTCTTCAAGGTGAGCAATGGCGCTTGATTTTAGTCGTTTTTTATACTGCTTTGATGATTGCCTCACAATTTTTAGTGGCACCCATGATATTGAAAGGTTTAGGTTGTGATGTGAAAATACTGAGCACATTTAAGGTTCAAGGGGTCTTAAATTTTATGCTTTACTATGTACCGACACCGGGAGGCAGTGGCATATCGGAAGGCTTAGGATATGCCCTTTTTGCTCCATTAGTTCCTTCCCATGTGTTGGGTATATTTCTTGTTATATGGAAGTTTTTGACTAATTATGTATGGACAATTGTCGGTGGTTTAATTATTGTAAAGTCTATCGGGATGAAACATCTGGAAGACATAACAAAGGACAAAAGAAATATTGAGAAAGACGGGGAATCCATTTCCAACTAAAGTGTCAGTCGGTAGAAACGCTTTGCTTGGAATGCTTGAAACTTTGACGCAGGATTGTTATCTCTCATTGAAAGAAAAAAAGAACTCGTTTGACTTTATAAGTTAAGATGTATTAAAATAATTTAGTTATTTATTAATTTTTTTATAGGAGAAGTCAATGTTAAGGGGATGGTATAAGCCGTTGGGGGTTGTATTGGGTGGAATATTGTGTATACAGTTAAGTGCCTTTGCTGCCGAGAAAGAGACAAAAAAATCTTCCGCACCGGCGAAAAAAACTACTGAAACATCGTCAAAGAAAGAGACCACGGTATCAAAAGAAAAAGAAGCTGCACCGGCTAAACAGGAGGACGATTCAAAGAAGGTTGTGGCAACTGTGAATGGTGAGAATATTAGCCAGACTGAAGTGAATCAAATGCTCATCAGGTTTGGTAAACAGATACCCGATGAGCAAATTCCCGCCGTTACAAAGCAAATACTCGATGGCTTGGTTACACAAAAACTCATTATGCAGTTTATCAGAGATAGCAAAATCGAGGTAAGTCAGGCTGAAATAGAGAAAGAATTGAATAAGGTTCGGGAAGACATCAAAACAAATCCAAGCTTGGAAGGCAAAACATTGGAACAAGTATTAGAGTCCCACGGAAGCAGCATCGATAATTTGAAAAGTGATATCGTTATCTCTCTCTCCTTAGAGAAGCATCTTGGGAAGGATATTGATGATAAGAAAATAAAGGCATATTTTGACGAGAATAAAGCTGCTTATGATGGTTCAGAGAGAAGGGCCAGTCATGTTCTGGTTGATACTCGTGAAATGAAGACCGATGCTGAACTTGCACAGGCATTGGAAAAGATCAAAAAGATAAAAGCAGAAGTTGATTCTGGAAAGGATTTTGCCGAAGTTGCAAAGCAGTATTCTGATTGTCCTTCGAAAGATAAGGGAGGAGACCTGAGCTTTTTTAAGAGAAAGGGACAGATGGTTGAGCCTTTTGCTGCGGCCGCATTTGCGCTAAAGGTAGGTCAGGTGAGTGATCTTGTAAAGACACCGTTCGGGTACCATATTATCAAAGTTACAGAAATAAAAAATGGTACCGCTGTTAAATTTGATGACGTGAAACAGGTTATTAAACAGAACCTGATGGAAGAAAAAGCTCAATTATTAATAAGACAACTCCTGGAAAAGGCCAAGATAGAAATTAAAATCTAATAGGTAATTTATTTCACCAGTATATCTTCATTGGAATTGTTTTATTCTAACGATAAGCTCCCCATTCTACTATACTGAATGGGGAGCTTATTTTTTGTACCTATTGTAATTTTCAGTAACATTTAAGTTGATTTTTTACCTTCAGTATATTATCTTAACTTCACGCTGTAGCAGTTTATTAAGGTCTTTTAATGTAAGTAGATGGGAGAAAAAATATAGAATAATAATTTTGACTATAGAAATCGTATATGATATATTTCCTGCAATTGAGTTAGACAATTTTAAATAATCTATTTAATTGTATATGGGGTTATTGAAAAAGGAGGTATGAAATCGATGGAATTGAAAAAGAAAGTTACAAATAAGCTTGTATTGAGTTCCTTTTTCAAGACGATTACTGTTGACGGGAAGATAGAACAGGTAATAACGAGGGTTAGAAGGACGCTTTTTTTCGATAATGAGGACAGTTTCCAGTTTTCCAGGATAAAAAATGTGCAAGTTGTAAAAGATGTACGAGATTCAATACCAGATAAATCTATAAGATACGCCGTATTGTTACACTTACATGATGGAAAAAGGATATTGGTAGATGAGGTGGGCGAATCCTCAAGCCGCGGTGGGTTTAAGGAAATGAAAAACCTCGGGAAAAAAATCAGTATGATAACAGGGAGAGAACTTAAATTATGTGAAGAGTAATACAAGTTTAGAAAATATAAATATACGCAAATTTATTGTCCGGAGGGCAGTCTTTATGAGGTTTATTAAATGGCATCTCGGTATCATTGGGATTGCATTGTTTGGAATAGCTGCACGGTCGGAAGCGTTCGAAATTAAATTAAAACAGGAAAAGATTGCAGAAGTAGCTGAATATGGTAAAAAGTATAAAGGGAAAGAAATATTTTATAGTCCTATCGTGAAATCAGCCTGCTTTGGTAAATATCCGGATGGAGAGGGAGGGCTGATTATGAGTAAATATGTCAGAATTGCGGTAATATCGGCCATGATGGCGCTAAAGGATAAAACACTCACCAAAAATGATATAAAAGAAATCGAAGAATCTACAAGCTTCGACGTTGTTGTTACTGTTCCTGAAGAATATGCTAAAGCTCTGGAAGACGTACAAATCATGTTGAAGCAAGGAATGAACAATATATTGCCGCTAAAAACAGAGTTTGGGATGAAGCGTAAGGATACATTACGAAGTGTGGTTGGTACTTTCCAATATGAAAAGGTAAATCCAAAGGCAAGCACTGCAGTCATTGTCAAGACCAGAAAGGTTCAGAAAAAATATACTATCGATTTTTCTGATGTAAAATGATTAACACGTTAGAAAATAAACAATTCGGTCCAAAAAAGACGTTTAGAGATAAGGTATTTGATTATTCCTGCCACAAGATAGGGAAGGATAGAACAAAGTTTTTCTTTAAGTTGTACGATTTGACCAGATTTGATCTCTTCGGCAAGCCTAAAGGCGCAATCGGAGCAATTGATATCACTAATCGTTGTAACTTGCACTGTGAACATTGTTATTTCTACGAACATGATTATGAAGAAAATCCCGAACTCAGCGATAACGAATGGATAGAAAAACTCGAGAGTTTAAAAGAGACGGATTTTCCGTTTTATCAATGCTCCTGGATCGGTGGCGAACCTTTGCTGAGAAAAGAATTGATAGAGCGAGGCATGAAATATTTCAGATCGAACCTGGTTGCTACCAATGGTACTATTGAACTTCCTAATTGGCCTGACGTTAATTTCTATATCTCAGTGGATGGCAAGAAGGAGATGCATGATGCCATTCGTGGAAAGGGCTGTCATGAAAGGATAAAAAAACATGCCAACAGGCCTGAGCTAAAAATACTTGTGTCAATGGTAATCAATAAAATGAATTACCAGGACATCGAATATTTTATTGAAGAATGGAAAGACGTCGGTGTTCGGGGGTGTTTATTTCAAATCTACACACCTATAAGAGGGTTGAAGAACGACGATCTTTGGCCTGGTTGGGAATTGCGTGATGAAATATTAGATACGCTGCTGAGACTAAAAGAGGAAAAATACGGTGATTTTATAGGTGTACCCAGTCACGTTCTGAAACTTATGAAGTCTGATAAGTGTAAGGAGGTTACGAGAAATTGTGTCTTCAAGGAGGTGTCTTTTTGTCTTGATCCGCAGGGTCAAATTAAAAAACCGTGTATGATGGGTCCGCAGGCCGATTGCCTGCGATGCGGATGTGTGCTGCCTTTTCACATGTGGGCGCTGGAAGGCAAGTGGCTGATGATGAGGGAACTTCTCATGTCGTTAAGGTGCAAGATGGGCAAACGAATTCTGAGATAATAAGCCTTTTACAAGAAAAGGGAATTGATGGATCATATCTCCGGTATCATAGAAGTTGACCTTATAAAGGCTTTTTCGTTTGTTTAAATTTTGTGTCTTTCCTTTCAATAAACCATTTTATAAACCAGTCCGATTCTTTCATTATGATGCTGCCGATAATGGCGCTGAGTAATACATAAACACCGGTAAGAGATTTTAGGGGATAGGGCAAGTTTGGATTCATAGAAATGGCGCCAGCCAGGATAATCGAAAACTCTCCCCTGGGAATCAGACTCAAACCAAGTCGTAGTCCAGCCCTTTTGCTTAATGCATATTTTCCCCCAATGAAATAACCCCCGTAAACCTTGCTAAAAGAAGAAACGATAAATATGAATATTCCAATGGGAATCATACCCGCAATATGTTTATAATCAATCGACATCCCAAATGCTACGAAGAAAATTGCCGTGGAGAACTGTTGAAACGGCTTTATAGCCTCTGAAATTCTGTGTCTCTGCTTTGTTTCCGATAACAAGAGTCCTGCAAGAAACGCCCCAATTGCTTCAGAAAGTCCTACATAGGACGCAGCGCCTGCCGAGAGCACAATAATCGAGAGGATGAAGATTACAAATAATTCCGTATGTTCGATGTCAATGATTTTATTTATAAATTTTTTTGAAGTTTTGGCAAGTACAATAAAGAACGCAAAAAAGGCTGATGTCTTCAGTATGACTATAAAAGCGCCCTTTGTGTCTATTTGACCGTAATTGACGATACCAACGATGAATGCAAGGAATGTTGCAATAAACATATCCTCAAAAATCAGGACATTAAGGACATATTCAGTTTCCGGGTTTGCTGAACGTTTCAAATCAATAATAGATTTGGCCACAATTACAGAACTGGTTACATAAATAATACCTGCAAGTAAAAGTGATTGTATGAGGTCGTATCCTAATAACCAGCCTATAAGCAGTCCGAGCGGAAAGTTAAATATCAGGTCATAAATTC
>Ga0082335_1005462_pt1 | contig 17539 bp, 10 predicted proteins | sample Subgrocontami58m_FD_72375 | JGI IMG/M metagenome (GOLD analysis project Ga0082335, IMG submission 72375) | Subsurface groundwater microbial communities from S. Glens Falls, New York, USA - GMW37 contaminated, 5.8 m (SPADES assembly) (version 2) ... | reverse complement strand
CATGGAGGTGTACGCGGCGATGATCGACTACATGGATCAGGGCGTCGGCCGGCTCGTGGCGGCGTTGCGCGCGAATGGCCAACTGGAGAACACGCTCATCCTTTATCTCCAGGACAACGGGGCATGCGCGGAGAATCCCGGCCGCAACCCGGCGCCGGCGAAAGCGAAGAAGAAGGACGCGATGAACAAGGGCTTTCCCGCGCTACCGGGCCCGGGCGACACGTGGATCGCGTATGGCGAAGCGTGGGCGAATGTTTCGGACACGCCTTTCCGGCTGTACAAGCATTATGTGCACGAAGGCGGCATCAGCACGCCGCTGATTGCGCACTGGCCGCGCGGCATTGCACGCAAGGGGCAGCTCGAAGCGCAACCCGGCCACTTGATCGATATCATGGCGACCTGCGTTGACCTTGCGGGGGGGAACTATCCCGCGGAGCGCGCCGGCCAGCGCGTGCAGCCGATGGAAGGTCGCAGCCTCGCGCCCGGCTTCACAGCCAGGAAGATTGAGCGCGAGGCAATCTTCTGGGAGCACGAGGGCAACCGTGCGCTGCGGATCGGCGACTGGAAGCTCGTGGCCAAAGGATCCGGCGGCCCGTGGGAGCTCTACAACATTCCGCGGGATCGGACGGAAATGCACGACCTCGCGCCCAACGAATCTGCTCGCGTGAAAGAGATGGTTACGACCTGGAACCGCTGGGCGGAGCGGACGCATGCGATTCCGTGGCCGTGGAAGCCGGAGTACAGGACAGGCCAGTAGCTTGGTGTCCTGGACGTGAGCGCAGCGATGATCGAGTTGTTTCCGGTAGCGAAACCGTGAGCGAGTCGCAGCCGTGGCCACGAGCGCCCGCGAGTGGAGGCCCGCAATTTCGACTCGCTGGCGCTCGTCGCCACCTGGGAAAAATGTCGTGCCTGGCTCCGCGGATCGAATTGCATCGCACCGCGGCAAGCATGAGCTTTTCGCGCATCTGCGAAACGCTCACGCGTTCCGCTACAAATCCAGCCTGCCATGTCCTCTTTGCGCATTCCGGCGTTGTTCGCGCTCTACCTCGCCTTCGGCGCTTGCGCCGTAGTCGGCTCCGATCCGGCGGCCCGTGCTCCGGGCGAGCCGTTCGCCATCCCGACCTTTCACTGCATCGGACTGTATTGGTCGCCGCCGGGAGGGTCGGCCGATAAACTCGTCGCGGTCCGCTATCGCGCCAAAGGCGCGTCCGCGTGGGCGGAAGCATTGCCGATGCGATACAATCCCATCGATGGCACGGACGAAGACCTGACCGATTATCGCGGCAGCGTGGTGAACCTCACACCAGCCACGGCGTACGAGTTCGAACTCACGCTGGCTGGAACGAGCACGCGGACCCGCGTCGAAGCAGCCACGTGGAGCGAAACGTTTCCCGCCGGCCGGACCGTTCGCCCGGCGAGCAGTGATCAGCCGCTCACGATCAAGGAGTCAGGGACGGCCAGTGCATACCTCGTCTACGACGGCAATGGCGCGACGATCGATGTGCGCCACCAGCACGACAACTGCATCCTCATCGACGCGTCGTACGTCATTGTCCGCGGGTTCAAGCTGCGCGGGGCCGGCAAGCCGCAGCCCGGGGTGCGTGGGCGCGCGAACGCGATCAATATCACCGGCGGCGAAAACATCGTGATCGAGGACTGCGACATCGCGGACTGGGGCACCTTGAATCCGCAGACCGGATTCGGCACCGACATGGAGTCGGCGATCGGTGCGCGAGGTTCGACGCTGCGGCGGGTGGTCGTGCAGCGCTGCAAGCTCCACGACCCGACGTTCGACGGCAGCAATTGGTCCGAGCCGACCTATCCGACGCACTCCGCCGGCCCGCAGGCGATCAGCTTGTACAACACCGCCGGCAACCACGTGATTCGGTACAACGAATGCACCTCCGATCTCGAGCACATGTACAACGACATCATCGGCGGCGGGAGCAACGGCAGCTTCAAGGGTGCGCCGGGCCCCGATTCGGATGTCTACGGCAACATCGTCAGCCACTGCTGGGATGACGGGCTGGAGATCGAGGGCGGCAATCGCAACACCCGCATTTGGGGAAACTACATCGAGCAAACGATGATGGGCATCGGCAACGCCGCGACGTCGATCGGGCCACTCTACCTCTGGCGCAACATCGTCACGCGCAGCCAGGCGAAGCCCGAGGCGGGCGGCGGCAACTTCATCAAGATGGGCTTCGCCAACGGTGAGCAGTGGATGACGGGGCACATGTACATTTTCCACAACACCGTCTTCCGTGGCGACGGCTGGCTGCCGACCGGCGGGCTGGGCGGCACGCGAATCGTGAAGCACACGATTTCGCGCAACAACATCCTCCACGTGCGCGACGCGACGAACCACAGCCTGAGCAACAACCGCGCGAACATCGACGATTCGTACGATTACGATCTGTTCAACGGACGGTGCCCCGACGGGCAGGAGCCGCATGGGGTGCGCGGCGAGCCGACCTACGGGGCCGGCGGGGGACTCGATCGCCGCACACTGACCGGTCGTTTCGAACTGGCCGACACGAGTGCGGGCGTCGCCTCCGGAGAATGGATACCGAATTTCAGCCCGGGCCCGCGCGAACAGCGACCGGATATCGGCGCGCATCAGCGCGGCACGCCGCCGATGCAGTTTGGGGTGGGGGTGAGGTAGGAGCTTGGCACGTTGGCGGTCGGCGTCCCTGCCTGCCGCCGAAGGCGTTTCCGTATGCCCCAGCGGCAGGCAGAGACGCCTGCCGCTACGGCTATTTGCTCCGAAACATTTCGCTCTGCACGATCTCGTGGACGATCGTCCGCACGCCGTAGTCGTGCGCTTTCGCTCGTTCCAGGATCCGCTCGACCTCCGGCCGATCGCTGAACCGGACCGGGGCGCCAGTCGCGTAAACGGCAAGCTGTTTCACGAGATTGCGCGCGATGGTGATATCTTCGTTTCGCAGCAGTTGCTTGAACTCGCGGATGTCATGGAACGGCCGTCCATCCGGCAGCTCGCCCGCCGCATCCACGGGCAGCCCGTAATGATACTCGAACGGCTGGCCGTTCTTGCCGCGTCCCGGCACCGCCGGCTTGTCCGGGTCTACGCCGCGGTATTGCTCGCGCCACGCGCCCATCACGTCGAAGCTTTCGAGGGCAAAACCCGGCGGATCCATCTTGCGGTGGCAGACCGCACAACTCGCGTCCTCGCGGTGTTTGGCCAGTTGCTGCCGGATCGTCACCGCGCCGCGAATGTCCGGCTCGACCGCGCCCACCGTCGGCGGCGGGGGCGGGATTTCGATCCCGAGGATCCGCTCGAGAATCCATTTGCCGCGCAGGACCGGCGACGTCGTCGTGCCGTTCGCCGTAACTTTCAGCACGCTCGCCTGGGTCATGAATCCGCCGCGCACGCTGTCTTCCGGCAATGGCACGCGCCGCATCGCGATGCCTTGCACGCCGGGCACGCCGTAATGCCGTGCGAGCCGCTCGTTCAAGAACGTGAAACCCGAGGAGATGATGTTGCGCGCCGGCAAATCGCCGCGGACGAGTTCGTCGAAAAACAGCCGTGTTTCCGCGACCGCCGCCTCGGTCAACGCGTCGTCCAGATAGTAGTCGTTGTACAGGGTCGTCGACGGCGTGGAGTCTTCGATCTTCCGGAGATCGATCCAGTAATCGAGGAAGGCCTCGCCGAACCGCTGCGCTTTCGGGTCCGAGAGCATGCGCTCCGTCTCGGCGCGCAGCACCTGGGGCCGGTGTAATTCGCAGGCGGCGGCGCGCGCCCGCAGGGTTTCGTCCGGCAGCGAGTTCCAGAGAAACAAGGCCAGCCGTGTCGCGAGGGCGTAGTCGTCGAGCGGGCCCGGTTTCTCGTCGAGGAAGACGAACCCCGGTGAGGCGAGCACCGCGGTGTAGCCGGCCATCATCGCCTCGGCAAAACTCAGCCCCGCTTTGCGCCGCTCGGCGATCAGCGCGAGGAACCGCTGCACATCGGCTTCCACGACCGGGCGGCGATAGGCCTTGGCGATGAAACCGCGCAACAACCGTTCGGCGTCCTGCGGCGGATGCTCGGACACGATGTCGACGAGCACCTCCTCCAATGGCTCGACGCGCTGACCGGCATTGCGGCCCGTCCGCTCGCGGCGGTCCTCCCGCGACACGAAGGGAACCGGAATGCCTGGCGCGCCACGGTCGACCTGGCGCACCGGCAGGTCGCCGAAGAGCAGCCGGTAACCGGCGGTCGTCGTCGAATCGTACAACGGGCCTTCCACTTCCATCCAGCGGAAGGCGACGCTGGGTGCGCCGTCGGGCGTCATCAGCGGATTGACGAAATTGTTCGGCCGCGAGCGATAGAACCGGGACGCGTCGGGCACGAGCGTCTCGTTGGCGACGAGCCAGACCTCGCCGATGTCGCGCACCGCCGGCTCCGGCGTCAGATCGAACTCGCCCACGCGGCGGTTCATCACACCGTTCCGCGTGTACACGGTGATCGGCTCGACGGTTCGACCGGGTTGCGGACGGTCGTAGTCTCCAAAGCTTGGGTTGGGCGGGCGCGGCGTGCCGACCCGGTCGCGCTCGCCGTTGAAGCGCATTTGCACGCCGCCGGGCGGGACCCAGAGCGTGTAGCCGTCGAACCGGATTCGGTAGCGTCCGGCCACCGGTGCGCGGAACTGATCCCAGCGGTAGGTGAATCCCGTGACGTAGTTGCTCGAAACCCACGCGACCGCCTCCTCCTCGCGCGTCTGCGGATCCGAAAGCGGCGCCCGCAGCCAGCGCACCTCGGGCTGGGCGGTGTTGAGCCCCACGACCGGATACGTCATCCGGTCCGGCGACGAGTTGAAGATGTTGCCCGTAAACTTGTTCGTGAGCGTTCGCTGGTCCCGCGCGTAGTAGCGCGTGGTTTTCGTTGGGGGACGCGAATATTGCACGCTGATGACCTGCCGGATCGCGTAGTCGGCCGCGGTCATGTAGCGGGCCATGTGCACGTGCGACACGTCGAGCGCGTCTCCAATCTTGTTGTAGCGGAATGCCTCGCCATCCTCCGGGAACTGGCCCTTCACCTGCAGCCACGGTGCGCTCAGCAGATCGCGGAGGGCGTTTTCGTATTCGTAACCGTTGAGCCGCCGCTGGGTCGCGCGACCCTCGCGCGCCATCGCCGCGCGCTCCTGGGCGGTCAGCGACGAAGACAGCGAATCGAGGAACGCGATGAGTTCCGCCGCGTCGGGCCGCTTCTTGTCCTTCGGCGGCATTTCGCCCGCGGCGAGCCGGTCGTGCACTTTCACCCAGCGCGCGAAATTTGCCGCGTCCGCCGGCGTAAACGGCAGCACGGTGAGATCGAGCCCGGCCTTCTTTTCCACGTCATCGTGACAGTTCGCGCAGTAGTTTTCGATGAACGGGTCGGCATTTGGGCGGAACGGAGCTGCCGCGGGGGCGCGAACCAGCCCGATGGAACAGAAGGCCGCAAAGGAAACGAAGAATACCGCGTTCTTCGTGACCTTCGCGATCTTCTGTTGCTTTCCGGGGTTTGTCCCGCTTCCAGCCAAAGCCATTGAACAGAAGGCAACGAAGGAAACAAAGGTGCCTGGATCCCTTATTCCCTTCGTAGTCTTCTGTGCTCTAAGCCGGAAAAGTGCAGTTGGTTCGAGGTGGAACGCGACCGGGCGCGTTCTTCCGGCGGGCGCGGCCCGACGGCGCCCGGAGGTCGCCGTCCACCGTTCTGCTTCCATCGGTGCGAGTGATATCACGCGTCAACTGCAAGTTTCCGTCCGATTGGGCCGTCGCTCATGCCACTTCCAGTCCCTTCATCGTGCCGGTCGAAGACGCGAACCGATCCGTTTCGATGCCCATTCGCTGCAGCATCGAGACGTAGAGATTCGGCAGCGGATAATTCTGGGTCGCGCTGAACGCGAGGTGCTGGCCGTGCCGGAAGCCGCCGCCGGCGAAAATCGTCGGGAGGTTGAAACAGGTGTGCGCATTCGCGTCACCGAAGTTCGAGCCGTACAGCACCATCGTGCGATCGAGCAGCGTGTCCTCGGCCTCGCGCACGGCCTTCAAGTCCGCAATCAATCCCGCGAGCAGCTTCATGTGCCAGTGATCGATGGCCTTCAGCTGTGCGCGCTTGTCCTCGGATTTTCCATGGTGCGAGAGATTGTGGTAGCCGTCCTTGATCGTGGCGTTCTCGATTTCCATCACCGGCGTGCTCACGCCATCGAGCATCAGCGTGATCGCGCGGGTCGAATCCGTCTCGAAGGCGAGCCGCGCGAGGTCGTACATGATCTTCACCTTCTTCATGTAGGCCTCCGGGCCGCCGGGGTCGTCCGGCATGGGCGCGTGCACGACGGGCTTTGGTCGCGACTCCCAGCCTTGGGAGGCCTGCAGCCGGTGCTCGAGATCGCGGACGCTGGTGAAATACTGGTCGAGCCGGTCGCGGTCGCGCGCCGTGGCATTGCGCTGCAGCTCCTTCGCCTGGCCGGCGACCGTGTCGAGGATGCTCCGGCCTGTATCCAGCTTTCGAATCTGCGCGGCGACCTGGGCCGGGGAACCCTGCAGGAAAAGCTGCTTGAAGACATCCGCCGCCTTGTCCTCCGGCGGAATCGCCACGCCGGTGCCGGTCCAGGAGAGGCTGCGGGTCCGCGTGTTGACCGCCAGCGTCAGCGAGGGGAAACGCGTCAGCGTGCCGATGTGCTCGGCGATGTGCTGGTCGAGGGAGATCGTGTTGCGAAACGAACTGCTGCCCGGGTGCGGTGCGGCCGTGAGGAAGCACACGTCGGCGGGATGGCCGCCGTCGACGTTCGGGTGCGACACGCCGCTGAAAATCGTGAAGTCGTTGCGGTGCGGCTGCAGCTCCGCGAGATACGGCGAGGCTTCGTAGTCGCGGCCGGCGCCCTTCGGGAAAAACTGATCGCCGAGCAACCCGAGGTTGTTGCAGATGCCGAGCATCCGCCGCGGCTTTGCGTTCGGCGCGAGCGGCGAAGACGAAGCCGTGGCCCCGCGCGCGAACGTCGGCAACATCGATTCGAGGAATGGCAGGGAAAGCGCAATGCCGGTTCCATGGAGAAAGCGGCGGCGGGAAAGCGGGCGGTGGGTCGAAACGAACGGGGCGGCAGGCGGGTGGGAATTCATGCGGAAACGTTCGCCGTCGGTGGGGATAACGGGGCGCTTTCAATGTGGCGAAACGCCGTTGCGGTGCAAGCGCCTGAACGCACCGATCGTCCTGCCGATCATCAGTGACGGGCAACCCTTGGGGAGCGGGCCGCTGCACATCCCTGGAGGGCCCGCCTCCGTGCGGACCGCGGACGACACGGAGGTCGTCCCTCCAGGGATGGCGAACTCCTTCGTGGGGTGACCCGCGCAAATCGTCTGATCCAAGGTGTAATACCAGCGGCTTGATTGTTTTGGACTATTCAGGTGGGGCTCGCTCTCCGAGCGGGCCTGGGTTTCCGCTTGAATTGCACCATGAAACTCAGGCCGGTTCGGAGAACCGGCCCCACCTCGGAGAAGTCAAAATGTCACCAGACATTGATATGACGTAATACGTTACACTGAGTCGCATCCGCCTGCAGGGGGATGGGTCGTCGCGCTACTCGCGAGCGGCGAGTGCGCCGGCCGATCGCGGGGTGAGGGCACGCCGCCTACAACGCTGGAAGGTATGCGTGGTGGCGGATTTCCGGATCGCGATCAGCCTCCGGCCACGCCCTGTGTGTTCACGAACAGCGAATACACCGATGTGCTCGCGACCATGAAGAGCCGGTTCCGGCGCAACCCGCCGAAGCAGACATTCGCGCAGCGTTCCGGCAGATCGATCCGCCCGAGCGCTTTGCCGTCCGGAGTGAAGATTGCGACGCCATCGAGGCCCGCCTCGCCCATGCCCCAGCCAACCCAAAGGTTGCCATCCACGTCGATGCGCATGCCGTCCGGCGAGCCGTTCGGCTCCGCCGTGATCAGCGTGCTGCCACCGGACAGCGCCATGCCGCCGCTGGTGACGTCGAAGACGCGAATCACCCGTGGCGTGACGCCGGCCTCGATCACGTAGAGTTTCGATTCGTCGGGTGAAAAGGCGAGCCCGTTGGGCCGGTTCACGTCGCCGGTCACGACCGCGAGTCGTTTCGAAGGCGGGTCCCAGCGATAGACGTTGGTCGGAAGTTCAGGCGTGGCGACGTGACCTTCGTAGTTGCCGAGAATCCCGAAAGGCGGATCGGTGAACCAGATCGAGCCGTCGGACTTGCAGACAATGTCGTTGGGCGAATTCAGCGGTTTGCCCTCGAAGCGATCGGCGATGACGGTGATCGTGCCGTCGTATTCGGTCCGCGTCACGCGGCGCGCATCGTGTTCGCACGTGAGCAGCCGGCCCTGGCGATCGCGCGTGTTGCCGTTCGCGTTGTTCGAGGGCTTCCGAAAAACACTGACCGCGCCGGTCTCCTCGTCCCAGCGCATGATCCGGTTGTTCGGGATGTCGCTCCACAGGAGATAACGGCCGTCGCCGAACCAGACCGGTCCTTCGGCCCACCGCAGGCCCGTGGCGATCCGCTCCACCTTGGCGAGCGGCAATCGGTATCTTGCGAACGAGGGGTCGAGCAGCCGGATCGACGGATCGGGATAACGCTGGCTGGGCGCCCAATCCGCGGCGCGCGCGGACAGCGGCGCGGCGGCGATCGCGGTTGCCGTCGATCTGAGGAAGCAGCGGCGGGTCATGGCGACAAATCCCAAATGCCAAACCGCCAAATCCCAAAGAATATCCAATCAACAAATCTCATCATTGAATCGCAAGCGGGTCCATTCCCCGTAGCTTGCTACGTTCCTTCCTGCGATTAAACGGAGCCCGATCCGCGCAGCGGTCGCTTGGCCTTGATGCCCCGGAGCTTGCTCCGGGGTGGCCAAGCGAAGGGCGGAGTTCTCACTATTGGCCATTGAAGTTTTTTTGGGATCTGGACCTTTGGCCTTTGGGATTTGCCTGCGTCAGCGGTCGGCCGCGCCCATGAACGCCACGCACACCGGCCACGGCACTTCCGTCTTCGAGGTCGCCGGTTGCAAGCGGCCCGTCGCAGGGTCGATGACCCGCAGGAACACGCTGTTTGAACCTTGGTTGGCGACCGCCAGCATTTTCGCGCTCGGATCGAGAGCGAAATGCCGCGGCTGGTTGCCGCCGGTCGCCTCGTCACCCACGGAGGTCAGTGTGCCCTTTTTCGCATCGATCGCGAAGATCGCAATGCTGTCGCGTCCACGATTCGAGCCGTACAGCCACTTGCCCGACGGATGCACGGCTACCTCGGCGCAGGTGTTCTTGCCATCGAACCCGGGTGGCAGCGTCGAGTCGGTCCGAATCTCCGTGAGCTTCCCGGTCGCCGCAGCGTAGGCGAATGTCGTCACGGTCGAATTCAGTTCGTTGACGACGTACGCGAACTTGCCGTCGGGCCGAAACGCCATGTGGCGCGGGCCGGAGCCGGGTTTCAGCATGGCGAACGCCGGCTCGGCGGCGGTGAGCTGGCCGCGTGCGGCGTCGAGCCGGTACGCCATGATTTTGTCGAGCCCGAGATCGCAGACAAATGCGAACGTGTTGGCGGCATCGAGCGTGACGCAGTGCGCGTGCGGACCTTTTTGACGCGGGGTCCCGCCCTGGCCCGTGTGCTGAATCACGCAGCTTGGCTCGCCCAGCCGGCCATCGGTCGCCACGGGGATGACCGCGACGCTGCCGCTGCTGTAATTGGCGACGATCAGGTTCCTGCCCGTGCGGTCGAGCACGAGGTGGCACGGCGCGGTGCCCATCGACGGTTGCTGGTTGATCAAGGTGAGCCGGCCGGTGGTCGGATCGATCCGGAACGCGCTCACGCTGCCGGTCTTCTTGTCCTCGAAGCGGTCGACCTCGTTGACCGCGAAGAGCAGCCGGCGCTTCAGGTCGATCTCGAGGAACGAGGGGCTGGGCGTTTCCGCCGCCAGGCCGCGCGGCTCGAGTGCGGTCCCGCGCAGCTCGTAGAGGTAGATGCCCTTGCCTTTGTTTTCGCCCGTGTAGGTTCCGACGTAGACGAGGGTGTTGGCCGCGGTTGCGCCGCGCACGAGCGCGGCGAAGGAGAGCGCAATGAACAGAACCGGGGCAAGGTATCGGCGCATGTCCGCCAGCCTGAGCTCGTTGCCGAATAACGGACAGAAAAATCGCGACGGTGCGCGGTCAACCTGACCGCGCAGCGACAGCGCATTTTCCTGCGTGAACGGGCGCGGTCAGGTTGACCGCGCTACGCCATGGCTCCGCGCTGACACACTTTCGATTTGCACCGCCGCGCATTTGCACGACCTTTGCCCCGTCTAGCGCGAACACGATCGCGACCGGACACTCAAAACTCATCCTCCCTCCTCGGACACGAGGCTTCATCGCGATGCGACAAGCACCCAAGTCCCCGACCGCCTGCCTGCAGGTTTTCCGATGCTGGGAAACTGCGGAGGCGAATTGAAAACGATCCTGGATTTCTCGCGCGCCAAGCGCGAACAGCAGCCGATTGTCATGCTGGCGGCCTACGACGCGCTGATGGCGCGCGCGGTCGCGGCGACCGATGCCGACGCGATTCTCGTTGGCGACAGCGTGGCGATGGTCGTGCATGGCTTCCCGTCCACCGTCCACGCGACGGTCGACATGATGTGCACTCACACCCGCGCGGTCCGGCGCGGCGCCCCGGCGATCGTCGTGGTGGCCGACATGCCGTTCCTCAGCGTGCGGCAGGGCAAGGACGCCGCGACGGCCGCCGCCGGCGCGCTGATCCAGGCTGGCGCCACCGCGGTGAAGATTGAGGGCGTCAGCGGCCACGAGGACGTCATCGCCCACCTGGTCCAGAGCGGTATTCCCGTGATGGGCCATCTGGGGCTCACGCCGCAGTCGGTGCATCAATTCGGCGGATACCGGCTGCAGGGCCGGGCGCCCGTCGAGGCAGAGCGCGTCAAACGCGAGGCCAAGTCGCTGGAGGACTTCGGCGCGTTCTCCCTCGTGCTGGAATGCGTGCCCGCCGCGCTGGCCGCGCTCATCACCCAGGCGCGCTCGATTCCGACCATCGGCATCGGGGCGGGCGCGCACACCGCCGGCCAGGTGCTCGTGCTGTCCGATCTGCTGGGCCTCGACCCCGATTTCCAGCCGCGGTTCGCGCGACGCTATGTCGACGGCCACGAACTTGTGCGCGACGCCATCAACCGTTTCGTCCGCGATGTGCGTGCCGCGCATTTCCCGGCCCGGGAGGAGGTGCTGGCATGACGCCGATCGCCACGACCATCCCACAGTGGCGCGACCTCCGGCGTTCGCCGGAGTGGCAGCACCGGACGGTGGGCTTTGTCCCGACGATGGGCGCCCTGCACGAGGGCCACGTGGCGTTGCTCCAACGGGCCCGCGCCGAGAACGAGCGCGTGGTCATGAGCATCTTCGTCAATCCGACGCAGTTCAATGACCCGGCCGACCTCGCGCGGTATCCGCGAACGCTGGACGCTGATGTCGCCCTCGCGACGCCGTACGTCGACGCCGTGTTCGCGCCGTCGCCCGAGGCATTTTATCCGGACGACTACCGTTACCGCGTCACGGAAACCGAGCTGAGCCTCCGCCGGGAGGGTGTGCAGCGACCGGGTCATTTCGACGGCGTGCTCACGGTCGTGTTGAAACTCTTCAACGTGGTCGAGCCGCACCGCGCCTATTTCGGCGAGAAGGACTGGCAGCAGCTGCAGCTGGTGCGCGGAATGGTGGAGGCGTTCATGTTGCCGGTGGAAATCGTCCCGTGCGCGACGGTGCGTGACGCCGATGGCCTCGCGCTGAGTTCGCGCAATCGCCGGTTGTCGGCCGCCGCGCGGCGGCAGGCCGCGGAATTCCCGCGCGTGCTGCAGTCCGCCCCCGATGCGGCCGCCGCGGCCGAGGCGCTCCGCGCAAAGCATTTCGAAGTCGATTACGTCGTCGACACCGAGGGCGTCCGGCTGGGTGCGGTGCGACTGGAGGGCGTCCGGTTGATCGACAATACGCGATTGCCGGCCGAGCACCCTGACCGCGCCTCGCCAGCGGGAGGGCCCAAATGAGCAACATTCTCTGGATACTCAGTGGTTCGATCGCCTGCTACAAGGCGTGTGAGGCCCTTTCGCAGCTCGCGCAGCGCGGACATCGCCTCCGCGTCGTTGCGACCGAGGCGGCGCTGAAGTTTGTCGGCACGGCGACCCTGGAGGGACTGACCCGCGAGGCCGTCGCGACCGATCTCTTCGCTCCCGGCGATGCGCTCGCCCACATCGACCTGGCGCGTCAGGCGGACCTCACGATCGTGTGCCCGGCGACGGCCAACACGCTGAATCGGCTGGCGGCGGGCATCGCCGATGATCTGGCGGGCGCATTGCTGCTGGCGCACGACTGGAGGAAGCCACTGCTCATCGCGCCGGCGATGAACCCCGCGATGTGGTCGCATCCGGCGACGGTCGCATCAGTCGCGAAACTGCAGGGTTGGGGCGCGCGGTTCGTGGCGGTGGGCGAGGGTCGGACGGCCTGCGGCGAAGTGGGCGAGGGCCGGCTCGCCGAGCCGGAGGCGATTGTCGCGGCGGTGGAAGCGGCGCTGGCGCGGCCGGCCCGGCGGTGGCGCGTGCTCGTGACCAGCGGCGGCACGGTTGAACCGATCGACGCGGTGCGGGTGATCGCGAACACGAGCACCGGTGAAACCGGCGCCCTGATCGCGGATCACTTTGCGCGGAGCGGCCACGAGGTCGTGCTGTTGCGCGCGCGGAACGCGCATCGTGCCCCCGGCGTGGCGCGCGAGGAGTCTTTCGCCACCTTCGATGATCTCGACACGTCGCTCCGGCGCTTGCTGGCCGGCCAGCGGTTCGACCTTGTCATTCACGCCGCGGCGGTCAGCGATTTTTCGATTCAATCCATTGAAGTGAACGGCACGGTGCACGCGAGCAACGGCGCGAAGCTGCCATCCGGGGTGGCGCCGGTATTGCGGTTGCGCACGAACCCCAAGCTGCTCGGTCGGCTCCGCGAGTATTCGGCGGAACCTGGGCTGCGCGTCGTCGCCTTCAAGCTGACGTCGGGTGCCGGCGACGAGGAAGTGCGCGCGGCCGTCGAACCGCTGTTCGCGGGTGGCGCGGCTGATTTTGTCGTGCACAACGACCTGGCCGCGCGTCAGGAGGATGGAACGTTTCCGGCTGAGATCTGGCGGGCCGATGGAACAATCGCGGCGCGGTGCGCAGAGCGCGGGCAGATTGGACCGGCGCTCGAAGAGCTCCTGCTGCCGCTACTCGAGACTCAGAACTCAAAACACTGAATCGGAGCTAAGTTCCCATGCTGCTCTGTCTCGATATTGGCAATACGCAGGTCCACGGCGGCGTCTTCGACGGCGGACTCCGCTTCCAGTTCCGCAAGACGACGCATCCGCTCGGTTCGTCCGACGAATTCGGCGTCTTCTTCACCACGGTGCTGCGCGAAAACGGCCTCGACCCCCGCGGGGTCGATCGCGTGGCGATTTGTTCGGTGGTGCCGCCGGCGCTGTATCCGATTCGCAGCGCCTCGTTGAAATACTTCCGTTGCGAGCCGTTCGTCCTGCAGGCAGGGGTGAAGACCGGGCTGAAGATTCGTTATCGCAATCCGCACGAGGTGGGCGCCGACCGGATTGCCGCGGCCATCGGGGCGACGCTGCGGTGGCCGGCCACCAACTTGATCGTCGCGGACTGCGGCACGGCGACGACGCTGGAGGTCATCACCGCGGACGCGGAGTACCTGGGCGGCGCGATTCTGCCGGGCGTCGGGATATCCGTGGAAACGCTCGCGGGCAAGACGGCCAAGTTGCCCACGGTGGAGTTGATGCGGCCGAACTCGGCACTGGGGCGTTCGACGATCGAGAGCATTCAGGCAGGCGTCTACCACGCGCAGGTCGGCGCAATTCGCCAGCTCGTGACGGAGTTGTCGCGCGAGGCGTTCGGCGGCCACCGTCCGGTCGTGATCGGCACCGGCGGATTTGCCCGGCTGCTCGAGGCGGAGAAACTCTTCGACGAAGTGGTGCCGGAACTCGTCTTGCTCGGCCTGAAGCAGGCCGAAGCGATGAATCGCGCGGAGTAGGGCGCACGGATATGTAGGGCGGGGTCTCCCGACCCCGCCCTACAGTGACCACGCCCCGGCGCGGCGGTTAGTTTCTTTCGTACACTACTTTCCCGTCCACGACCGTCACTTGCGCGCGCAGCTCGTTGAGTTTGGCCTCGGGCATGGCGAGGAAATCGCCGGTCAGGATGGCGAGGTCGCCGAACTTGCCGACTTCGATCGAGCCTTTGCGGTTTTCGTCGAAGCTCATGTAAGCGGCGTCGATCGTGACCATGCGCAAAGCCTCCGCGCGCGAAATCTTCTGCTGCGGTCCGATCACCTGGCCGCCTTCGGTTCGCCGCGTGACGGCCGTCTGCATGGCGAGGAACGGATTGTAGGGATTGAGCGACGTGTTCGGATCGAAGCCCTGCATGTGATCGGCATTGAGCGCCACCTTCACGCCGGCTTTGCGCCACGTCTGCAGCCCGATGAACTTTTCCATCCGCGTGCGGCCGAGCGCATTGAGCAGCGCGTCTCCGTCCTTGTAGAACCACGCCGGCTGCGTGTCCACGACCACACCGAGCCGGGCGACGCGCTGCGCCGTTTCGGGATTCGGAAAGTATGCGTGGATTAAATTGTACCGCCGCGGCGCGACGGGGCTGTCGGCGTTGGAGGCCTCGACCGCATCGAGCACCGCGTCGACGCCCGCATCGCCGGTCACGTGCGACGACATCTGCCAGCCGAGCTTGTGGCCGGTGCGGATGATGTTCTTCAACTTGTCCGGGCTGATCCGCAGGTCGCCACGATACGCGGGATCCGAGATGCCGTAGAGCGAGAACGCCTTCGGCCCATAGGGTTCGCGCATGTACGCCGTGCCGTAGAGCGCGCCGCCGTCGACGCCGACCTTGAGCGGGCCGACGCGGACCCAGTCGTCGCCGTCGCCCGTCTTGAACGGAATCGCGCGAATTGCCTTCTCGGTGCCTTCCACCGTGCCATCGGTCGACAAGCCAATCGTGACGGTCACCCGCAGCGGCAGCCGGCCCTCGGCCTTGAGTTTCTGATAGGTCCGATACCCGCCGGGGTTCGAGTTCCGCTCGGTGATGCTGGTGATCCCGATTTCGTTGTACCGCTTGAGCAGCGTGACGAGCGACGCCTCGTACTTTTCCTCGGGGACACTCCGCGCCGGCATGAATTTCACGAGCAGCGCATTGGCGTTCTCGAGCACGCCGGTTGGTTCGCCTTTGGCGTCGTGCTGGATCTTTCCGCCGGGCGGTGGCTGCGTTTCCCTGGTGATGGCCGCCGCGGTCATCGCCCGCGTGTTCAGCGCCTGCACGGTCTTGTTCGCGTATTGCCAGGTGAAGACCGCGGGATTGTCCGGCGCCGCGGCGTCGAGGTCGGCGCGGTTGGGAATCCTTCGTTCGCGAATCCGCGTGACGTCGACGCGCGGCAGTTGGATCCACGCGCCCGGCCCGAGAACTTTCGCCCGGTCGCGGACCCACTGCTGAATCTCGCCGATCGAGTGCAACTGGCGGAAAGGCACGTTCGCTTCGCCGCGGGCCGCGCCGGTGGCGTGGACGTGCGACTCGATCAGCCCGGGGATCACGGTGTGTTGCTGCGCGTCGATCGTGCGCGTCTGCGGGCCAGCCAGTTTGCGGATGTCGGCGTCGCGGCCGACGGCGACGAACTTGCCATCGCGGATCGCCACGGCTGACGCGCGGCTGAAGTTGGCGTCGACGGTGAGCACGCGGCCGTTGACGACGATGAGATCGGCGGGCGCTTCTGCCGCAACGATGGCGGCGGCGAGGCTGAGCGGGAGGAGGAGCAGGCGTTTCATTTGGGAGAAGTTGGGCAGTGAAGAAACAGGTTCGTAGCGACGAGCGCCAGCCAGTCGAGAGCGGTGTCCCACCGATAACCGACCAAAGCAGCGGCGAGTGTGAGCGAGTGGAACCGCCGATGTCCACTCGCTCACGCTCGTAGCTGCAACCAACGAGTTCTTACAGGTAATGTCAGCGGTGGGACAGAACACTAGTCGGTGAGTCGTTTCGCTTTCGAGCGGCCACCCTTCCAGATGTCGTACTGCGGGTCGGCATAGCGCGCGAAAAACGCGTCGAGCTTTCGCGCGAGTTCGGCGCGCATCGGTTCGGCCGCAGGCTGGCCGTAGAGGTTCACGCGCTCGCGGGGATCGGCCTTCATATCGTACAGTTCGAACGGACCCTGGGGAAACCGGGCGACGTACTTCCAGCCGTCGGTGCGAATCGCGCGCACCGTCTCCATTTCGTAGAACGTGACGTTGTCCCAGGCGGTGGGCTCACCGCGGACGATGGGCGTGAAGTCGCGGCCCGGCGATTTCGGCGCGGTCGGCATCTTCCCGCCCAGCCCGAGGTAGCTCAGGACCGTCGGCATGAAGTCGTAGTTGCTCACCAGCGCGTCGCTCGTCCGGCCGGCCTGGATACGCCCGGGCTGCCGAAAAATCAGCGGGATCTGCATCATCAGCTCGTGCGCGCCGACGGGTCGGAAATGATCGCCCATGCCCCACATCCCGTTCTGGCCGCCCATCCAGCCCTGGTCGGAGGCGTAAACGACCAGCGTGTTGTCATCCAGCCCGAGCCGTTTCAGCGCGGCCATGACCTCGCCGACGCCATCGTCGACCCCGCTGACCTCCGCGGCGGTGCGTTCCATCGCCACCTGCTGGTTGTGAAAATCCTTGTTCGCGTGCTGCCACGGATGCATCGCGTCGACAGGAAAACTCGCGAACCGGTGGCCGCGGTAGGATGCGGCGTGCCGGTTCTGCGCGCGATTTTTCATCATCCCACCGAGCACGTAAGGACCGTTGTAGGCGAGGTAGAGGAAGAACGGCCGGTCCTGGTTTCGCTCGATGAACTCGATGCCCTTGCGCGTCCATAAATCGGTCGTGTAGCCGGGCTCCTTGCGCACCTTGCCGTCCTCGATCACGTCCTGGTTATAGAACTCGCGCGTGCTGCCGTCGGGCTTGGTGATCCAGAAACTGAAGCCTTCCGACGGATGCAGATTGTCGCCGAGATGCCATTTGCCGCTGAGCCCGCAGGTGTAGCCGGTGGCGCGCAGCACTTCGCCCAACGAGGTGAATTCCCGCAGCGTGTTGTACGCCTCGGGTCCCATCATGTACTTCGCATCGAGAAAGCAGTGGACACCGTGCTGCGACGGGATGAGCCCGGTGAGAAACGTCGCGCGGGTGGGGGAGCAGACCGGATTGCTGCTCAGCGCGCGCGTGAACCGGATGCCCTCCGCGGCGAGCCGATCGATGTTCGGCGTGCGGATGTCCGGGTTGCCGTAGCAGCCGAGCGTCCACGCGCCCTGGTTGTCGGTCAGGATGAAGACAAGGTTGGTCGGGCGATCGGCGGCGAGGGCGGCGCAACCAATGCAAGAGACGAAGAGCGCTAGCCCGGATATTTCACGGATCGGCGACACTCCTGTCGCCGTTCGCTCGCAGGCGGCGGCAAGAGTGCCGCCGATCCGTCGGACAGCCTGGGTCGTCGATTCAATCGGAGGGTGAAATTTCCGGGCTAGGGTGGG
>Ga0082335_1005460_pt1 | contig 17544 bp, 12 predicted proteins | sample Subgrocontami58m_FD_72375 | JGI IMG/M metagenome (GOLD analysis project Ga0082335, IMG submission 72375) | Subsurface groundwater microbial communities from S. Glens Falls, New York, USA - GMW37 contaminated, 5.8 m (SPADES assembly) (version 2) ... | reverse complement strand
CGGCCAATCGTTGGGAGCATTCTATCACCGTCGAATTGGAGAAACCGTGAAAGATAGTGGTATAAGGGAGTTTGTGCATCTGATCGGATATAGCTTGAATAATATCCTTCCGGCTATAACCGAGGTTTACGCAAGCCAATTGGGCCCGGCAGTCCAGATATTCCTTGCCGTTCGTGTCCCGCAAAAAGACCCCGTGGCCTTCATCAATAACGATCCCGTTATTTTCCCCGACTCGATATAATGGATGAATAATATGCTCCCGGTCCCAATCATTGGTATTGCTTGAAGTAACCATTATTTCCCCCTTTGGGCGCAGATGAATCCTTATATCATTTTTTAAGATGGGATGCAACAGGCCGGCCAAGTTGTAGGAGGGTAATTTTAAAAAAGGCATAGCGGCCGTAGGAAGGTAGGAATCGGAAGCGGTGTGATGAAAAATGGTGCGCCTGGGGGGATTCGAACCCCCGACCCTCGGTTCCGAAGACCGCCAACAGTCTTGTTTTCTACTGACTTTAAAGCTTAAATGCCGTTTTGTGTTTATCCGTATTTTAGCTTTAAAAACCTGTTTTTGACAACATAATTTATGAAGCATTGGTGCCAAATTAGCGGCAATGACGTATGCGTATTCTCTCAAAAGAAAATTTCATTATTAACTATTTTGAGCAACAAAAATTTCCGATGCTTCAAAAAGCCACTGCTAATTGAAAGGGGGATAGTGGCCAGCGAAAAGACTCATAAACAAAATTTAGCCACTTATATTGATATTGCACATGTCAGGATTGTGTGACGAAAGCTGGCCTAGCGTAATATCTGAATGTCTCCACCCTTGAACCGTAACAGCAAATGTTGTATAAATAGGGCATCAAAAGGACTACGTTATTAGCAGGGTTAGCGATAACTTATTTGATACCAAAATATTTACCACATATATGTATCGCTAACGAAAACTGTTATTAGGACATAAATTTTTAATACAAGAATAATTAAATTGTTTTTAAGGAAATAAAAATGTCAAGAAAAATCGCTTTAATAAGTAGGGCCAAACAAATTTCAGTTCAAGATAGAAAAAATAAAATAATTAATATGCGTGAAGTAGACTTTCATAAGAGTTTAGAAAGACTATTTTCGGAGATTGATGCAAGTGCTGAGGTAAATATCACTCATAGCTCAACTGAGCTTGGAGCAGATTTGGTTGTTATTAGAAAAGATGATTTTAGAGAGTCAATAAGTTCAGTTGTGGTTTCTATGGGACATCTCCGTGGAGAAACAGGGGCGAAGGTTGAAAGAATTTCGAGCCAGATAAAACAGTCCATGGATATTCCCAGAAAAATAGGTACAAGGGTTGAAGAAGTCCAGACTACGGAAATTTGGCTCGTAATAGCTGGCGAGATTTCTGAAGGTGCCAGGAAAAGATTAAAATTCCAGTTAAAGCCTGAATACAAAGGTGTGCTTAATTTCATGGACATTGATTGGCTGATTCAGAAATTTACAGATAAATATCCGGAGGTATTTTTTGGCGGGGAAACTTTAGATTTTATTGAGGAAAGAATCGAACAACTTGAAAATATAACTTCTCTATCAAGAAAGGTTAAGGATAATTATTTATCTGAATGGTACGTAGACCCATATTTGTCAACAGGGGGTATCCCTATTGAGATTGATGAGGGTGGAAATAAGATAACAATTAAGTCACAACGAGTTCAATTCAACACATTAAGATCTATTGCTGAAAAGGAAACGAAAGTCATCGTTTACGGAGAACCTGGCGTCGGAAAAACTACAGCATTATCAAAATTAGTGTTAGATAATCTGAAACAAATATCTGATTCAGTGATCGGACAGAGGGGTGGAGAGAATATAAAGTTACCAGTAATGTTAACTGCCCATGAACTGCTAGATTGTGATAGCTGTGAATCCCTAATTGAGAAATGTATCAATGCTGGTCAGTTGAAACCAGGATTTCTGATTGGGATATTAATTATTGACGGATTAGATGAAGTAAAAAAAGATTTCAGGAAGGTTGTAATAGAAAAAGCAGCTGATTTGTGCGGAGAAATGGATTGGAAGCTTATTATAGGCTCCAGAAAATTAGAATTAATTAAAAGCCTGCCAAGAGGAATAATATCTTTTGAATTAATGCCGTTTGAGGTAAACCAAGCAATAAAACTGTTTGAGAAAATAGTAAAAGAAACAAAATTGTTGAGTACTTTAAAAGAGGGATTAACAAAGGTAGCAGCCCAGTTACCGATGACTCCAATGTCATTATCAATACTAATAGAAATTGCAGAAGAGCAAGGTGAAGTTCCGGCATCTCTTGCCGATTTATATAGTAGATATTTTGAAATGGTTTTGGGGAAATGGGATTTTAGAGATAAGGGAATCGAATCTCTTTTTCAATTTGAGACAAAACTGCATTTTTTGTCAGAATTAGCTTGGTGTCAATTAGTTAAAAGTAACAACGTGGAAATATCCGAGGATGAATTTAAAGCATTCGTTACACAATATATATCTAGATTTGGATTTGATGGGGATTGGATAACAAAATTTATTGCTGAAATAGAGAGAGCTGGCATAATTGAAATCAAAGATGTTATTAGCTTCAAACACAGATCATTCTTAGACTATTTTGCTGCATTCTACATTTATCATCATCAAGATGAACTTGATGATGTTTGCCAGATTGTTACGGATCTATACTATAGTGACCTTTGGAGTGACATAGCATTCTATTATGTAGGAATAGGAACTAGGATAACTAGAAAATTATTAGAAAGAATAAACGCTAATCCTGCAGAAGATTTTAGCACAAGAATTAGTAAATATACCATAGGAAGATTGCTACAAGCCGGTTGGCTGTCTGAATTGGAGATTAAAACACAGGGGATAGATAAGGCATTGGAACAGTTATTACCTATAAAAGAAATATTACTGGAATCTTTTTCTCGAACACAAATGAATCCTGGATTAATATTTGCGGACTTTTTGCCGGTGTTAACTGCGGAATGGACCATGGGAAGTATAACTTTATTACAAGCACTCAAAAAGGTAGAATCGGTTTTATTGGAGGATAACAGTAGGGAAAGTTACTGGAAAGAAGTAGCTACGATGTGGTCTATATGGAAATTCCTAAGCAATGAGGAAAAAAGAGACCACATAACAGGCTTTTTAGAAAGAATCTCAACAGAGAAAAACTTAAGTAATGAAGATAAAAGCACTCTGTTAATATTGATGGCTTCATTAGAAGATAATAATAAGTCAATCAAGCTTGCATTGCACAGACGATTGACGCGGTTTGCTAAAATAAATCCAGAAATGTATAAAAAGTTTCTTCCCCCTGTTAAAGAAGGATTTAGAAAGAAACAAAGAAAATAAATTACGATATTTTCCCTGTCTTGCTATCTCCAAATTCTACCCAATCTTTAGACGATACGCTAATAGGAAGACTTTCTCAAAAGTTTTACCTGTTTAACTGTTTGTTGGAGATTATTGGGTTCGAACCAATTAAACAAACACATCATTTAGCATAATAAGTCAAATTTGATAAAAGTTTTTGCTATTAGCCATTACCTCCCATAAACTGCTTACACCCACCTTGATATTGTTTTTATTGTAGCCGTTCGCCGGGGTATAAAAACAGAGTCCCACACCCACAACAACAGTTAATTTACCCCCTCTTATGGAAGAGGGCTACCATACATCCACCAACGCCCCACCGCAACACGGAAAGCCAGGTCTGATATTTTGCGGCCAGCCTCAAGGCCGTCAAGGGCCGCAAACTTCGTTTACGCCTACGGTTTGAGCCCTTGACCGCCTTTTCGCTTTGGCCTGTTGCCAACGATGCTGGCTTTCCGTTGATTGCTTCCCATGATTACGTATGGGCACGCTGATTTAGCCTGTTTAGGCAATGTCATCTACCTCAGAAGGCATACTCTCCGACCTCTAATACCAGTAATAGCTACAAAATAGACAAAATACTGTGCTTTTCGGCTTCAATAAATGGTGCGCCTGGGGGGATTCGAACCCCCGACCCTCGGTTCCGAAGACCGATGCTCTGGTCCACTGAGCTACGGGCGCATGTGGAATTTTTTATTTATATTCCTATCTTGAACAAGTGTTTAAGCAGCTACCACCGAATGTTGCTGTTGATCTGCCACCCGGCATTTTCTTTGGTTTCGTTTTTATATGCAGCTTTGCCGGCCACTTCATTATACAAAGGGTTAAAGGCATCGTCAAAGCATCTGGCAGTAGCTCCTAGGCCCCATATAGTTCACTTTTCTTCATTAAAGTTGTTCTAACCTGACGGCGCAGGCATAAGGTGAAATATGCATAGATGCTATATAATAATACTGACGTATTCGAGAAAATGTCGTTCTACTAAAAGGTAACGGAACGAATATATTGTCGGATACGGGCAGCTAACAAAGGAGGAGACCATGGCACCGAAAATATTTAAACGGATGTTGTTTGGAATATTGCCAATTCTGTTAATAGCAAGCTCGGCATGTGTATCCAAAAGTGATTACGAGAAAGTTCAAGCTCAGCTAAATCAAGCCGCACAGGAGAAAAGCCAGCTTTCAAGCGAAGTCGCCAGACTAAATTCAGACTTTAACGACCTGAAGACCCAACTCTCTACAGCCAACCTGGAGTCTAAAGACCTGAAGGTACAACTCGCTTCGCTTAATACTCAACTTTCAACTCTAAAGGATGATTTGGCCAAACAAAAAACCATCGACGATGGACTGCGTAAACAACTCGAAGATACTTTATCGGCAAAAAATGGCCTGGAAACTGAAACAAAAAACCTGAAATCACAGTTGGATGTAGCAACCAGGACTACAGCCGATCTTAACAAAAAAGTAGACGAATTAAAGGGCCAGGTAAAAACGTTAGAGACGATGGTTCCGCGGTTTACCCAACCACCATCCGGTTGGAAAAAATATCAAAACGACGAATGGGGCTATTCGGTTCAGATTCCTGCAAACTGGCAGGTGTTTGACACCGGAGAAAAAGACGATGTATCAATGTGGGAACCCGGCCTTACATCATCACTCTATATTCAGAGTTATTTTATAAATTCCCAGAACTCCCTGGATTCATGGACGGACCTTGTTAAAAATCAACGCCTGCGCCAGGAGTTATCCCGGTCTCAGATTATTTTACCGGGTGGAATTCCCGGAACGGTTGTTTTATTCAAAACCACTATAAGTGGGAGTAACAAGCAAGGAATGTATCTAACTGCCGCAACAGCGAACCGATTTTACTATTTGCGGCTTCTCACGCCTGAATCTGAATGGGTGAATAAACGTGCTCAACTGGAACATATAGTCCTGAACTTTGTGTTATTTTAACAGTATATTTATACAAAACGCGCCCTTAGTTTTTTACCCTTAGCCCTGATGAATTGGTTTTTGGGACTGGTAATCACTCGATAAATAACCATTGTCAGTGAGTATCTTTAACACCCTTGGGGCCGAATGCCAAACTCGTGCATGGTTTCAAGGTAGTCCCGTACCCTACTTTCCAGCTCCGATTTGGCTCTATAACCTAACACCCTGCGAGCCCCGATAGTATCAAAAGGGCTGTATCGGGCGTGCCAATATTGCCGGGTCCTCAACCTTGAGCTTCCTTTTTTGTTCGTCGGTGGCCTTTATTCGATTAGCTTGAAATGGTTTGGCTGGGTTCCCAATCTGGATATAGTTACCGGCCTGTTAGTAGGATAAACAAATCCACCATTTCCTTAACCCATCCACAACACACCTCTAACTTATTTTAAGCTAAAAGTATTTTAAGAAATGCCTCAGCGAACGTAAATCAAAGCGTGCCCATATACTTATGAAGGCATTAAGGGGTCACCTAATCTAATACAATTGATTCCCACGAAGGCGGGAATCAATCATGCCCAATTGAACAGGACACTACGAAGGATGAAAATAGATGCGACCTGTCATTCTGGAGCGCAGCGAAGAATCTCAGGGTGGAGGAAGTCAATTGTAAAAAAACTCCCTACCGCCCTGAGATCCTTCGTCGTCCCGATAACTCGTGACTCCTCCAGGATGACATGAGAATGTCTATTTTCGGGGGAATGTAATCTGTAACATTGGGTTGAAATAGGGATACCTGATATATATAATGTTGCTAAGATTCTTATGATGTTAGTTTCAGATTTGACTAAACGGATACTGGCTTATATCCAAAAAAATGACCTTTTGCCCCGGGGCGAGACACTTCTAGTGGGCGTATCCGGAGGGCCAGATTCGGTGTGCCTTCTATATAGCCTTTCAGCCATCAAGGACAGGTTAGGTATTAGCCTATATGTGGCCCATCTTAATCATGGCTTACGAGGCGCTGAAGCGGAGGCCGATGCCGAATACGTTGCCCGGTTGGCCGAAGGTCTGAACCTGCCCGTTACCATAGAGCGCCATGATGTTGGCGACTTCAAGTCTAAGTCCCATCTTTCCCTGGAAGAGGCCGCCCGAAGGGTGCGTTATACTTTCTTTGATAAAGTAGCTAAAGGGGTAGGAGCCTCCAGAGTCGCAGTCGGGCATACGGCTGATGACCAGGTAGAGACTATCTTATTAAACCTGGTGAGGGGGGCAGGCATGCGCGGGCTCAGGGGCATGGTGCCTGTATCCCGATGGCGCAGCAAATCAGGTACGCCGTTATTGATTGCACGGCCTATTTTGGAAATAAACCGCGCAGAGACTTCGGCTTATTGCAAAGAGTTGGGTCTGTCTCCTCGTATAGATATATCCAACTATTCCCCTGCCTTTCTGAGAAACCGCGTGCGCCATATCTTGCCTCAGTTGGAATCTCTGAATCCAGCGATACGCAAAGCCTTTCTGCGTCTGGGAAAGGCTGCCGGTGAAACGGTGGAACTTTTGGATTCTGAAGTGGCTAAAATTTGGCCACACATAATCACTCAACAGAGAAAGACAAGTATAAGACTGGATAAAAGGCAATTTTTACAGCTTTCGTCTGCCGTGCAACGCCACCTGCTGCTGGTTGTCTGGGAACGCCTCAGGGATGATCCCCAGGACCTGGAGGCTATCCACGTGGAGGAGATGATAGCCTCTTTAACACGCCCTGTCGGGACCATGCTAAACCTGCCTGGCGGCCTGGAATTCCGGGTGGAATACGATTACGCAGGACTGGGTAAACGAGATACAAAAGAAAACAACTGCCCTTTCCCCTTTTTTCCCGGGAAACATCCTCTTAAAATCCCTGGAGAGACGGCTTTGCCTGGCTGGCGGGTAACAGCCAGTATTTTACCTCAGACAAAAGTGTCCCAAGAGTGTACTCATCCGGAAAAAGCGGAGGACGGGAATTTTGTTGTCTGGTTGGATTATAAGGTGGCTGGAGAAAGGCTGTGTGTTCGTACACGTGAATCCGGCGACCGGTTCCAACCGCTGGGTTTATCCGAAGTAAAAAAGCTACAGGACTTTATGGTTGATACCAAAATACCGCGATCCTGGCGGGACCTGGTGCCTCTGGTATGTTCGCCGCAGGGGATTATATGGGTGGTGGGCTACCGCATTGCCGATAGCGTTAAGTTAGCAGAGGAAACTGAAAATGTTTTGCGGCTGGAGTTTAAACAACTGGGCAATTCATGAATTGCCCCTACTAAAAAGGAGCTTCTCTACTCTTGCCATGATGATATCCGTTATTTTAGATTTGGGTAATAGGGCATCTATTACAAACCAGCGCTGGGGGTCGGCGGCAGCCTGTTTTAAATAGCCCTCGCGGACACGCTGATGGAAGGCTAGCTCCTCTTTTTCGAACCGGCTCATGTCATTTGTTTCTGTCTTCCGTTTGAGAGCCGCCTCAGGAGGTATGTCCAGGTATATAACAAGGTCCGGGTGCAGGCCGCCGATGGCTGCTTCGTTGAGTTGCTCGATAAGTCTGATATCCAGCTTGCGCCCGTAGCCCTGGTAGGCTACCGTGGAATAAATATATCTATCACAGATGATTGATACCCCACCTTCCAGGCCTGGCCGGATAACCTCGCTAACCAGTTGGGCGCGTGAAGCTTCGAAAAGGAAAAGCTCGGTTTCGGGCGCTATTGATTGAGGTGACACCCCTTCAATGGTTGGCTGTGTTCTTTTGCGGGCGCCCAGAAGACGCCGTATGGACTTGCCCAGGGATGTGCTGCCCGGCTCGTGAACCAGACGCACCGGGTATTCCCGCTTGCAGAGCGTTGCATAAAGCTTGCGCACCTGGGTGGTTTTACCGGAGCCATCGCCGCCTTCAAAGACTATAAAGAAAGCCAATGCCTTAGTCCATCAGGGCCAGGAGGCCGCCGCAGACCTCGATAGTTATCCCTGTTATATAGCTGGAAGCCTCAGAGGCCAGAAATATGACTGCGCCTACCATTTCCTCCGGTTTGCCAACGCGTTTTAAGGGCACCCTGTCCACCACGCTGGTGCGGAAATTGGGTATCTTCGCCCGCATCTGCTTTACCTCCCGCGATATACCCGGCGTTAAGACTAGTCCCGGGGCGATCCCATTGACGCGGATATTATGGGAAGCAAGCTCAAGAGACAGGTTGCGGGTGAAATTATTAACCCCCGCCTTGGAAGCGCTATAGGCAGAGCGTCCGGGGTCAGGCACTATGCCGGCCATAGATGAGACATTTACGATACACCCGGATTTCTGGGCTATCATCGGTTTAGCTACCGCCTGGCAGCAGAGAAAAACGCTCTTCATGTTGGCTTCGAACATGCTGTCCCACTCTTCAACGGTCATTTCCACAACCGGGCTATAGATAAAGGTACCGGCATTATTGACCAGTATATCTATGCGGCCGAATTTATCCAGTGTTTTGTTCACCATATTGGATACGGCTGATTTGTTGCGCACATCGGCGGAAACGGCCAGGGCGCGGCGTCCTTTAGCCTGCACCTTAGATGCGACCTCATCAACATCCGATTGAGTGCGGGCAACGGCAACTACGTCAGCGCCGGCCTCGGCAAAGCCCAGGGCGATGGCGCGACCGATGCCCTTCCCCGCTCCGGTGACAATGGCTACTTTGTTATTTAGTTGGAAGAGTTCCAGGCTCAAATTTTCCCCCTTTGGCAAAAATCATTCTAACAGATCCGTTAACATCAATATAACTATCCTTTAAACAGCCTTACCCTTCTGGAGGGCTCTTTACCAAAGCTGTGAGAGTCCATGCCATAGCTTTCAGCCCGCTGGTGCTGAAGCCTGCGGAGGTGACCAGGTTGCGGGGCTAGCTCAATTGTGCCCTTCTCGCCACTGAGAATCTGGTTTATCCCATCCTCGACCTCCATCAGAGCTGCCTCAACTGATTCTCCTTTGCCCTCTGCCATGACGAAACTACGCAGAAGTTGCTTCATCTGGGGTAAAGTGTTGCTGCGCAAAACATAGATAGGCAAACCCTTATCCTCTGCATCCCGTACTATCTGGGGTTTACGCCGGTAAAAGTTCTTGGTTGTAACCAGTAGATTTGCCGCTGCTGGATTTTCCACCAGCGAAACGGGGGCGGCTGTTTCCTGAATCGCCTCCTCCAAGCGTTGACGGTTGACTCCGAAAGGATATAGACGGCCTTCGTGTTGAGGGGCGGCACTTGGTTTTGCTATCTCTCTCCGTGGCATCGGGGTTGAAGGTGGCGAGGGAGCAAAAGCGCCAAGGCTCTTGCGGACCTCGCTTGATTCATCCAGCCATCGTGTCTCAGGCGTCACGGGGCGGCCACGCAGGATAGCATCTACCACCACCCCTACATGGGGGTGGACTGCCACTTTATTCCGGTCCTGAATCTCTACCACTATTTCGAAGGTAGGCGGCGCTTTGCGTTCGAGGATGGATTTCTGGGTGCCCCTCCTCCGGGCTTCCTCATCGCCCAGGGTGACGGTTTGGATGCCTCCTACCAGGTCGGCCAGAGTAGGATTCATCATCAAATTATCCAGTGTGTTGCCGTGGGCAGTGGCGACAAGCTGGACTCCCCGCTCGGCTATAGTACGGGCAGCAGTGGCTTCCAGTTCAGTGCTAATCTCGTCTATGACGATAACCTCAGGCATGTGGTTTTCCACAGCCTCTATCATTACAGCGTGCTGTTTGGCGGATGTGGCTACCTGCATGCGCCGGGCGTGGCCGATAGCGGGGTGGGGTATATCGCCATCACCGGCTATTTCATTGGAGGTATCCACGATAATTACCCGCTTTTTAAGGTCATCGGCTAAAACCCTGGCTACCTCACGCAGCATAGTTGTTTTGCCGATCCCGGGCCGGCCTAAAAGGAGGATGCTCTGACCGATGCCTAAAAGGTCCTGTATTATATCTATAGTTCCATATACTGCCCGCCCGACGCGGCAGGTAAGGCCTACTATGCGACCTTGCCGGTTGCGGATTGCAGAAATGCGGTGCAGGGTACGGGCAATACCTGCACGGTTGTCATCGCCGAAGGTGCCTATCCTGGAAACTAAATACTGGATATCATCTTCTGCAACCTCCTGTTCCCTTAGAATAATCTCATGGTCCGGGAAACGGGCCTCCGGGGAGCGGCCGAGGTCCAGGATAACCTCTAAAAGGTCATGGCGCTCCGGCAGGAGACGAAGGGGGTTGGCGATGGATGGATGGATACTTTCCAGTAACACATCCAGGTCATCTGTGATTTTCTTTTGTGGAGTTTCCATATTTTCAGGCTCTCATTGGCGCCAGGTGAGTTTGGGTAACTCTTACCAGCAATCGTTTAAGGAAAAGGGAATTATCGGCTATAGAAATGGATCCTTCAGATTCCAGCAGGCTCTGGATGTGTGCCTGATAGGAATACGTAAGGACAAAAACCGGCTGTTTATCCCGAACAACCGATTGGATAAAAGGCACTATGGCCGATACGTCACCAGGGTTGGAAAGGAATTCGAACATTACCCCATTACCACAGGATTTAGCCCTGGCCCAGCCCTGGATAATGCCATCTTTTTCCCAGACCTTATCCTGAATACCATTCTTCCTTTCCCTGGACTGGAGCCACTCGGCATAGGCCAGACCTTCTGCCTGGCGTACTATGGCAGGGGCTACAGCGGAATATAATTGAAATACCGACCAGTTATCCTGTTTCGTCCGTGAGCGCCACGTTCCCGTTATGTTTTGATGTTCAACAATGAGATTGTCTTTAGACGGCGACCATTGATACAGCCGCTCTGCAATATACGGCTGAAACCCCTGTTCAACAGCTATTTGTTGGATAGGGCTATCCAGGGGCAGTCGGAGAAACAACCTCTCAATTCCATGACGGCAGGCATCGGCTGTAATCTGATTGAATAACTCACGGGTAAGGTCATCACCGGCCTCGTGAGACACGAGAAGGTGCGATATTTGCCACACCTGGGAGCTATTACGGTTCCGGGCGATTATCAAACCAACCAACCGCCGATCTTCAATTGCAATCCAGTGATGCCAGCTTCCCCCTAGAGGTAACAGTTGACCCACCACCGCCTTCCGCAGGGCCATGTTACAATTCCAGGCTTCAGGCCCACCTACATATTCCTGAAGGCCAGCGGCCTTCTGTCGGGCTAATTTCATCCAATCTACAAGGCTCAGGGAACGGATTATCATTTTACACCGTATTTAAGCCTTTTTTGGCTCAGGTAAGCTAGTCGGCTATGCACCCTAATAATTATCAGTTGGCAGCCACTAGATTCAGAAAGTAAGCATGAAACCGCAAATCAGACGTTAATTCGGGATGAAACGACGATACCAGTATTTTGCCTTGCCTGGCGGCTACCGGTGTGCCGGTTGCCAATCTCGCCAGAACCTCGACATCACGGCCAACCCTCTCTATTAATGGCGCTCTGATAAAAACAGCATGGAAGGGCGCTTCTCCCAATACTGCCACCGTTAAATCTGCCTCAAAACTATCTACCTGCCGGCCGAATGCATTCCGTTTAACCTCTATATCTATGAGTCCCAGGGAGCCGTTATTCATGTCTGTTGCCTTTTTAGCCAGTAGAATCATACCTGCACAGGTGCCAAAAATTGCGTAGCCGTTCTGTTTAAAATCCTGAATGGCTGATAGCAGCCCATACTCGGTCCCCAGCCGCCGGAGGGTGGTGCTTTCTCCCCCGGGAATTATCAGACCATTAAGACCCTTAAGTTCCTGAGGTAAGCGGACAGGGATAGCCTCCACCTTGAGTTTTTTAAGCGTTTCAATATGTTCAAAAAAATCGCCCTGAAGGGCAAGGACACCGATTTTCAAAAGTAACTAACTCCGATGGATATTAATTATTCCATATTGTAGGGGCGATTCACGAATCGCTACTATGGTTACCAGCCCCTTTGCGCTAATAACTGTTCTTTGGGTATAGCCTTTATTTCCAGTCCAGGCATAGCCTCCCCCAGACCCTGTGATACCTCGGCGATAATCTCAGGGCTCTGGTAATGAGTTGTGGCTTTAACTATAGACCTGGCAAATGCCACCGGGTTCTTGGACTTAAAAATCCCCGAACCAACAAATACACCTTCAGCGCCAAGCTGCATCATAAGGGCGGCGTCGGCTGGTGTGGCCACTCCACCGGCAGCGAAGTTGACAACTGGCAACTTGCCCGTGCGGTGTACCTGCTGCACCAGTTCCAGTGGCGCCCCAAGAGCTTTAGCCTCAGCCATAAGTTCATCCTCGGGCATGTTGGTTAAACGGCGAATGGCATCCTGTACGGTCCGCATGTGCCTTACCGCCTCTACAATGTTTCCGGTGCCCGCCTCGCCTTTTGTTCTTATCATAGCGGCGCCCTCTGCAATGCGTCTTAATGCCTCTCCTAAGTCACGACATCCGCATACAAACGGAACATTGAAATCGTGTTTCCAAACGTGATGGCTTTCGTCAGCCGGGGTTAAAACCTCAGATTCATCAATATAATCTACCCCTATAGATTGCAGTACCTGGGCTTCCACAAAATGCCCTATGCGGCATTTGGCCATAACCGGGATGGTTACAGTTTCCATTATAGCTTTGATTATACCGAGATCAGCCATCCGGGCTACGCCGCCGGCGGCGCGTATATCGGAGGGCACCCTTTCCAGGGCCATGACTGCACATGCACCCGCTTCTTCGGCAATTTTAGCATGTTCAGGCGTTACTACATCCATTATTACCCCGCCCTTGAGCATCCGGGCAAGCCCCGATTTAACTGTCCATGTCCCCTTTTCCATCTTGGCCTCCTTGTCCACTTCCACGAGTTCTCCGAAGTATTCTACTACGGGTAAACCTGTTTATCAAGTTAATTTGTGAGTCTGTAATCCACAGGTTGCGCCGCTTTCCCATCCTCCGGGATGCCGCTGTGAGTCAACAAATACAGATTTTCTTAAAAATAGACTCCTTGTGCCATGACAAAACCCGTTCCGGATAAACATCACTGACAGGTAACATCCACCTGCTGTCACCAACCGGCAAGAGGAAAAGTTACAGTTAAATAAGGGATAACCATTACGGGGAAACCCTCAAAATAATTGGGTGCTAGCACCGCCGTTACTGGGTGTTTTCTTGATTTACGTTGATATTATCTGTGGGTATATTTAGGATAATTGAGGAATCATTAAGTAACAAATATGTAACACGGGGGTGAATCGATGATTAAGATAAAAGGTTGTCCAAAATGCAAAGGTGATGTTGTTCTCGACAGCGATACTCATGGTTGGTACGAGCAATGCCTGCAATGCGGCTATCTTCACGACAGGACAGATATCGGCAGAGAGGTATTTAGAATGCAAGAAAAAGAGAAGGAATTGGTCCAGGTTGGCTGACAGGAGTAATGCAAATCCGTTTCCGGTCTCGGTCCATATCTGGATTATCATAATATAATCCGTATGTTGCATAAAAATAAAAGGTAGTAATGCTGATTAATCCTGTTCAAACGGCTAGTCTACCTTATTTGGTATCTTGCTCCATAATGTTAAATAGTGAAAGCACAGTTGAAGGTAATGATATGACACTTGCAAAGATACCGATAATTAGTGAGCCACTCTCAGGTCACGGCGACCGCTTTCACCTGGAAAGGCAACATAGCCGCTGGTTGTTCTTCCTGGTGGCCTTTGCTTTAGTATTGATAGTAGCTGTTTCGGCGTTAGGGATATGGTTGTTTATATCCCATATTATCAATCTTTCGCCGCTACCCGATCTACCCGAGCTGATTAAAGATGATCTGCTGATAGGCATTCCGATAGCAGCTATAGCAATAGTAGTAAGCGTGATTTACGCAGCAAGAAAACTCCTTGAATCTAACCTTCATCGAACTAATTTTCGAGGTGCCAGTCTACCAGAAGCTAATCTGCAATGGGTTGATCTGGCAGGGGCTAAACTCCAGGGATCTGATTTACAAAGGGCCGACCTCGTAGGTGCCAATCTTCAGAAAGCAGACCTGCGTCAGGCTAATCTCCTGTGGGCTAACCTCGAGTATGCAAATCTGCAGGGCGCCAATCTCCAGGGGGCTGACCTGCGAGGCGCTAATCTCAGAAGAGCTAATCTCTGGGGAGCCAAACTACCCGGCGCAAATTTACAACGGACCAATCTCCAGTGGGCTGACCTCCAGAGGGTGGACCTTAAAGGAGCTAATCTCCGTAGCGCCAACCTTCAAGATACCACCATTGACCCTGACACCGACTTTTCCCAGACCCGGAACTGGCGGGAGGCTAGTTGGGACGAAGAGGTATATAAAGCGCTGATGCAACGGTATGGGCATAAATAAGGTATTGCCTGACCCCGAATCATGTATCCCTCAACATATACTGGCTCGTACCATTACCGGATATCAGGGTTTTAATCCCTTGCTAACTCGCTTACCAAAATCGGCGTCAGCCCTGGTAAGGTTGGCAACCATGCGTTGCTGGATGGGCTTTTCTGCCTTTCTAAGAGAATCAACGATGTTATCAATCAGATGGTCTTGATCAACTTTACTCAGTGAATGGTAGCGCTGTCCCGCCTGCTCAAAGTCGTTGGTCAGGCTGATCTTCTGGCGTGTGGAATCTCCTTCCAGACCGTACTTATCGGCTGGCCTGGATGGGGCCTCTCCGGGGATCCCGTTAGCCAAAGTATTTGGTTCGTAGTTGACTGTTCCACCACCGTACGGTGCGTACTGCATAACACCATCGCGCTGGTTGTTATTAACTGGCGCAACAGGCTTATTGATTGGAAGTTGCAGGTAGTTTGTTCCCAACCTGTACCTTTGAGTATCCGCATACGAGAAGACCCTGCCCTGCAACAGTTTATCAGCCGATAGTTCTATTCCAGGAACGACAGCAGCCGGACAGAAAGCAGACTGCTCAGCTTCGGCGAAAAAGTTATCCGGATTGCGGTTCAGCACCATTTTGCCCACCGGCATCAAAGAGAATTTATCTTCGGGCCATACCTTCGTAGCATCCAGCGGGTCAAACGTTTGTTTTAGTTCGTCGGCAATCTCCATAATTTGTACATTCAATTCATACTCAGCCGTTTTGCCAGAGGCAATAGTGTTATATAGGTCCCGGGTTGCCACATCAGGGTCTTCGCCGGCAAGGCGGACAGCCTCATGGCGATCGATCGAATGCACCCCCGCTGCCGGCTTCCAGTGATACTTAATATAGATAGCCTTACTTTTAGCATTCACCCACTTATAGGTATTGACACCGAAGCCTTCCATAGTGCGGTAGCTCTTAACAGTACCACGGTCGGAAAAGAGCCAGGTAATCATGTGGGTTGATTCGGGAGTCAGCGAGATGAAATCCCAGAAACGGCTATCTGCTGAGATATTTGTATCGGGTGCAGGCTTAAAGGCGTGAACCATATCGGGAAACTTTATAGCATCCCGGATAAAGAATACGGGTAGGTTGTTACCGACAATATCGTAGTTTCCTTCCTCAGTGTAGAACTTTACAGCAAAGCCCCTGGGGTCGCGGACTGTATCCGCAGACCCCCTTGCGCCAACCACTGTAGAGAAACGGACAAAAACCGGCGTTTGCTTTTTAGGATTTTGAAGGAATGCAGCGCTGGTGTACTTTGCCATACTTTTATGAACCTGAAAGTATCCATGAGCGGCAGCTCCCCTGGCATGAACAACCCGCTCCGGGATTCTCTCACGGTCAAAATGCGCTAGCTTCTCGATAAGATGCACATCTTGTAGCAATACCGGCCCACGTTGTCCGACGGTTAGTGAGTTCTGGTTATCCGAGACTGGTATGCCTTGACTGGTTGTAAGATGTTTAGCCTTCACGATGCCCATCCTTTCATTAGTAACTTAAGGTTATAGTTTTGCGCGAAATGGAAATATTTTTTACCGCAGAGCACCTGGAGAACGCTGAGGATTTCTGATTTTCTTCTATTCTCTGTGTTTTCCCCGATGCACCGGGATTGGTTCCGGCTTGTCTGAGTTAGTTATTAGTGGTTTCTTTACTATATTTTCCTTTTGCCTGGAGCTAAACTTGCTTACATGTGCTAATATTCACAAATTATGTGATTAAACGCGTAAGAATCGTCCTCTCCGTGCAAAATTAACATTACCATATCCGAGTGATTCAGTCAAAATATTTATTATATCTATAAACGATTCAGGTTATCACCAGTCGCCTCTCACGCATTAACCAGTTCATATTTATTTAAACATTAACAACACCCGTGAAGGTAGTTGCCGCTACTGGAACCTGAAAGATTTGACTCATAGCCGATAATTCCATTTCAAGATAAAAATCTATCTATCCCTTTGCTTCATAATAGTTCTTTGTGTTACAATGAGACTTCGGAAAGAGTAACTTTTATGACAGAACGCATTCTTATCGGGGTAGCCTGGCCTTATGCCAACGGCTCCCTCCATTTGGGACACATTGCCGGAGCCTATCTGGCTCCGGATATTTTTGCCCGCTATCACCGTCTTAAAGGGCACGAGGTATTAATGGTATCGGGCAGCGACATGCACGGCACGCCTATCACTATCAGGGCAGAGCAGGAAGGCAAAACACCCGTTGAAGTGGCTACTTTTTATCACAACGAATTCAAGGAATGCTGGAAAAAATTGGGCATCTCTTTTGACCTGTATACCAGCACCGAGACCGAGAACCACAAAAAAGTTGTTCAGGACATTTTCCTTACCCTTCTAAAAAAGGACCTGATATACAAAGATTCCATGCCGCAACCTTATTGCCCTCAGTGCCGCCGTTTTCTACCTGACCGCTATGTTGAGGGCATATGTCCCCTGTGTGGATTCACCGGCGCCCGCGGCGACCAATGTGACAAATGTGGTAAACCTCTTAACCCCACGGATTTAAAAGACAGCCGCTGCCGCATCTGTGGCGCCCATCCTCAAACTACTAACTCGGAACATTACTTCCTGCGGCTTAGCGCTATGCAATCGCAGCTACTGGGATGGGTTAAGAAACAAAGTCACTGGCGGCCAAATGTTTTAAATTTCACTCAGCGATATCTGGAAGACGGCTTGAAAGACAGAGCGATCACCCGGGACATAGAATGGGGAATCCCCGTGCCCGTGCCCGGTTTTGAGAAAAAGCGGATATACGTATGGTTTGAAGCTGTTATCGGCTATCTTTCGGCATCTATGGAATGGGCGCAGG